>ERZ1739050.55-NODE-55-length-12655-cov-9.232778_pt1 | contig 12655 bp, 13 predicted proteins | sample MGYA00581759_ERZ1739050 | MGnify/ENA primary metagenome ERZ1739050 (study PRJEB42929, sample SAMN08275525) | rhizosphere metagenome | isolation source: Rhizospheric soil replicate 2 | host: Colobanthus quitensis and Deschampsia antarctica | place: Antarctica: Devils... | reverse complement strand
CCTTGCCTTCGGCGATGAACACCCGACGTTCCCCGACCCGCAGGTCCTCCATCCGAAGGCCCAGCACCTCACAGCGTCGTAACCCGCCGAGCAGCATCGCGGCCACCATCGCCTGCTTTCAGCTAAGCCTCTTGCGCTGGGCGGTTCCAGGGCCATCGTCGGCTGGTTCCAGCATCTTGCGCAGGGCTGCGATTGCGTGCTCGCGGTGCTCGGCGAGCACCACCAGTGCGGTCGCGGCGTCGCCGGCCCTGATCGCGGCGGCCAATGCCTGGTGCTCGGAGTGGACCATCTCGCGATTGCGCGCCTCGTTGTAGTAGACGGAGCGGTACACCTCGGTGGCATCCCACAACAGGCGGATCAGCCACACCAGCCGGGGAAGAGCGCACCTGTCGAGGATGGCGAAGTGGAGGCGCCGGTTCGCCGAGGTCATGGCGACCACGTCGCCGATGTCGGCCGCGGCCCGGACGTCGCACTCGGCCTCCTCGAGCTGGTGGATGTCCTCCGCGGTCATCTGGGGCACCGCGATGCTGACGGCCTCAGCCTCGAGGATCTCGCGGATTCGGTAGACCTCTATCAGGTCCGAGAGAGAGAGCTCGGTGACGAAGTAGCCGCGGTGGGCCACGTAAGTGACCTGGCCCTCGCCCTCGAGGATCTTTAGCGCCTCGCGAAGCGGGACCCTGCTGACGCCGAACTGGACGGCCAAAGCGTCTTGGACGATCTGCTGGCCTGGCCGCAGCCGTCCGGCTGTGATAAGTCCTCGTAGCTCGGCGAGCACTGCCTCCTGGGCCGTCGGCGGCCGCCGGAACTCCTCACCCATCTGGCCTCCCGTCACTCTTGTCACCCTCTTCAGCGTCGAGCCAGGCAAAGATCTCCTTCTCGTCTGCCCCTAACGCCGGAGGGCGATGCCGATAGCTGACCGGCGTCGCCGACAGCCGCAACGGGTCGGCAACCTGGGCAGAGCCGTCGACGTCGATGATGGGCCCGAGGCCGAGCGACTCGGCAAGGTGCATGCCTTGCCCGACGTCGTTGATCGGCCCACAAGGGACCCCCGCTGCTGTCAGTGTGGCGAACCAGTCCTCGGCGCCGCGGGTACGCAGCGCAATCCCGAGGGCAGCGGTGAGCCGCTCACGGTTGGTCACCCTAGCGGCGTTGGTCGCGAACTGCGGGTCGTTCTTCAGGTGGGATAGCTCGAGGCAGTCGCACAGCGCCTGGAATTGCCGGTTGTTGCCGGCGGCGATGATCAGCAGCCGGTCGGCGGTGGGGAACTGTTCGTAGGGGCAGATGCTCGGGTGCTGGATGCCCATGCCGTGCGCGATGTCGCCGGTCAGGGCGTAGGCACCGCTGAAGTTCACCAACCCCGAGAGCATCGAGGACAGGAGGTTGATCTGCACGCGCTGTCCCTCCCCGGTCCGCTCCCTATGGCGCAGCGCGGCCAGGATGCCGACGGCCGCGTGCAGACCGGCCAGGACGTCGGCCGTGGCAATGCCGGTCTTGGATGGGGTGTCGGCATCAGGTCCGGTCAGGCTCATCAGACCTGAGACTGCCTGCACCACCAGGTCATAGCCGGGCAGGTCTGCCCCAGCGTCGCTGCCGAACCCGGTGATCGAGCAGTAGACGAGCCCTGGGTTGACTGGTCGGACCGAGTCGTAGTCGAAGCCGAGGCGCGCCATGCTGGCACCCCTGAAGTTCTCGATCATCACGTCGGCGCGCCGTACCAGCGCCAAGCCGCGACGCCTTCCCCCGGGGCTGCGCAGGTCGAGTGCGATGCCGCGCTTGTTGCGGTTGACGGACAGGAAGTAGGTGCTCTCGCCCTCTGGTGTCCACGGCGGGCCCCAGTGCCGGGTGTCGTCCCCGCTCGGGGACTCGACCTTGATCACCGTCGCGCCGAGGTCGCCGAGCAACATCGTGGCATACGGACCGGCAAGTACACGGCTGAAGTCTGCGACGACGACACCATCTAGGGGTCCTGCAATACTCACCGCCGTATCATAACGAATACTGGATCCAATCTCTCCCCAGGTGGAGACCCGACCGGCATCGTAGGACGTCTCTGGGCGTCCGCGGCGAGGAGGCCCTGCATGGACGTGCCTGCCACAGGGAAACCATCCATGCACCTGCGCAGCGGGACGTCGGAGTACCGCCGGACAAGCCTTGTGCTGTTCGTGGCCGGGTTCATGGCGTTCGCCATGCTGTATGTGGCCCAGGGGATCCTGCCCGACGTCAGCCGCGACTTCTCGGTCTCGCCCGCGGCGGCCAGCCTCACGCTGTCGCTGACCACGCTGCCGCTTGCCGTTGCCATCCTCGTTGCGGCCTCGTGGTCCGATGGGCGAGGGCGCAGGCGGTTGCTGGTCGGCGCCGTGCTCACCGCAGCCGCTCTCACCCTCGCGTCATCCATCGCCCCCAGTTTCGAGGCGCTGCTCGTGCTGCGGATGCTCACCGGGCTAGCGCTGGCCGGTCTTCCGGCCGTGGCGATGGCCTATGTGGCGGAAGAGTTCCATCCCTCCGGGATGGGTGGCGTGATGGGCCTCTACATCAGCGGGACCGGTTTGGGCGGGATGAGCGGCCGGCTGGCTGGCGGTCTGCTGGCCAGCGTATCGAGCTGGCGCCTGGCCATGGCGGTGGTGGGCGGGTTGTGTCTTGTGGGTGGACTGTGGGTGGCCCTGCGACTGCCGTCCTCCCGCAACTTTGTCCCAACCCCCGGCAGCATGCGCAAACGAATGGCGGGTTTGCGCGGGCTCTTGCGAGAGCCGGTCATGATCCGTCTCGCGCTGTGTGGGTTCGTCCTCATGGGCAGCCTGGTCTCATTTTTCAACTACCTGCAGTACCGCCTGGCCCGCGCGCCGTTCGACCTGTCGCCCGCGCTGGTTGCACTCGTCTTCCTGCTCTACTTTTTCGGCACGGTCAGTGCCAACTGGATGGGCCGGCTGACCGACCGGCGCAGCCGGCGCCGCGTGCTGCTGCTCTGCATGGCGATCATGGCGGCGGGGGCGCTGCTCACCCTCACCGACCTGCTGCCCATCGTGCTGGCCGGCGCTTCGGCATTGGTGTTCGGGTTCTTCGGCGCCCACTCGGTGACCAGCGGCTGGGTCAACGTCTGGGCCACCCGACAGCGCGCCCAGTCCTCCGCGCTGTACCTCTTCGGCTACCACATCGGCTCAAGTCTGGCCGGATTCGTCGGGGGGCTGTTCTATGCCGGGTTTGGTTGGCCCGGCGAGGTCGGCACCGTGCTGGCGCTGCTAGCTGTTGGCCTACTCGTTGCCCTTTCGCTGCCCGACGGTAGGGGGCACGCGCCGTTCGCAGCACCGGCGTGACCGTTCGGACGCCCGAAATGCCTTCTCTGGTATTCAATATCCAAATCGCTTGATTTGTGACGAATCTCACGATAGACAGACGGCAAGGCAGGACTGCGCTAGAGAGAGGCAAACGTCGTGAGGTCAAGAAAATTGGCAGTAGCCGTGGTCATCACGGCAAGCAGCCTGGTGGTGGCCGGGTGCAGCTCCAAGGGTGCAGCGACCAGCACAGGCGCCGGCGCATCCGGAACGTTGACGATCGGCGCGGCCGTCTCGGTGACCGGCAAGCTGGCCCGTGAAGGTGTCCTCACCAAGGAGGGGTACCAGCTCTGCCAGGAGAAGGTCAACACCAAAGGCGGCGTCGACATCGCCGGCGCAAAGGTCAAGCTCGACATCCAGTACCAGGACGACACGTCCAAGCCCGACGTTGCCGCCCAATTGGTCGACCAGTTCAACGACAAGGGCGTCAAACTGATCCTCAGCTCCTACGGTTCGGCCAACACCGAGGCCCAGGCTGCGGTCATCGAGCGCAACGGCCAGATCATGGTCGACTCCGCCGGCGCCGACAACAAGATCTTCAGCAAGGGCTACAAGAACACCTTCGCCGTCCTGTCACCGGCCACGGAGTACGCCTCTTCGATCGTCAAGGCGGTCGCCGAGCTCGCCACGCCCAAGCCCAAGAGCGTCGTGTTTCTCTCCGCCGACGACGGCTTCTCCAAGACCGTCACCGAGGGCGGAATGAAGACCGCCACGACCCTGGGCCTCAAGGTCCTGGACCCGCAGTACTTCCCCAACGGCACCTCCGACGTCAGTTCGGCCCTGACCAAGGTCAAGGGCGAACAACCGGACGTCATCATCGGATCGGTCCACCTCGTAGAAGGCGTGGCCATCATTAAGCAGGCCAAGGAGCTCGGCGTGACGCCGGCCGGCTTCGGCGAGAGCGTGGCACCCCCCACGCCGGACTTCGCCAAGACCCTGGGGGGCCAGGCCGAGAACGTCCTCGGCTCCAGCCAATGGACCGACGCCACCAAGGGCACGGACAAATACTTCGGTAGCGCCAAGGACTACACCAAGGACATCCAGGCCAAGTTCAGCCACGCGCCGGACTACCACAACGCCGAGGCCAGCGCAGCCTGCCTGGCGCTCGTCCTGGCAGCCGAGAAGGCGGGCTCCTCCAAGCCGGACGCGGTCCGTGCCGCCCTCTCCGGCCTGGACACCGAGTCGTTCTTTGGCAAGATCAAGTTCGACGCCACCGGACAGAACACCTACAAGCCCATGTCGGTCATCCAGATCCAGAACGGCAAGGCCGTCACGGTGTGGCCCACGGATTCCGCTGAGGCCAAGATGATCTGGCCCGGCACCAAGTAAGTGAGCGCATTCCTTCAGGCGACGATCTACGGTCTCCTCCAGGGGGGGCTCCTGGCGCTCGTCGCCGTGGGGTTCTCCCTGGTCTGGGGGGTGATGAATGTCGTCAACCTGGCCCACGGCGGGTTTGTCATCCTGGGTGCCTACGTCGGCTGGGAGATGCACCAGTGGTTCGGGCTGGACCCGTTCCTAGGCATGTTCGTCGCGGCAGCGGTGATGTTCGTCGTCGGATACGCGTTGCAGCGCCTGCTGATCAACCTTGTCATCAACGGTCCGATCTTCATCACGTTGCTGTTGACGTTCGGACTCGATCTGATGATCGTCCAGGGCATGAACCTCGTCTTCTCCGCCGACTACCGCAGCATCAGGACCTCCTACGCCAGTCAGAGCCTGGCGCTTGGAAGCGTCCGCGTGCCGCTGGGCCGGCTGCTCGCCTTCTCGCTGGCAGTGGGGATCACGCTGATACTGGTGGCCGTGATGAACCGTACCCGCACCGGGATGTCGATCCTGGCAACAGGCATGGACCGCGGGGCCGCCCGCCTGATGGGCATCCGGGCCCGTCACGTCTACGCACTCACCTTTGGCATCGCCGCCGCGCTGGCGGGCATGGCGGGGGCGATGATCGGGACGGTCGGGACATTCAACCCCTCGGCGGCCGCAAGCTTCACCCTCATGTCGTTCGTCGTGGCGGTCCTCGGCGGCCTGGGCAACATGTACGGAGCCCTCGTTGGCGGCCTGGTCATCGGCCTCGTACAGGCGTGGGGCGGGCAGTACCTGCCGGGCACCTGGGTCAACGCCCTGGCCTTCCTCGTCCTCATCGTCGTGCTCATCTTCCGGCCCACCGGGCTGGTCGGCCGAAAGTACTACGCCGCACGGCTGGAGGTCTGATGCCGACGCTGACGAAGGTGCCCCAAAAGAGGATCTTCTCGACATTGCAGGGCGACCAGGCGCGGCGTCTGCGTCCATGGGCGCTGGGGCTGGTGGTGCTGCTGGCCGCCCTGGGGCTGCAGGGCCAGCTCTACTCCGGCCAGGAGCGGACCGTCGCGACGATCTTCATGTTCGTCGCGCTGGCCCAAGCGTGGAATCTCATCGGCGGCTTCGCCGGATATGCCTCGTTCGGCCAGGTGGTCTTCTTTGGCGTGGGCGGGTACTTCACGGCGGTCGCCATGAGTCACTGGCACTTCAATTTCTGGACGTCGTTGCTGCTCAGCGGGTTCGTCTCGGCGCTGTTCGCCGTCATCATCGGCATCCCGCTGCTTCGGCTCAAGGGGCACTACTTCGCCATCGCCACCCTCGGCGTGGCGGAAGGCATGCGTGAGGTCGTGACAAACCTGACGGACCTGACCGGTGGGGGCGCCGGCATCACTGTGCCAACTGTCGGTAGCAACGCCACGACCGCATACCTCGGCAACGACGGGTTTTACCAGCTTTTCCTCGGACTGGCCGTCCTATCGGTGATCATCAGTGGTTTGGTGGCCCGCAACAAGTTCGGCTACGCCTTGCGGGCGATCAACCAGGATGAGGACGCCGCTGCCGCATTGGGGATCAACACCAACCGGATGAAGGTGCTGACCTTCGCGTTGTCGGGGTTTATCACCGGTCTGGTCGGCGCGAGCTACGCGTTCCAGCAGGTGACGATCTTCCCGGAACGGCTGTTCGACGTGGACATCACCGTGCTGATGATCATCATGGTCATCATCGGCGGCAGCGGCACCGTCCTTGGCCCGCTGCTCGGTGCGGTGGCGCTGCAGTTCCTCTCGGAGTTCCTGCGCCAGAACTTCACCAACCTACACACGTTCATCCTTGGCGCGATCATCATCGTCGCCGTCGTCCTGCTTCCCCAAGGTGCAGTGAACTACGTCAACGAAGCACGTCGCACGAAGGAGTTCTCGTTGCTGGCCAACGTCCGGAAGTACCGGCTGTGAGCGCCGTGCCCGTCTTGGAGACGCGGGGACTGGGCCGACGCTTCGGCGGCCTTCAGGCGGTCTCTGACGTCTCGTTCAGCGTCCCGGCCGGCCAGGTGCTCGGAGTCATCGGACCGAACGGTGCAGGCAAGAGCACCTTCATCAACCTGGTGACCGGGCACACCAAGCCCACTGAGGGCCGGGTCCTGATCGACGGAAAGGACCTAACCGGTGCTCGTCCATGGGTCATCGCTCAAGCAGGGGTGGCTCGCACCTTCCAGATCGTCAAGCCCTTCCGCGGCATGTCCGTGCGCGAGAACGTAGCCGTCGGCATTCTCTACGGATCGAACGGCACCAACGTCATGTCCAAGGCGCTCACAGCCGCCGAGGAAGTCCTTGAAGAGGTCGGCATGACCGGCCTGGGCGACCGCCCACCAGGTGAGCTGTCCGTCGCAGACGCCCGTCGGTTGGAGTTCGCCAAAGCGCTCGCGCTTCGCCCCCGGTTGCTCCTGCTCGATGAGGTGATGGCGGGACTGCGGCACACCGAGATCGAGCCGAGTCTGGAGCTCATCCGCAAGCTCAAGGCGCGCGGCATCACGATCATCGTGGTAGAGCACGTGATGAAGGCGATCCTGGCCGTGAGCGACCAGGTCCTCGTCCTGCACCAGGGGAAGGTCCTGACCTCCGGCGACCCACATGAGGTTCTGTCCGACGCCCGAGTGATCGAGGCCTACCTCGGACATCGCTACGTCAAACGCCGTGAAGGAGAGTCCTGATGCTCAAGGCCACCCAGCTCAGCGGCGGATACGGGCGCGTACAGGTGTTCTGGGACGTCGACCTTCGTGTCGGGGAAAACGAGATCGTCGCGCTGATCGGACCCAACGGCGCCGGCAAGACGACCCTGTTGCGCGCCCTGACCGGAATGGCACAGATCAGCTCGGGAACACTGCACTTCCGCGGCGAGGCCGTCCACGGGCGTTCGATCGAGCAGATCGTCAGCCTGGGTATCTCGCATGTCCCCGAGGGTCGGCGCCTGTTCCCGGGACTGACCGTGCGGGACAACCTGCGCCTGGGTGGCTGGCGCACCCGCAATACCAACATCGACCGTGTGGTCGACCTGTTCCCCCGGATCGGGGAGCGGATCAACCAGCTCGCGGGCACCATGTCCGGTGGCGAGCAGCAGATGTGCGCCATCGCCCGCGGGCTGATGAGCGAGCCCCACCTCATGATGATCGACGAGCTCTCCCTGGGCCTGGCCCCAGTAGTGGTCGACGAGATCATCGCGCGTCTTCCGGAGATCGCCTCGTCCGGCACCTCGATCCTGCTGGTCGAGCAGGACGTCGATACCGCGCTGACGGTCGCCGAACGAGCGTACGTCCTGGACACCGGACACATAGTCCTGTCGGGCAAGGCCTCCGACCTGCTGGCCGACCCGCGGATCCAGGAAAGCTACCTCGGCGTCGGCTGAACTCGTGGGCTCAATCCTGCTCCGGTTCGGACGGGCCGAGGATGCTGACCGCCGTCACGGTCCCGTGCACGTCACGGACCTCGGCGCCGGCGTTCACGCCAGCCTCCCCGGCCAGCACGGTGAAGGTCTGCGGGCCGATCATCGGCGAGACAAGCCGGTAGACGAACTGCCTGCCGACCAGACCGTCGCCGCGGCGGCGAACCAGTTCGCCCATCATCAGGGCCTGCAGCGGGCCGTGCACGACCAGGCCGCCGTAGCCCTCCTGACGGACCCAGTTGTGGTCGTAGTGGATGCGGTGAGCGTTGTAGGTCAGGGCAGAGAAGCGGAACAGCAACGCCTCGTCGGCAGTGAGGGTCAACGCGGGCTCGCGGGGCGCTGCGGCCGGCTGATCTTGAAGAGTGCCGACCGGTAGGCCCGGGCTGGACCCTGTAGCGCTGTAGACGATGTCGCTCACGTCGACAATGCAGACACGGCCGCCCTGGGTGTACTCGTTGCGGACCGTGACGAACGTGAGCGGCCCAGTGCTGCCCTGTTTCTGCGTGGTCTCTGCGACCCACGTGGTTCGGGTGGCGGGCTTGCCGAACACCAACGGCGCGTACGTGCGGACCCGACCACCAGCGAACATCCGCTTGCAGCCTGGCCCCGGCGGGGCCGGGATGCCGAAAGTCGGGTGTCCATCAGGACCCAGGTCGGCGTGAGGACGCTTCTCCAACAGGTGGATCCAGTGCCAAAGCGGCGGCAGCTCATCGGTGGGGATCTCGGTGCCAAGCAGGTTCGCCAGGGCTTCCGACGGTTCCGGGGTGATCAGTTCCGTCCTGACCACTGTTTGGGCGTTCGGGCTCACGCTCTCTCCTCCGCTTGGGCAAGGATGCGCTCTGCCTTGACGATGACGGGCGCGACGACCATGGGACCCTCGACGCGCACCACGCCCCCGCCGGCGGACGCCTCAATGATCGGGTGTGCCCAGGCAATCTCGTCCACGCTGGGGGTGAAGGCCGCGTTGACGGCGTCCACCTGGCTGGGGTGAATGCAGAGCTTGCCCGCGAAACCGAGTCGGCGAGCCCGGGCCGCGTCGGCCCCAGACAACCCCGGATCGTCCAAGGCGGTGGTGACCCCGTCAACCGGGCCCGCCAACCCCGCGGCTCGCGAGGCGACCACCAAGAAAGATCGGGCCATCAGCATCGCTTCGTCATCGACCGAGGAGTCAATGTCCGCTGCGAAGTCCAGATGGCCGAATGCCAGACGGCTCACGCCGGGGGCCGACGCGAGCTCGACGGCGCGAACGACGCCAAGGGCCGTCTCGATCAGCGCAACGATCTCCACATCGCGGCCCAGCCGCTGATGCAGTGCGGCTAGCGCGGCCGGGTCGTCGGCCATAGCGACGACCACAGCTGCCAGCCCAGGCAAGCCAGCCAAAGCAGCCACATCCTGTTGGAAGTGAACGCTCTTGGTGCCATTCACGCGCACCGCTGCCCGGCCGGCCACGCAGAGCCACCGCGCCACGGTGTCGCGCGCCGTTGCCTTGTTCTCCTCCGGTACGGCGTCCTCGAGGTCGAGGATGACAAGGTCCGCCGCCGTTGCCGCGGCTTTGGCGAAGCGTCCAGCCGGTTGCCCGGCACGAACAACAGCGTTCGTGCTGCCTTGTGGGGGTGCGGCGCCATCTCATGGTGCGCGTCCGGTCCGGCGGTTTTCGGTGGCAGCGACGCCGTCATCTCAAGGCGCCACCGATCCACGCTTGATGAGCTGGCGGGCGATGACGTTGCGCTGAATCTCGTTGGTGCCCTCGCCGACGATCATCAACGGCGCGTCGCGGAAGTAGCGTTCGACGTCAAACTCGGTGGAGTAGCCGTAGCCACCATGGATGCGCACAGCGTCCAACGCGATCTGCATGGCGGCCTCGGAGGCGAACAGCTTCGCCATACCGGCCTCCATGTCGGCGCGCTGCCCGGAATCGAACTTGCGGGCGGCGTACAGGGTCAACTGGCGGGCGGCGGTGAGCTTGGTGACCATCTCGGCCAGGTAGTTGCCGATCGACTGGTGCTTCCAGATCGGCACCCCGAAGCTCTCCCGCTCCTGGGAGTACCGCAGCGAGTCCTCGAGGGCGGCACGCCCGACCCCGAGGGCGCGCCCCGCCACCTGCAGCCGGCCCACCTCGAGCCCACGCATCATCTGGGCGAAGCCGGTGCCCTCGGAGTCGCCGAGCAGGCAGGTGACGGGCACGCGCATCTGCTCGAAGGCAATCTCGCAGCTCTCCACACCCTTGTACCCGAGCTTGGGCAGGTCGCGCGAGAGGGTGAGCCCGGGACCCTTTTCCACCAAAAGGATCGAAATACCCCTGTGCTTCGGGCGGGCCGTAGGGTCGGTCTTGCACAGCAGCGCCATCAGGTCGGACCTGCGGGCGTTGGAGATCCACGTCTTGGAACCGTTGATGACGTACTCGTCACCATCGCGCATGGCGGTGGTCCGCATCGCCTGTAGGTCGGAGCCGCCGCCAGGTTCGGTAAGCGCCATGGTGGCCCGCAGCTCGCCGGTGGCCATCCGGGGTAGGTACCCGTCCTTCTGCCCGGCCGTTCCATAGTCCTCGATGAGCTTGGCGACCACGGTATGACCGCCCATCGCCCCGGCCAGGCTCATCCAGCCGCGGGCGAGCTCCTCCGTGACCAGCACGTAGCACGGGGTGCTCACCCTCGCCTCGCCCCACGGCTCCGGGATGGCCAGCCCGAAGATGCCAAGCCCCTTCATCGTCTCGATGAGCTTCTCAGGGTAGGCGTTGGTGTGATCGAGCTCCTGGACGACAGGTTTCACATCCCGGTCCACGAATTGCCTTACGAGCATCACGATCTCACGTTCCTCGCTGGACAGGCCTTCCATGGTGGGTCTCCTTGCTGTGCGCGCGGTGTTGCGCGTGGTCGCCAGTCTGGTATCCCACCCGGATCGGCGCGAGGAGGGCTTCTCGCTCGACCGCACTTTCCCTCCAGCCTCCAGTCAGCAAGTTGGTCCTCGGGAGAAGGCTGGCCGACCTTGGAGCGGGCGCGGGAGGCGAGCTTGCGTGCGGCCACCGCCATCTTGGACACTACGCCCAGCGGGCAGCCGACGGACTGGGACGGCAACCCAGGCTTCCGCCGTCGACGGAGAGCGGCCCAGACCCCGGGCGATCCGGCGGACACCCTCCCCACGCGTGACCGATAGCGATCTCCTCCCGCTCGGCAAACGTCAGACAGCGCCCCTTCAGGTCACGTCCCCGGCTCGGACGCACACCACCAGATTCCCGAAGCCACCGTCGACCCTTCGCCCGATACGTGCCCGCCTCGGCCGCGGCTCCGGTGATGAACTCACCCCGGGCCATCGCCGACCAGAACGTCTGTGACACCTCAGCAACCATGTGATCAGAGAACCTCAATCACAACACCCTCAATCAGTCGGGTGTTGCGATCACCGATAGACCCAAGGAACCTTCTACGGAGATGTCGAGAGGTTCGGAGAGGGCGCCGGGCGACTGGCTGGTCGTCACAGATGGCGGATCCTCTATCGGGCGCTGCTGCCGCCTCGGGTCACGGTGAAGTCGTCTCATGAGGTGCCATGGGCTGATCGGGTGGACCACCGTCATGGTTACCGTTCTGCCCCCGGTGCTGGTTCAACGACTCGCCGGACGCTCATAGCATGTGCCTTGGCTCGTCGGCGTAACTCTTGGACGATGGAGCGCTGCCGGTCGAGCACGTCCTTTAGACGTGCCTCCCCGTCGAGGGTGGCGGCTGTGCGAATGGTTCGGGCTGCGTCCTCGGTGTCCGCGAGCTCGGCTATGAGAGCGACGGTCGACATGGCCTTGAGGTCGTTGTGCATCGATGCCCCCTCCCTGGCCAAGCACGATCCTTCCCGTGACGAAGGTACTCCTCGAACGACCGCCGCAACCTCAATATCGATCGGGATGAGTACGGCTTCTGGATCTGATCTCGTCAGACGATGGGACCGGGATTCGTGGGGGCGTCGACTCGGGTCCCACGAAGGTGCTCGGCACGATTGAGGGCAGCCTCGACGTCGCGTAGAAGATCTCGTGACTTTCATCGCTGCGGCCGCCACGGGTCATGGGACCCGCGACGTCGTCTGACCGCTCGGGGATGGCGAGTTCAATCGGTCGTCGGTGCATCAGAAGCGCACGATCCGCGCCTACTTGAGCCTGGACGGACGATTGGATCGCGGCATCTGAGGTCGTCGGCGACGGTCGGTGCCCGCCGTAATGTTGGGCTGTGATGTTTAGTCGCGAGCTTCGCGAGGCTGTGGCCAGCGGCGAGATCACCGTGTCGATCAGACTCTGGGGGCGCCCGAAGGTCAAAGTCGGCGGCCGTTACGCGACCGCCGGTGTCGTCATCGAGATCGATTCCGTCGAGCTGCTGCCGTTCTCTGCCGTGACCTCCGAAGACGTTCGCTGCGCGGGTGAACGCGATCGGGAGACGCTTCGCGATCGCGCCGCCCACGCCGGCCCGATCACCGGCGAAACGCTCGTCTACCGCCTCCAGTTCCACGTCGTGTAGCACCGCCGAACCTTGGGACGTCCGCGTACTCGCGGCTACTGCCTCTTGAAGGCGTTCTGGAGACGTTCCAAACCAGAGCGGACGAGAGCTCCATGTCCG
>ERZ1739050.54-NODE-54-length-12677-cov-7.937015_pt1 | contig 12677 bp, 13 predicted proteins | sample MGYA00581759_ERZ1739050 | MGnify/ENA primary metagenome ERZ1739050 (study PRJEB42929, sample SAMN08275525) | rhizosphere metagenome | isolation source: Rhizospheric soil replicate 2 | host: Colobanthus quitensis and Deschampsia antarctica | place: Antarctica: Devils... | reverse complement strand
CGACGCCTTCGCGGCGGCGGTGGCGCTGTCGCCCCGCGCGGCGGCCTCGGTCGATTCTTTCGACAGCTTCGATGCTCGATCGGCGAGAACGGCTTTGTTCTCCTCGGTGTGCACACCCGCGAGCGAGACGCCGACGCCGGGTTTGGTCAGATTGACCGCGCCGAGGCCGATGAAGAGCGCGAAGGTGGTGACGATCTCGAAATAGAGGAGGGCTTTGAATCCGATGCGGCCGACCTGGCGAATGTCGCCGGTGCCGGCGATTCCGATCACCAGCGTCGAAAAAATCAGCGGCGCGATGATCGATTTGATCAGGTTCAGAAAGAGCAGCGAGAGCGGGCGGAGCATCGTTCCGTACGCCGGCCAGAGCCAGCCGACGAGCACACCGATCGCCAGACCGATGAAGATCTTCTGCGTGAGCGAGACTTTCGGAAGCGCCATGTGCGCGGAAGTGTAGGGGACGAATGGCGCGAGTACAATCCGCGCGATCCCCATCGCTACCGGACGCGCGGAAACGAACGTATGAAACGCGGATGCTTCATCAGCCTCGTGATCCTTACCGCGTGTTTCGGCAGCTACTGGTACGTACTGCATGGGCACGTCGAGCCTCCCGCGTTCTGGTGGGCGACGGGCGTGGCCAGCTTCTTCATGTGGATCTCGGTGTCGTCGCTGCAGGGTGCCGTGACCTCGGCGCGCGACGCGATGCGCGTGTCGAGCGAGTCATCGTTCGGCGGCTATGGCGGCGAACCGTTCGCCGACGACGAGATGGCGACGGTGGTCGGCCACATCCGTGCGGTCGGCTCGAGTCTGCGAGCGCCGTTCTCCGGCAAGCCGGCCGTTCGATGGCGTCGATTTCAAGTTGTGGAAGTCGATTCGCCCCGAGCATCCGAAGCTGGTCAACGGCTACGCAACCGCGGACGCCGCGACGATCGAAATCCGCGGCGAGGTTTCGACCGGCACCTACGAGACGTGGACGTATCAACTCGTCCACGACGCCGGAGACTGGCGCGTGAAAAACGAACGGTGGGAGACGCGGCTCAGCGGACACGAGCCGTAGCGGGGCGTCATAGGGAGGCGTGGCTTCCGCGGTGTTATATACTCCGGCCTCTCGCAGTGAATACCACCACTCTCTCAGGCAACCTCGGTAGCCCTCTGTTGAGCGTCGTGGTGCCCGCCTTTAACGAGCGCGGCACAATCGTCGAACTGCTGCGCCGCGTCGTAGCGGTTCCGATCGACAAAGAGGTCATCGTCATCGACGATTGCTCGACTGACAATACGGCCACGCTCGTCGAAGACTTTGCGGTATCGCATCCCGTCGTCCGGCTGCTGCGGCAGGCGCAGAATTCGGGCAAGGGAGCGGCGGTCCGCCGCGGTATTGCGGAGGCGCGCGGGGAAGTAGTCCTCATTCAGGACGCCGATCTGGAGTACGAACCGTCCGAGTATCCGCGGCTCATCGAGCCGATCCTCTCCGGCGACGCGGACGTCGTCTATGGCTCGCGTTTCGCGGGGCATCCGCGTCGCGTCATGATGTACTGGCACACACTGGGAAACAGCTTCCTCACCTGGCTTTCCAACGTCACCACCAATCTCAATCTTACGGACATGGAGACCTGCTACAAGGTCTTCCGGCGATCGGTCATCCAATCGATTCGGATTAACTCCGCCCGCTTTGGATTTGAGCCGGAGGTGACTGCGAAGATTGCACGCCGCGGTTATCGTATTTACGAGGTTCCGATCTCCTACCACGGCCGCGATTACTGGGAAGGAAAGAAAATCAATTGGAAAGACGGCGTCAGCGCCGTCTGGACCATCCTGAAGTATGGATTGTTCACGCGGGGCGACTCCGAGCCGTCGGGCTATGTGACGCTGGAGCGGATGGCCTCGCTGCGCAATTACAATCGCTGGATCTGGGATGCATTAGCGCCTTACGCCGGGCAACGGATCCTCGAGGTCGGCGCCGGCACCGGCAACATGACGCGGCTCTTATACGGCCGCGAATTAATCGTGGCCACCGACACAGAAACGGCATATCTCGACATTCTGCGCAATCGTTTCCTGCGCAATCCGACCATCGCCGTCGAGCCGCTGAATCTCGCCTCAGAAGCGGACTGCGCGCGGCTTCGCCATTATGAATTCGACACTGTGGTCTGCCTCAATGTGCTCGAGCATATCCGCGACGACGCCCACGCCTTGCACTGTCTGTATGACCTGCTCACACCCGGCGGGCACCTGCTTCTCTTCGTCCCGGCCGATCAACGCTTGTACGGCTCAATGGACAAGACAGTCGGCCATTACCGCCGTTATTCGCGCGATGTCATCCAAAGCCTGTTCAAGGATGCCGGATTCGAGGTGGCTCAGGCGCGCTATCAGAATTCCGCCGGCCGATTCGGCTGGTGGCTCAATGGGCGCGTCCTGAAACGCGAGCACATCCCCGCCACACAATCGAAGATTTTCGATCGGTTCGTGCCGCTCCTACGCGCGATCGAAGGCGATCACCCCAGGAACGGACTGAGCCTGGTCGTGGTCGGGCGGAAGCCTGTAGCCGCCGCGCAGCCGGATGTCGCGGAGGCTGGTATCTGAAGTCTTCATGAGCGTGCGCTGTGGACAAGGATGGAAATCGTTCGTCGGCGAGGACGCCGGAGGAGAGGCTGCGTTGGTTGCCCAAGGCTCCGCCGCCAATAGCATGTTGTCCTGAACGATGAGGCCGTAACGCTCACGCAGACGCACATTCACGACGCACTGCGGGCGCGAAGCCGGAGGCAACCAACGCCGCCGGCCGTGCCGGCCTACACCTTCTTGATCGACAGCCTCGCCGCGTGCGGCTCGACCAGGATCCGCGCGGGATCGGCGACTGTGTTGCCGCGGCGTTTCTGGATCGGGAGACGGGTGTAGACCTGCGTCGAGAGGATGGAGGCGTGTCCGAGGATTTCCTGGATGTCGCGGATGTCAGCGCCGGAAGAGACCAGCATCGCCGCCATCGTGTGGCGCAGCGAATGTGGCGTGATGTGGCGCTTGATCTCGGCCAGGCGAACGTGTTTTTTGAAAATGTTCTCGATCGAGTAGATCGTCAGGCGCGTTCCGGAGCGGCCGACGAAGAGCGCGTCGGTGGTCAGGCTGCGGTCGGCGCGCATGTCGAGATAGCTCATCAGCGCTTCGATGACCACGTGCGACGTGATCGTCACCGTGCGGCCGCGGGTGGCGCGTCCGATGATGTGGATCTGATTGTTCTCGACGCCGACGTCCGACACATTCAGCGCCACCAGCTCGCCGATGCGGATGCCGGTGGAGAAAAGCAGTTCGAGGATGACGTTGTCGCGGATGGCGCAGAAGTAGCGATTACGGCCGCCGGCGGAGTGATCGCGCGTTCCGGACAGCGCGCCAATCTGATCCTTTGGAGCTGCCAGCAGCGCGCGCACTTCGCGCGACGACAGCACGGTCGGAACGCGGTTCTCGACCGGCTTGCGAATTTTCAGTTTGCGCGCCGGCGACTCGTGGAAGATCCCTTTTTCCTCGAGGTAGCGGAAGAAAACTTTGAGCGCGGCGACTTTACGGCGGATCGACGTGTCGCGATACGGTCCCGTACCCAGCTTGTCGAGGTACTGCTCGAGGTGGTCGGGCGTGATGTCGACCATGTTGGCGCCGTCCACGTGAACGTGAAACTGGCTCAGGTCCGACTGGTACGCGCGGATCGTGCGATCGGAAAGATTCCGCACTGCCTGCCCATGTTGCAGAAAATCGGCGATCGCTTCTTGCACGTTCATCATCATCACACTCTTCGGAAATAGTTTTATTGCTGGTTGGGGGACAACCGGCAGTGTAGTTGCGGACATACGATTGTCAAGAATTATTTGCCCGACCGCGATATGCTGTAAAAGCATGACAGCAACCCATTTGGGAGCCAGCGAGCTTGGCTTCGTAAACATCCGTTGACATCATCGTGAAAGGCCAGAAGCTCTTCGTACGCCCGATCGAAGCCGCCGATACCGATGCGGTCCGCGCCTTCGCCGCGCAGCACGGCGGATCGCCCGACGCCCGCTCCGGCCTGCTCGGCAAACTCGTCGGCGAGCTGGTGTCCGTGCTCGCGATGGACGTAGAAGTGGATGCCGTCCGCGTCGTCGACCTCGTCGTTGCCGAAGAGTTGCGCCGCAAACGGATCGGACGCGTCATGCTGAACGAGCTCGCGGCGCTGGCAGCAAAACTGGAGCGGAATTGGCTGATTGCGGACGTCAAACACGCGGAGTTCCTGCGGCGCGTCGGGTTCACAGAAGATCAAGGTGTGATGAAGCGGAGGGTGGGACGTGAAAACTAGAAACCAGAAACCAGAAACCAGAAACCAGAAAGCAGAAAGCAGAAATGGCGTCCGATCAGGGTCCCTTCTGGTTTCTGGTTTCTGGTTTCTGGTTTTCCTTCCGGTTTTCCCCGCCTGCACGCAATCCACACCCACCACCGTCCCGCTTCCTCCTCCGCCCGCCCCCGTTCCGGCGCTCGTTGCCGTGGTCGAGCCGGTGAAAGTGCCGACCCTCGACGAAGTGCGCTCGCTGCGTACGAACAATCAGCTCGATCGTTACGAAGCGGGTTTGAAGACGCTGACGCAATCGTCCGATGCCCAGACCAAAGGCCGCGCGCTGGCGCTGCTCGCGCTTTTCTACATCGATCAGAAGCGGACCGCCGAGGCGCTGCCGCTGCTCGGCGGCGCGGCGAATGCCGATCCGCTCGCCGCGCCGTGGCTTCACCTGCAAGCGCTCGACATCGAAGCCGCCGGCCAACGATGGCCGGACGCCTTGGCAAGCGCGATCCGCATCATTCATGACACGCCCGCCAGTTCCGCCGCCACCATCGCCCGGCTGCGCCTTCCCGCGCTCTACGCCGCCGCGGGCGATGCGTCGAATACCGGCGACGCGTTCCGGTCCGCGAACGCCATCGCCATCGATGCACTCACCGAGGAGGATTTCGTCTGGCTGGCGAAATCGCTGGCGAAGGCAAACCGGATGGATCTCGCCAATCCGCTGCGGATGCGCCTCCTCACCGGGTTCACGCAGGGGCGTTTCACCGAGGACACGTACGACCACGTGTCGCAGTACACGCCGTCGCCGCTCGACACGCTCTCGTTCGACGACGAGCTGGCCATCGCGCAGAAACTCGGCCGCAACGATCGCTACGGACGCGCGTTCGATCTTCTCGATCGGATCGCTGCTCGTTTTCCAAAAGAGGCCAAAGCGTCGAGCGCTTTCCAGGCCGTGCGGCTTCGCGCGCTCTTCAACTCGCGGCGCTACTCCGACCTGCTCGCGGAAACCGACCGGGCCAAACTCCAGGATCCCGCGCTCATCATGACGCGCGCCCGCGCCGCGTGGCGCGCCAATCAGCCGACGCTGTTTCTGGCCGGACTGCGGCAGGTCGAGAAGCAATATCCGTCGAGCAGTGAGGCGACCGAGGCGAAGATTCTGCGCGCCAAGTACTACGTCACCGATGAAGTGAAGTACGACCTCGCTACCGCCGATCTCGAAGCCGCGGTCGCCGCGGGCGCCGTCGGCAACGAAGGCGAGAACCTGTGGACCCTCGGATGGACCTACTTCCTCGCCGGCCGCCCTGACGACGCGCTCAAAACGTTCGATCGCTACGCCAAACAGTTTCCGGACGGCGACTATCTCTCGAACTCACTCTTCTGGACCGCGAAGATCCGCGAAAAGCGCGGCGATATTGCCGGACGCGATGGCGCGCTCCACGAGCTCGAGACGCTCTATCCCTACGGCTACTTCAGCTACCGCGCCCGCACCATCATCGGCGAGCCGATGCTCGCGCCGAACGAGATCGCCAACGGCAACGTCTTTCCCGACGTCGATGCGCAACTCGCCGCCAGCAACGAGCCGCGCCTCGATGCCGTCCGCGAGCTGGCCTGGCTCGGCCTCTATCGCGAAGCGACGCGCGAGATGAAATCCGTCGCCGCCGCGAACCCGGCCAACCTCGGCATGCAGTTCATGCTCGCCGATCTCTACGTGCAGGGTGGCGAGCCCTTCTCCGCGAACAACGTCCTGCAGCGCAAGTTCCGCCAGTTCGTCCGTCATGGCGGCACCAGCATCCCGCACCGCTTCTGGGAAATCCTCTTCCCGCTCAATTACTGGGAGACGATCAAGACTGAATCCGAGCAGCGCCAGATCGATCCGTACCTGATCGCCTCGATCATTCGCCAGGAGACCGGCTTTGAGCCGACCACCGTCTCAAACGCCGACGCCATCGGCATCATGCAGATCATGCCCGCCGAGGCGGCGACGATTGCGGCGAAGGCAGGGTTGCCGGCGCCGACGCGCGAACAGCTTTTCGATCCAAAGCTGAACATCGCCATCGGCGTCGCCGAGTTCTCGCAAAAGCTGGCGACCGAGCACGGCAATACCACTCTCGCAATCGCCGCCTACAACGCCGGCGAAGAGCCCGTTGGCAGATGGATTGCCCAAACGCCGGTCGACGATGAGGACTTATTTGTCGAATCGATTCCGTTTGCCGAGACCCGGCTTTATGTGAAGACAGTCAGCCGGAACCGATTTGAGTATCGGCGGATTTATGAAGCACCACCTAAGCCGTAACACGCATCTCCCCCTCGCAATCACCCTCACCCTCCTACTCGCCAGCACGGCGGCCGCGGCTCCGAATCAACTCATCCTCGGGCGCGACACGGCGCCGCCAGCCGACATCAAAGGCCCGATCGATCTCACCATCGTTCCCGACTTCGATGACGCACGCGTCACCGTCACGGTCGACGCCAGAAGATCGTCGAAGGTCTCCGCTCGCCGTGGCACGTGCCGGTCGATTTGCGTTAGACACTCTTGTCTGTGCGTGTAAATTAGCGCGACTTCTTTTCCATCACGAGAACGCTTCCCACATCGTTCGTCGCGAATCGGCCGATCAGTGACGCTCCGGCGCTGGCGATATCCCTGATCACGACACGCTCGTCATACGCGTTCCCCTGCATCCACGCCGGCATCTGCATCCGATGCGGCAGGACGCGACGCACTCCACACTGGTGACGCATGCGCGCGAGACGCCGCAATCCTCCCCCATCCGGCTCCAACGTCAATTGCAGGACAGCCACGCCACGCGGACTCAGAAGACGAAGAAGCCCGCGAATGATCTCGTAGCCCTCCACCGGACGAATGTGCTGAAAAACGAGCAGCGAACAGATGAAATCAAATCGCCCCGCGAGCTCGCGCGTCTCGACGAACATCACATTGCTCAATCCAGCCTCGCGAACATTTTTCCGCGCATGTTCGAGCACGGAAGGCGCGATGTCGCAACCAACCACGCGCACCGCGCGACGCGCCAGCGGAATCGCCAGCCGCCCCGCGCCGCATCCGAAGTCGAGCACCGAGGTGAGCGGAACATCGCGCCCGAGCATCGCCGCGATCGCCGGAAGGAGCAGTGCAATGTCCGCCTCTCCTGTTTCGAGAAACGCCTCATCCCGAAACCCTTCGTCCGTGAGAACAGGAAAGTACGGCTCGCGCCGCGCAAGCTCTTCCCAATCTGATGGCGTGCGGTTCACGTTCGCAGGATACGCGCGAGCTCAATTGCGGGGCGTGCCGGGTTCCGATTTTTGAAGCTCTTCGCGAACGACAACATCCTGCGCGTCGAAGACGAACTCCGCGACCTCCGCGTGAACCCGTCTCCCCTTAGAATCCACACGCACATGAACGCTCTCCCCCTCATCCTCTTCTTTCTCGCCATCACGGCGATCGGGTACAGGTATTACTCCGCCTTCCTCGCGACGAAGGTCATGGCACTCGATGACAGCAAAGTCACGCCCGCGCACAGGTTCAACGACGGACAGAACTACGTGCCGACGAACAAGTGGGTGCTCTTCGGGCATCACTTCGCGGCCATCTCCGGCGCGGGGCCCTTGATCGGACCGGTGCTGGCGGCGCAGTTTGGGTATTTGCCGGGATTGCTGTGGCTCGCGTTCGGGGTCGTGTTGGGAGGGGCTGTGCATGACTTCGTCACCCTGGCGGCGTCGGTGCGGAGGAACGGGAAGTCGTTGGCGGAGATCGCGCGGACCGAGATTTCGCCGCTGGCCGGGATCACGGCCATGGTGGCCATTCTGTTCATCATCGTCATCGCGCTGGCCGGACTGGGGATCGCCGTCGTCAACGCGCTGGCCGATTCGCCGTGGGGGACGTTCACGATTTTTCTGACCATTCCGATCGCACTGCTGGTCGGACAGTACCTGCATCGATCAAAAGCGCCGTACGCCATCCGCAACGGCTCGATCGCCGGAGCGTTGATGGTGCTCGCGGCGGTGGTTGCGGGCCGCTTCATCCCCGGCACCGCGCTGGGCGCGATCTTCACGATGTCGAAGCCGCAGATCACCATCGCCATCGCCATCTACGGATTCATCGCCTCGGTGCTCCCGGTCTGGATGCTGCTCTGTCCGCGCGACTATCTCTCGTCGTACATGAAGCTCGGCACGATCGCTGCGCTGGTCATCGGGACGGTCATCGTTGCGCCGCATATTTATGCACCGGCCGTTTCGCAGTTCGCTGGCGGGGGCGGTCCGATCATCCCCGGCAAGCTCTTTCCGTTCGTCTTCATCACCATCGCCTGCGGGGCCATCTCCGGATTTCACGCGCTGATCGGATCGGGGACGACGCCGAAGATGCTCGACAAGGAATCGGACGCGCGGATGATCGGATACGGCGCGATGCTCTGCGAAGGTCTGGTCGGATGCGTGGCCCTGATCGCCGTCTGCGCGCTGCATCCCGGCGACTACTACGCCATCAACGTTCCGCCCGCGGTCTTCGCCAAACTCGGATTGTCGACGGTCAACCTGCCGCACTTTTCAACGCTCGTCGGCGAGACGCTCGTCGGACGCACCGGCGGCGCGGTATCGCTGGCCGTCGGCTTCGCGCAAATCTTCTCCGGCATCCCGCTCCTCGGCGGACTGATGTCGTACTGGTATCACTTCGCGATCATGTTCGAGGCGCTCTTCATCCTCACCACCATCGACACCGGCACGCGCGTGGCCCGCTTCATGGTGCAGGAGTTCCTCGGCCGCGCATGGAAGCCGCTCGAAAACACGTCGTGGCTTCCGGGCACGATCGCATCGACCGCCCTGGTGGTTTTCGCCTGGACGTGGTTCATCCTCAACGGATCGATCTCGCAGATCTGGCCGATGTTCGGGATTGCGAATCAACTCCTGGCCGCGGTCGCGCTCTGCGTCGGGACGACGGTCATCCTCAACGCCGGCAAAGCGAAATACGCATGGACGACGATGTTCCCGCTGGCCTTCGTCGCATCCACCACTCTCTACGCCGGCTACCGCTCCATCTTCGACAACTTCCTCGGCCCGAAGATGATGGCCAAAGATCCATTCACCGGCTACCTCGACGCCACGCTGACGTCGATCCTGATGCTCTGCGTGATCGTGATCCTGGCCGCCTCCGCACGCGCGTGGCTGCGCGCGATTCGCGGCGAAGGCGTAGCATTCATCCCGGCCACGGCCGGACCGGATCACATGCATATGCCAGGAAGCGGGTGCTGCTAATGATTAACGATAAGAAGATCATCGCGTTCGTCCCCACTCTCGACTTCGACAAAGCGCGCGCGTTCTACGTCGACGTCCTCGGCCTCCGCTTCGTCGACAACGACGGCTTCGCCATGGTGCTCGACGCGAACGGCACGATGATCCGCGTAGCGAAGGTGCAATCCGATTTCAAACCCGCAGTGTTCACGATCCTCGGCTGGGAAGTTTCCGAGATCGAGAAAGAGGTATCCGCGATGACTGCCAAAGGCGTCGTCTTCGAACGCTACGGCTTCTTCGAGCAGGACCCGCTCGGCATCTGGTCCGCTCCCGGCGGCGCGAAGGTGGCGTGGTTCAAGGACCCCGACGGCAACACGCTATCGGTGTCGCAACACGTCGAATAGAACCCATCCGCAGATTGCGCAGATGTACGCAGACGAATCGATTCTCCATCTGCGTCAATCTGCGTCATCCGCGGATTGCCTTCGATGACTGCCACCGGCCGTTTCGCGCCGTCCCCCACCGGTCCTCTCCACCTCGGCAGTCTGGTCGCGGCGGTCGGATCGTGGCTGCACGCTCGCAAGGCAGACGGCCGGTGGCTGGTGCGGATGGAGGATCTCGATACGCCGCGCGTCATCGCAGGATCGGCGGACGAGATCCTTCGCGCGCTCGAGCGATACGGACTCACGTGGGACGGCCATGTCGTCTATCAATCGCGGCGGATCGCGTTGTACGACGATGCGCTGAACGCGTTGCGCGCGAAAAATCTCATCTACGACTGCGGCTGCTCGCGTGCCGATCTGGCGCGCGCTGCCTCGGCGCCACTCGGACGCGAGCCTGTGTATCCCGGCACGTGCCGCGACGGATTGCCTGCCGGACGCGTTGCGCGTGCCGTTCGTTTTCGCACCTCGCACGAGATCATCGGCTTCGACGACAGGCTTCGCGGACATGTCGAGGAAGACGTCGCCGCGGAGACCGGCGACTTCGTCGTCCGCCGCGCGGACGGCGTGTACGCGTATCAACTGGCGGTGGTCGTCGATGACGCGGCGCAGAACATTACGCAGGTCGTTCGCGGCGCCGATCTGCTCACGTCAACCGCGCGTCAGATCTCTCTTCAACACGCCCTCGGATTCCCGACTCCGTCGTACGCGCATCTGCCGCTGGCTTTGAATGCTAATGGCTCCAAGCTCGGCAAACGCGACGGCGCGTTGCCGCTGCCGTCTCTCGACGAGAAGCGCGTCAGCGAGACTCTTTCGTTCGCGCTGCGATTCCTCGGAACCGAGGTCGCACTCGACACACCTTCGCGGATGTTGCGCGAGGCGTTGGGGAAGAGTCTGTGATCTTGCAAAAGCACAGACAAGAGTGTCTGTGCGGGTGGGAGGGAGAATCACAGCTTCAGAATCAACTTCGTCATGTCGTGCTGATTGCCGTCCGGATCGGTGCCGTAGCCGGGCATCACGTGAGAAGTGAAGCCGAGGTTCTGCAGGGTCGTCACGGCGTCGGCTTCGAGGTCGGAGATCAGCATCGCGTTGAGATGGCGGAGGCCGTTTTCGCGGGCGATGCCGATGAACTGGTTCACTAACAGCGTGCCGAGGCCGACGCCGCGAAAGACGGGATCGATCATCCACTTGATGCGGCCGGCCAGGCGGAGCGGACCGCCGTGTCGGCGATGCAGGGTGGCGTCGGCGACGATGCGGTGACCGTCGAGCGCGAGCAGCGGAAAGACCTTCGCGTAGTCGATGTCGCGCCCCCACATTTCGATCAGCGACCGGTTCTCGATGTGATCCCAGGCGAAGCGGCGATACGCGATGGGAAGGTGCTGGAAGAACTCGAACAACGCGTCAACGTCCTTCGCGGCGAAGGGACGGAGCAGAACTCTGCGGCCGTCGCGCAGGACGGCCTCCTGCGGATAGCGATGCGGCATGTGCGAGATATATCACAAGGCGTTTCTCCTCCGCCTCTCCGCGTGCTCCGCGCGAACCCGTCCCCTCAACCCAACTCGGCAGGATCTCCAACCCGAATCGTCCCGCCCTCGACGATCTCCCCAAAAACTCCGGCGCGCCAGTTCGGGTCAAGCGCGTTGCGCAGCCCGGCCTGCGCCTCCTCCATCTGGTGGCAGGGCCGCGTCTCGCCGAGGATGCGCACGAGGCAGTTGCCGAGGCGAAGAAGTCTGCCGCGCGAGTGGGCGAGCGTGATGCCGCGCAGCATCACGTTCGCGCGGCGCTTCGATGGATCGACGTCGTGGCCCGTTTCCGCGGCCGCTTCGCCCCACGCCGCTTCATCGATAATCGTGATCTGGCGGCGCCGTCCCTGATCCGCATTGCCGACCAGACCGCGGCCGGCGATCGCGTCCGCGGTTTCCACGGCATCCATCACGCCGCCATGCGCGCGCTTGATCCAGATGTTGACGACCTCGCCAGTCACGGTTTGGCCTCCGCGCGACGCTTGATTGCTTCGAGCCAGCTCCAGCGGATGATGCCGCTGCCGGGACGGATGAAGCGCCAGTAGATTGCAAACTTGCGGCGATCGGCGTCCGTCTTCGCGAAGACGCGTGTCTCGGTCGTCACGAGGCCGTCGCGATCGACATGAAAGTTCATCAGCGCCAATGTTCGCGGTGCGACTCGTGTACCGATGACCATCTCGCGCGGCGCGTCGTCATCCAACATCCGGAATCCGCTCTGCAACGCCACGTCAAGAATCGGCTTGGCCGGCGGTGCGTGGAGGATGCTCTCCTTTTCGCGGCAGCGCCCCATGCAACGGATCGCCGTGAGAATCCGGAAAAAGCGGATTTCACTCGCGGTCACGTTGCGGATGGCGGCGTAGATCTGTTCCGGCGGCGCCCCGATCCGGATTTCGTTGCGTTCGACGAACTTCCAGCCCGGCAGTCCCCCGCCGACTTTCGCCCCGGCCCTCGACGCGCGCCCTCTTCCGGCCGATGCCGCGGGGCGTCACCAGCCGCCCGGCCTCGGGATCGGTCGCCAGCCAGGCGATGAGCGCGGCCCAGATCGCGCGCTCCTCGGGCCAGCGGTCCGCTTCGGCGGGATCGTTGTCGCCGGCGTCAGGCGAACTGAAATCGGGATAACGCCCCTCGACGACTCCCTCGAACAACCGCCGCTCCGCCGCGGTGATCGCCCCAAGTTGCCGCTGGGCAAGTTCGACGAGCGTATGGGCCATAGTG
>ERZ1739050.53-NODE-53-length-12733-cov-9.002130_pt1 | contig 12733 bp, 13 predicted proteins | sample MGYA00581759_ERZ1739050 | MGnify/ENA primary metagenome ERZ1739050 (study PRJEB42929, sample SAMN08275525) | rhizosphere metagenome | isolation source: Rhizospheric soil replicate 2 | host: Colobanthus quitensis and Deschampsia antarctica | place: Antarctica: Devils... | reverse complement strand
GGAAGAAGAGGGGATTGTCTTCGACCTGCTGGCCAACCCGACGCAGATCATCGGCGACGACGACGGGTGGGTCAAGGAGATAGAGGTCATCGACATGGAGCTGGGTGAACCGGACGCCAGCGGTCGCCGGCGTCCCGTGCCCATTGAGGGCTCGGAGAGGCGGATCCCGGTGGACGTGGTCATCGTCTCGGTCGGCACCAACGCCAACCCCTTGCTGACCAAGAGCACCAGCGGGCTTGATCTCACCAAGTGGGGCAACATCGTGGCCGACGAGCGCACCCTGGCGACTAGCAAGAAGGGCGTATTCGCTGGGGGCGACATCGTCACCGGCGCCGCCACGGTCATCCTCGCGATGGGCGCCGGCAAGACCGGTGCGCGCTCAATCGACCGGTATCTGCAGGGACAGCCTCTGCTGAGCGCGGAAGAGGAGGAAGCAATCAACGGCCCTTCATCCTCGACCAGCCGGGCCTCCTGATCTGAGAAAGTGCCTACACGCTTGGGTGAGGTTTGGCTGGGAAGACGTATCCCTGATCCGCTCAGTCGCACGAGGGAGCTGAGCACAGTCTCCGTATGACGATAACGGATTCCACCCGGGCGGCGCAGACTGTCCCATCCTCTTGTCGCTCGGGTACTCGCGACCAATGACGCAATGTCGGAGAAGTGGATCCGGCCCGTACGTTTGCCATCACTGATTTGATTGGACACGGATGACGTCTTCGCTCGCGGATAAAGCGGAGCTCTCAAGGTCGCGATCACCGGGCTGGACCCGGGGATGACAGGAGCTGGGTGCCGGTGAAGAACAAGGTCTATGAGAAGGAGCTCCTCCGCCTGCAGGCCGAGCTCGTTGTCCTGCAGGAGTGGGTGCGGGCCGAGGGAAAACGCGTCGTCGTGGTCTTCGAGGGACGCGACGCAGCAGGCAAGGGCAGCACCATCAAGCGGGTCACGCAGTACCTCAACCCTCGCGTGGCGCGCATTGCCGCGCTGCCCGTTCCTACGGAGCGAGAGAGAACACAGTGGTACTTCCAGCGGTATGTCGAGCAGCTGCCTGCAGCCGGCGAGATCGTTCTCTTTGACCGCAGCTGGTACAACCGCGCGGGCGTCGAGTGGGTCATGGAGCTTTGCACGGCCGCTGAGCACAAGACCTTCCTCCATCAGTGCCCGATCTTCGAGAGGCTGTTGGTCGAGGACGGCATCATCTTGCGCAAGTACTGGTTCTCGGTCAGCGACGACGAACAAGAGCTTCGGTTCCGCTCGCGCGTGGAAGACCCGATGCGGCAGTGGAAGCTCTCGCCGATGGATCTGGAGTCCCTTACCCGTTGGGAGGAGTACTCGCGCGCCAAGGACGAGATGTTCATCCACACCGACATTCCCGAATCCCCGTGGCTTGTCGTTGAGAGCGACGACAAGAAACGTGCACGGATCAACATGATCGCCCACCTGCTCTCGAGCATTCCCTACGAGCAGGTGGCGCGTCGCCGCCTCAAGCTACCGCGGCGTCCCGCGCCGACCGGCTACGTCCGCACGGCCCGCAGCCTCCAGACGGAGGTCCCAGACCACGCGGCGACAATCCTCGCCAGGTAGTCACGGCAGGCACCTCCGGGGACATCAACCCGCGAATATGCCTCTGGCCACTCATCTTGTGCCGTTGTAATGTGACGGCAATGGCATGCCAACCGTGAGCTCTGGCATATCGGCCGAGGGGAATGTCGCGGCAAGCCTGCCTCGCAACGGCGCGCGCTTGCCAGGAGGCGTTCGAAATGACCACAACACGGCGCGAATCCGCCATTGTTTCTGCTGATGAGGCCGACGTTCTCGGGACGCTGCTATCGGGGCGACGTGGTCCGTCCAGAGGATGTGGACTACGACTCCAGCCGTTCGGTGTGGAACGCCATGATCGATCGCCGTCCGGCCGTCATTGTTCGCTGCCGAGGCGTCGCTGACGTGATGGCCGCCGTGCGCTTCGCGCGCGAGCGCGGTCTGCCGATCTCGGTCCGCGGCGGCGGCCACAACGTTGCTGGCCACGCGGTCGGCAGCGGTGCAGTCATGGTTGACCTCTCAGCGATGCGGAACGTCCGGGTGGATCCTCAGGGTCGACGCGCGTGGGTCGAGGGGGGCGCGACATGGCACAGCATTCGGCGACAGGTCGATGCCCTACATGGTGTCGCTCGACTCCACCTGGAAGGCGCTGAGCATGATGCCGTCAACATCGAATGGACGCGCAGTTTTTGGCAGCGGATGAAGCCCCACTCCGACCAGGGTCGGATCTACCTCAACTTTGCCGGGGTCGGCGAGGAGGGCGACGATCTGGTACGGCGCTCATTCGGCGCGAACTTCGACCGGCTCACCCAGATCAAGAAGAAGTATGACCCGGACAACCAGTTCCGCTTCAACCAAAACATCCCTCCACGGGAGTGACGAAGCCTTCGCTGCAGGCGAGGAGTGAGAACTCCAGAGGAAGTCCGACCCTAAGGTCGACCTTCGCTGAGCCCGCGAGGCCATGGAGACGCGTGTGATGTCCACCTACTAGGCTCCTCAAGAAGCCCCGCGCGGCCGATTGCGAACAGCCAATTGGCTGCAGTGTCAACGAATAGGAGGCGCATGAACCAGCTCAGTCTCGGAGTACTTGCCACCTCGAGCAAGGAGAACGAGTTCAGGCTGCCAATCCATCCCCTGCATCTCGACCGGATCGATGCCGACCTTCGGGCGCGGATGTTCCTCGAGCGGGGCTATGGCGACCGCTACGGCGTCTCCGATGAGCAGCTCGCGACGCAGGTCGCCAGCCTTCGTTCGCGCGAGGAGGTCATCGCGACCAGCGACGTTGTGCTGCTGCCCAAGCCCACTCTGGAGGACGTGGCCAGCCTTCGAGAGGGACAGGTGCTATGGGGTTGGCCACACGCCGTCCAGGATCCCGAGCTGACTCAGATGTGCATCGACAAACGGTTGACCCTCATTGCCTGGGAGGCGATGAACCACTGGACGCCGGAAGGGGATTTCGTCGTTCACGTCTTCCATATGAACAACGAGCTCGCGGGATACAGCTCTGTGCTGCACGCCATGACGTTGGTGGGTACAACAGGGCACTATGGGCGACCTCTCACCGCTGTTGTCATCGGATTTGGGAACACGGCGCGAGGTGCTGTGACGGCCCTGACTGCGCTGGGCGTCCATGACGTCAGTGTGCTCACGATGCGCGACGTCACAGCGGTTTCCTCGCCGGTCCCATCCGTGGTGCTCCACCACATGGACCGTACGGATGCCGACTCCAGCCGCACCACAGTCCACATCGACCCGGGGCCGGTATCTACGGCCACGTTCCTCGCCAAGCACGACATCGTGGTCAACTGCGTCTTGCAGGACACCGACGCCCCGCTCATGTTCGTCTCGGGCGAAGAGCTGGCGGAGTTCGCACCTGGCAGCCTTATCGTCGACGTGTCCTGCGACCTGGGCATGGGGTTCGCGTTCGCTCGTCCCACGAGCTTCGAGCAGCCGACGCTGAGCGTAGGAGACGGCGTCACCTACTACGGTGTGGATCACAGCCCGAGCTTCTTGTGGAACAGCGCGACCTGGGGAATAAGCGAGGCTCTCATTCCCTACCTGCGCACCGTGATGGACGGACCTCCGGCGTGGGACCTGGATCTGACTATCCGGCCGGCCATCGAGATCCGCGCCGGTGTCGTGCAGAACCCCAAGATCCACTCGTTCCAGGGCCGTTCCGCCGAGTTCCCTCACCGACGCCTCTGAGCTGAGTCGGCCAGACTTCAGCCCGCGGTGGACGCTCCGGCTGTGCGGTCGATGACGGACCCTGCCTCAGCCTCAGTGAGGTGAGTCCTGGTTCGTGTCCGTCGGCTGGGTATTGGTTGACATGTGGGCGCCCAGTCGGCGGTCCGGCCGGGCGAGGAGGAAGTAGACAGCACCTACCAGAACGATCGCAAGCAGAACCACCAGCGTGATCCAGTCGAGGTTGAAGAGGGCGCCGCGGGGACTGCTGAGACCTGTGGGCACGAGGATGTTGATCAGCATGAGCGCGAGATACCCGGCTGCCACGAAACTGACCGGCCATGCCCAGCGAGCGAGGCGGAACGTTCCCTCTGGCTGCCATCCACGGGCCCGCGCGATCATCGAGCCGATCACGGTCATCAGGAACGACAGATAGATCCCGGAGACACCGAATGAGACGAGAGCGGTCAGGGCGTTGATTCCTTGAGGGAAGACGAACCACAGGATATGAACGTCCTTGGAGGGGTTGATGTTGACCAGGAGCGTGAACAGCACCGGCACCAGCGCGCCGACAATGAGCGCGTTGGATGGTGTGTGGAACCTCGGCGAGATGCGTCGCATCCAGTTGCTGCCGGGTAGTGCGCCGTCTCGAGAGTACGAGAAGGCCAGCCGGGCTCCAGCCCCCTGGACAGCCGTACCGCACGAGAAGAACGCGATGATCACCATGACGAGGAAGAAGTCCTGCAGCCACTGCGGCAGCTGGGAAAGTATCAAGGGGATTCCGCCGGCGAAGGAGGTCGCCGCCGTGTACCCCTTCGCGTCGGACGGGGTCGCGAGCAAGAGACCAGCCACGAGTACGAAGGAGGCGATCCCGCCGTACAGGAGGGCGGAGCGCATCGCCCGGGGGACCTGCCGGCTCGCGTCGACGGTCTCCTCGGCGACGTCACCGGCGGCCTCGAAGCCGTAGAAGATGTAGACGTGGGCGAGGACCGCGACCAGTGCCGCGCCGGTCCACCAGTTCCCGCCGAAGTCGACCTGGAGGCTGTTGCTCGCAGCCACCTCGGCACCCCTGGTCTCGAAGAGAAATCCGAAACCGTGGTGGAATCCCACGATTCCCAGCGCGATGGCAACGCCGAAGGTGCCGATGGTCTCGACATACACGCCAATTCGGGCCACGCGCCCAAGGACCTTGGCGCCCACGGTATTAAGGATCGTCTGGAGCAGGATCATCAGCACGGTCACAATCAGGATGGTTGAGTGGCTGGTCGGGTCGAGCGTGGCGCCGAACCACTGGTTGATCAGGTCGGCTATGTAGGGGACGACGCCGGTATCGACGCTGGCCACCGTCACCAGGAGGGCGATGCCGTAGATCCAGCCCACCCACCAGCCGTACGCGGGGCCGACCGAGTACTTGCCGTACTGATAGAGGGCACCGGCCATCGGGTAGTGGCTTCCGAGCTCACCGAAGACCAGAGCCACAAGGAGCATGCCGGCCACGACGAGAGGCATCAGCCAGAGATACCGGGGGCCACCGGCGCCAACGCCCAGAACGAACAGGGAGTAGACACCCACCATGGGGGAGAGGTAGGAGAACGCGATACTGAAGTTGTCGAAGAACGACAGCACCCGTGACAGCTCCTGGCGGTAACCGAAGGACGCTAGCCGGTCATTATCGGGTTCTTCCTGCACGCGTGAAGCGGGACTTGAACCAGCCATCTCTGCCTCCTCGGTATGTTCATTCTTAGTCGAAAGAATGCGCTCCGAAAGGCGGGTACACAAGGGTCTTAATGAATGCGAGCTGATTCGCAGTGGTAATACAATCTTAGATATCTTTTGTCATGAATTGCCTTCTATGGCTATACGTGTGTCACCATGCCCATTCGGGCAGGCCCGACCACGCTGATGCCATGCTGACGATGGGTCAGCCGCGGGTGTGCCGCAGCCACCACAACCCGACGAACGGCAGAACGAGGGGTACGAACCCGTAGCCGCTTCCGAACCCCGTCCACACCGTTGAGGCGGGGAACGCAGCCGAGAACAGCTCGCTCGCAGCACCCACGACCAGCACGCCCACCAGCTCAACGCTGATGGCCACTCTTGCGACGCGCCGCGATGTGCCTCCCCCACGGCCCAACGAGATTGTGGCGACGATGTAGACGATCGCTGCGAACGCCGACAGCAGGTAGGCAAGGGGTGCTTCGTGGAACTGGGTGGTCAGCTGGACAACAGAACGTGAGGTTGCCGCGAGCGCGAACAGACCGTAGACCGCCACGAGCACGCGGCCGAATCCTTCTCCTGTCGATGCAGGGGTGTGGCTTTCAGCGCTGTCAGCCAAGGGGACCAGCCCAGACCTGCTGGACCCGCAAGATCATGACCGGGGTGATGAGAAAGGCGAGCGCGATGACGAAGGCCCCCGCCCGGGACTTCTCTCCCCACGCCCAGACAAAGGCGATCGGGGGGATGGCCACGCAGCCCAGCAGGTATCCCACGAATTCCGCGCGTGCGAAGTCATGGCCGCTCTGGATCATCTGTACCAGCCCGCCGAGGGCGAAGACCACGAGGAGCGCCTCCAGCAGCACGCCTGCAGCCAGCAGTAAAACCCCCGGGCGTCGGTTCGCTGCTGCCAGGACAAGGGCCGACGCAGCGAAGAGCAGGGCGACGGCAGTAATCACCGCTGCATAAGGACCGGTCACGCCGCCGATCTTAGTCAAGCCAACCGGCGCACAGCGGCGAAATGGGGCAAGAACGGTCCAGGAGCCAAAGACGTCAGTGAGCCGGTCGAGCCTCGTTGACCAAAGCGGCAAGGAGTGGCCGGACCATCTCGGGAACGTCGGGCTCGTCCCAGTGGTGGCGAACACTGTGCTCGCCCTGGTGGATCTCCAGCTGGTAGCTGAACTGGTCAGGCCCGCCCCGTTGACCCGCGTCAGGCTTTGGGGACACCCCGAGGGTCAAGAGGAGGGCGATGAGGCCTTGCTGATCCGAAGGCAGATCGGCAGAGTCCACGCTTGCGACCATGGTCAGACCTGCAAGGCCACCACTGCGGACGAGCTTGAGGTGCATCACCCCAACGTAATGCCGATAGACCCCGATGGGCCGACAGCCGGCACACCCGGGGGGAAGTGTCAGGGGAGAGGGACCTTGACGGCCGCCCAGCCGGCACGAACAGCCTCGGCCTGCACGCTGGTGAGGCCGTAGCGCGACCCGGCGTGGTGCAGGGTCACTGCTGCGAACTGCGAGAAGGTGCAGTCGGGCTTCACCTGCGGATCGATCAGGGCGTCATACCAGATGCTTCCTGGTGCCTCCCAGGCGCGGCCGCCCAGCGTGGTCGCCGCCACGTAGAAGGCGTGGTTCGGGATGCCTGAGTTGGCGTGCACGCCGCCGTTGTCCGATGACGCGTTCTGGTAGTGGTCCATGTCGGCGGGTTGGTTGTCATGCCGGTTCGCGGTGCCGGGGGCCTTCATCGACCGCAGTGCAGGAGCGAGTTCAGGCCCCACAATGTCCGCGCCGATCAGCCAGTCGGCCTGGGTTGCGCTCTGAGCGAGGTGGTACTGCTTGACCAGAGAGCCGAAGACGTCTGAGATCGACTCGTTCAACGCGCCCGGCTGGCCGGAGTACATCAGGTTCGCCTCGTTCTGGGTGACTCCATGGGTCAGCTCATGGCCGATCACGTCGAGTCCCTTCGTGGTGTCCGTCAGGAGGCTGCCGTCGCCGTCGCCGAAGAACATGTGTCCCGCACCGTCCCAGAAGGCGTTGTCGTAAGCATCCCCGTAATGGACCAACCCCTGGATCGGCATTCCCTGGTCGTCGATCGAGTTCCGATGAAAAACGTCCCAGAAGAGCTTGTATGTGAGGCCGAAGCCGTCATAGGCCTGGTTGACCGATACGTCAGCGACCGGGGCACCTCCTTCGTCACGCACAAGGATTCCGGGCTCGTATGCCGTGGAGTGGACCTGGTCGTAGATGCTCCGCCTCGGGACGCCGCCTCCCCCCTTGGCTGAGGCTCCTTCCTGTCGGATGACCTGGCCCCCTGCCAGCTCGATGCGCCGCCGGCGGAAACTCGCGTCGAGCTCAAGGGTGCGCAGGATGGCAGGGCGCCGTTCCTCGCTGGCCTCACCGGCCAGCTGGAGCAGAAGATCGGGCGGCAGAATGCAGAGAATGTGATCCATCACACAGACAAATCTACGACGTCTGCCAAACAGGCTGTGGTGCTGCGCCCGCACGGTCCCTCATGCGTAACGGAAGAGCGTCGGTGCCCGACGAGCGCAGACTCACCACGACTGGATGGCGGGAACGTTCCACTCTCAGCTGACCCAAAGGCACGTCAGCATCAGGTCGGGACGCAATCACCTCGAGATCCAGGTGTCCTGAGGCGACGATGCGAGGGGCACTCGGGTGTCAGGGTGTCATGTTGTCGTGGGTGAAGGGGTGTTGGTCGGAGCAGTCGGTGGAACAACGGTCGGCGAAAGAGTCGGAGACGTCGCTTGGGTGGTGGGACTGGGTGGCGCAGTGGTGGGCACACCGGTCGGCCTCGGCCCGAGGGGTGCGGTCGTGGTCGTCGACTCCCGGCTGGGCGTGGGGGTCACCTTTTCCGATGAGGGTGCCCGGGTCGTTGGAGCCTGTGTCCCAGAGTCGCCTTTCGGCGGCGCTGTGGCGGCCGGTGCAGGGCGCACCCCGAGATAGGTCGTCAGGGTCACCACGAAGAGCAGGATCAGCACCCAGGTCGACCGTCGAGGGCGCATCCAGCGTGAAGCCCAGGGACGCCATGATGCCAACGGCCGCGCGCGACTCGTCACGACGTCATATCCGTCGGCTTAACGGTGTCCAGCTCGGCAGCGACGTTGATGCCCTCACGCCGCAGCGCCTCCGCGATGCGCCAGCGCAGCGCGCGACCGACCAGGAACTGCCTGCCCGGGAGCGTCCTGGCCACGACTCGGACGTGCAGCTGGTCAAGCTCGATGCTCTCGACGCCCATCACCGCCGGCTCATCCAGGAGCTGGGCATGCAGCTCATCGTCGGCAAAGATCTCTCGGCCGACCTGCCGAAGGATCTCGCTGGCCCGGCTGATGTCGACATTGAGCGGGAAGGGCACGTCGACCACGGCCCGAGCCCAGTCCCGGGAGAGGTTGGTGAGCTGCATGATCGAGCCGTTGGGAGTGATGATGACCTCGCCGTCCGGGTTCCGGATCTTGGTCATCCGCAGGCTCACCTCCTCGACGGTGCCGATCACGTTCGCAGGGATGCCGACACCCGACATGCTGATCAGGTCCCCATAGCCATACTGACGCTCAGCGATGATGAAGAATCCCGCAAGCAGGTCCTGGACCAGGCGCTGTGCCCCGAAGCCGAGTGCGACACCCAGGACGGCGGCCGGCGCCACGAGACTGGTGATCGGCACCCCGAGGCGGTCGAGGATCTGCATACCGGTGATGACGTAGACGACGACCAGAGCAGTCCAGGTGAGCACCTGGGCCAGGGCGTGTCGATGCTTGGCGAACTCCGAACGCACGAGCGCATCGGACTCATCGTCGTTGGCATCGATGCGTTCGGTAATGACGTCCCTGAGCCAGAGCGCGGAGCGGGTCAGGAGAATCGCGCCCAGGACCAGCAGCAGAATCTCAAGGCCGCTGCCACGGATCCAGTTCTGGACATCTGGAAGCGGCGCCGCGGAGATCATCACGGGGTCCATCATCGTCCTAACAGGAACCGCTAACATCCACGGCAGCAACGGTTGCCACGAGCACCAGGGGTTCCCGGCTGCTGACCGCGTTCACCAGATGACGTCCACCGGGAGTGCCATGGCGGCGGAAACTGCACAGACGTCGGCGCCGAGCACATGGCGGTTGGGGCGCCTCACAGTCCCGCTTTCGATCTGGCTGCCACTGGTCATTTTCGCCCTGACCCGTCTCTATGGCTTCGTGGTCATCGCCTTGGCAGCCCGACACCAGGTGGCGCTTCCGTCGCCCGCCCACCCCGGCATCTACCAGTTCGCTGCACATCCGAGCTCGCCCGGCTACCTGGGCTTGATCACGAACTGGGACGGGCAATGGTACGAACGCATCGCCACCCTTGGGTACCACCTCCCTGCCGTGGGGGACCCCCATGGCAAGGACGCGCTCTGGGCGTTCGCGTTCCCGCCCCTCTTCCCCACGGTGATCGGCGCAATGATGACCGTGACCGGGCTGAGCTTCGCGGTGTGCGTCACAGTCGTGAACCTCCTCGCCGGTGCGGCCGCCATGGTCGTCATGTTCGCCCTGATCGAGCGCACGGCAGGGCGGTTTGCGGCTGGCACCGCGGTCCTGTTCACGAGCTGCTTCGTCGCCGCCCCGTTGTTCCAGGCGGCGTACTCCGAGGCCATCGCGTTGTTGCTCGTCTGTACGGTTCTGCTCCTTATCGCGCGGCGCCGTTATTGCTGGGCGGTGGTGGCGGTGATCCTGCTGTCACTCACGCGGCTCGTCACACCACCGTTGGCCATCGTTGTTCTCGTCCACGCCGTCGTGCGTTATCGCGGCCGAACGGAGGACCCCATCCGACGCTCAGAGATGGTCGGAATGGCTGTTCTGGGAGTGGTCTCCTTAGCATCGGTCACGCTCTGGTCAACGATCACGAAGGTGATCACCAGTGGGGTCAAGGCGACCGGCGCCGACCGGGGGAGCGTGTCCAACGCGGTGATCGTCGGCAGGTTCGGCTGGTTCACCAACGCCTACGAGCACATCGGCTGGATCGGAGTCGTGGGGGTGGCGCTCCTGGTTGTCCTGTTCGTGGTGGTTGCAATCAGTCCAGTCACCCGGACCTGGGGCGTCGAGGTGCGAACCTGGTTCGCGATCTACCCGATCTTCCTGCTATTCGTGGCCGGCGTACACGCTGGAGTATTTCGGTACTTCTTGCTCGCATTCCCGTTGGCCCTGCTGTTGGTCGGAAGCCCTGAGCGAGAAGACATCCCGCGCAAACGTGCCATCTTTGTGGTGGCGGCTTCGGTCATAAGCCTGGCGCTTCAGGTGCCCTGGGTGAGTCACGCCCTTGTGGTCACCGCTCTCGCCGGCAAACCCTGGCTGCCCTGAAGCTGAATGTCCTCGACTGAGAGCGCCGACATCTGGAAAGGTGGGAAGGTGACGGAACAGGGGAAGGGCCAAACCGGTCAAGCTCGGAATGTCCGCGTGTGGGTCAACGGAGAAGCGGTGGATGCGGCGGCTGCTTCGATCGGCGCGCTCGACCACGGAGTCACCGTTGGTGATGGCGCCTTCGAAACCTGCAAGGTCATCAACGGGATGCCGTTCGCCTCGGACCGTCACGCCAGACGGCTGGACCGTTCGCTGGCTGGGCTGGGACTGCCTCCCGCCGACCACAGCGTGATCGATGCCGGTATCAAGGCTGTACTGGCAGGGGAGCCGATCGCGTCCGGGCGACTTCGCTACACCGTCACCGGGGGTGCGGGACCGCTCGGTTCGGACCGCGATGCCTCACCGTTGACCTACATCGTCACTGCTGCGCCCCAGCCGGCGAACCCTGACACGGGCAAGGTGGTGGTCGTGCCCTGGACCCGCAACGAACGGGGCGCCACTTCGGGACTGAAGACCACGTCATACGCGGAAAACGTTGTGGCACTCGCCTATGCCAAGGAACGCGGGGGAGTTGAGGCGCTGTTCTCGAACTCCGTCGGCAACCTTTGTGAGTGCACCGGGTCCAACGTCTTCGTGGTCGTCGACGGGGACATCCTCACCCCCGATCTGGCCTCGGGACCGCTGGCCGGGGTGACCAGGGAGCTCGTGATCGAGTGGTGTCGCGAAGAGGGGCTCACCGTGCGCGAGGAACCGATGTCGATATCCATCCTGGATCGGGCCCAGGAGGTGTTCATCACCTCCTCGACCAAGGATGTGATGGCGGTTCATGCGATTGACGACCAGCGCTTCGCTACCCCCGGTCCGGTGACGGCTGGTGCGATCGAGATCTTCGCCCGTCTCTCTCGCCTGCGAGTCAACCCATGAGCAGGCGACGCCGTTGGGGTGGGGACGATCACAACATCACCCTGGATGCTGCTGACGATGACTGGCAGTGGCGACGCAAGATTCGCTCGAACCCGCACTCCCACCTGATCTATCGCATCGTCGTGGGCGTCGTCGGACTCGTGATCGTCGTCATCGGTCTGATCATGGTGCCCTTCCCCGGACCTGGCTGGCTCGTCGTCTTCGCCGGTCTTGCGGTCTGGGCGAGCGAGTTCGAATGGGCCCAGGCGGTGCTGCGGCGCGCGCGGCACACCCTCGAGGCCTGGAACGCATGGCTGATGGCGAAGCCGTGGTGGGTGAAAGGACTGGCACTTCTTGTCACAGTCGCCGCGGTGGGCGCGATCTTCTGGCTGCTGTTCTTGGTCGGCGGGGTTCCCGGCTACCTTCCAGGCAACGTCGAGGAATGGCTCAAGAAGGTCCCCGGGTTGGCTAGTTGAGGTCGGAGCGCTCGCGATTAGGGTCGTGCTGAGAGAGCAGATAATGTTCCTGTCCGCGCCCTGTATGTTGGGTGGCACTGTCCGGACGTGTAGCTCAGCTGGTTAGAGCGCTCGCCTCACACGCGAGAGGTCAGGGGTTCGAGTCCCTTCACGTCCACCGATAACATCGGACCCGCCACCTTGCTCGGCGACCGAGACATGCCGGGCGGCCGGGCGGCGTAACCATCTGTCCCAAAGGAGTCACAGTGTCCTCCGACATCACCGTGGTCATCGCAGGAAGCGAGCGATCGGTAGCGACGGGAACGACAGCCGCTGAGGTTCTTGCCGAAGACAAGGGCGCTCTGGTGGCGCGGGTCAACGGTGAGCTGCGCGACCTGGCACATGTCCTTGCCGACGGCGATGTCGTGGAGCCGGTGGGCCTCGAAAGCGACGAGGGTCTCGCAGTCCTACGTCACTCGGCTGCCCATGTGCTCGCCCAGGCCGTCCAGCAGATCAACCCCAAAGCCAGGTTGGGCATCGGGCCACCGATCCGCGACGGCTTCTACTACGACTTCGACGTCGAGACCCCGTTCACCCCCG
>ERZ1739050.49-NODE-49-length-13156-cov-9.183268_pt1 | contig 13156 bp, 7 predicted proteins | sample MGYA00581759_ERZ1739050 | MGnify/ENA primary metagenome ERZ1739050 (study PRJEB42929, sample SAMN08275525) | rhizosphere metagenome | isolation source: Rhizospheric soil replicate 2 | host: Colobanthus quitensis and Deschampsia antarctica | place: Antarctica: Devils... | reverse complement strand
GGGGCTCTCATCGCTGGCCGGGGCGGGCGGGGGGGGGGCGCGGCCGCGGTCGTGCCCCTGTCGCTGGCCCTGCTCGCTGGGGGCGTGCCGGCATCCCGGCGGGCGATGGCCATCGGGGTTTGGGGCGGCGTCGCCGGGCTGGGCGTCGCACTTGGCCCGGTGGTCGGCGGCGCTGTCGTCGACGGATTCTCGTGGCAGGGGATCTTCTGGCTCAATGTTCCCGTTGCGGTTGTTGCGATTCCGCTGATCCTGCGAGCGCTGCCGGAGTCCTACGGACGTCGCCAGCCGCTGGACTTCGGGGGCCTCTCGCTGGTCGGGGCGGGCGTGCTGGCCGCGGTCTGGGGCATCGTGCGCGCAGGAGACCTGGGCTGGGGGTCTCTCCCGGTGACCGGCGCCCTCTTCGTCGGAGTGACGCTGATCGGCGCGTTCATCCGGCACGAGGGGCGCACGGCGTACCCGCTTGTACCGCTGCGTCTTTTCCGCTCGCGGAGCTTTTCGGTCGCCAACGTGGCGTCGCTGGCCTTCACGCTAGGGATGTTCGGTGCCGTCTTCCTGCTGGCCCAGTACCTGCAGATCGTCGATGGATACACCCCGCTCCAGGCCGGCATCCGCACACTGCCATGGACCGCCGCTCCGATGATCGTCGCCCCCGTCGCTGGACTCCTGGCACCGCGGGTCGGCGTGCGGGTCCTCCTCGGCACTGGGCTCACCCTCCAGGCGCTGGGTCTGGCCTGGCTCGCAGTCGCTGTCGGAGCCTCGACCCCCTACACAGATCTGATTCCTGGATTCGTCATGGCTGGTATCGGGATGGGGCTGACTTTCGCGCCCAGCGCCACGGCCGTGCTGGCTGACATGGCTCCAGACGACCATGCCACGGCAAGCTCGACCAACTCCACGATCCGGGAGATCGGTGTCGCGCTGGGGGTGGCCGTGCTGGTTGCGGTGTTCCGGGCGAATGGCGGCGCACTCACCCCGGTCGGCTATAACGCTGGCCTGCGCGTGGCAATCTTCACCGGCGCCAGCGTCGTGGCACTGGGCGCACTCTCGACCCTTTGGCTTCCGCGAATGAGATCTCGCACCGTGGCCACTTCCGTACCCAGCTCTGCAAACTAGCTGGGTCATTCGGAGGCCCGGGGTTGCAGAACGGGTGCAATGGTAGGCGTTGCGGAGACCTTGTTCCGTTTCTGGACGCATGCAAAACTGACGCGGGGTGGATACCGAGCAGGAGGAACTCGTGAAGATCCGGATGAGAACAGCCCTCGTAGCTTTCGCCGCACTCGCACTCACCACGGTCCTACCCGTCGGCCTGGCCCGGGCGTCCGGGAATGACCAGGTCGCTCACAAGACCATGGCGACCAAGGTCTTCGGTTTGGATCCGTCGACATCAGGGAACAACCCCGAAGGCGTGGCCTGGGACGACGGCAGCGAATCGTTCTTCGTAGGGACGGTCGGCACGGGCACCATCTACCGGGCGACCCTCCGCGATGCGAAGCTGCGTCCGTTCATCACCCCTGACCCTGCTGCCCCGGCGGAATCTGCCGTCGGGATGAAGGTTGCCGGTGGCAAGCTCTTCGTCGCGGGTGGAGCCACAGGGCGCATCTATGTGTACGCGATCAAGACGGGTGCGCTCTTGGCTCGCTTTGAGACCGGGACCGGCGGTTTCCTCAACGACCTTGTCGTGACGGAGGAGGGCGACGTCTACGTCACCGACTCCTTCCGCCCCCTGCTGTGGCACTTGACCCCCTCGATGATCCGGGCAGGGAGCGGAACGCCCCAGAGCATCAACGTAGGACCCGAGATCGCGTATACGGCAAACCAGTTCAATCTCAACGGCATCGTGTCGCGCAACGGCGGCCGGGAGCTCATCGTCGTCAGCACCTTCTCCAAGTCGCTGTTCCGCATCGGCATCGACCCCGCCAAGACCGCGGCCAGGAAGATCACGAAGATCCATGCTCCCCAGCTCGCGGGTGACGGCCTGCTGATCGACCGGGGCCGACTGCTCGTGGTTACCGGCAGCCCTGCTGCTGTGACCGTGCTGAACCTTTCGAGGCACGACTCCCGTGCCCGCGTCGAAAGAGTTCTGACCGATCCCTCTCTGCTCGGGCCATCAACCATCGCTCGGGCCGAGAACCGATACCTCGTGGTCAACGCTGACTTCGCGACGAACACCCAGCCATACACCGTCTCCGCGCTTGCCCGTGGGGACAGTCACCACTAGACCTCCCCGGTCGCAACGGTTTGATGGCTGCGTCCAGGCGCAGCCATCAAACTCCGATCCTGGCGAGGTCGGCATATCCTGAACGCCATGTCCTCCGATGGCGCGCCACAGTCCTCGCGCGCCCGGAACCCCAGACGACGTCCATCCCGCAGGCGCGGAGCCGCCGGACGACAGCCCTCTGGTGAGCCGCACGAGTCGGCGCAGGCAAAGGCAGCTCGTATGGCGCGTCGTCTCGCGACAGTTCCCACAGTCACCTATCCGACTGACCTTCCGATCACCGCCCGCAAGGACGACATCGCTGCCACGATCCGCGACCATCAGGTCGTCATCGTCTCGGGGGAGACCGGCTCCGGCAAGACCACCCAGCTGCCCAAGATCTGCCTCGAGCTCGGCCGCGGCATCGAGGGGATGATCGGCCATACACAACCCCGACGCATCGCCGCGCGATCCGTGGCGGAACGGATCGCCGAGGAGCTGAACACCGAGCTCGGAACCGCCGTGGGCTACCAGGTCCGCTTCAGCGATCACTCCAGCGCCAGCACCCTGGTCAAGGTGATGACCGACGGCATCCTGCTCGCCGAGATGCAACGTGACCGCGATCTGCTGCGCTACGACACGATCATCATCGACGAGGCCCATGAGCGAAGTCTCAACATCGACTTCATCCTCGGGTACCTCAAGCAGCTGCTTCCGCGGCGCCCTGACCTCAAGGTCATCATCACGTCCGCGACCATTGACCCGCAACGGTTCTCGAAACATTTCAGTGACGCACCGATCATCGAGGTGTCTGGGCGCACCTATCCGGTAAAGGTGCGCTACCGACCGCTGGTCGGCGAAATGCCCGACGAGGAGGACAGGGACCAGGTCACGGCCATCTGTGACGCAGTCGAGGAGCTGTGGACCGAACATCGCGGCTCCGGAGATATTCTTGTCTTCCTCTCCGGAGAACGTGAGATCCGTGACGCCGCAGATGCGCTCACGGGCATGAACTTGCCGCACACCGAGATCTTGCCGCTCTACGCACGTCTGTCGGCGGCAGAGCAGCATCGCGTCTTCGGCCATCACACAGGTCGCCGTGTCGTGCTCGCCACGAACGTTGCCGAGACCTCCCTGACTGTGCCGGGCATCAGGTATGTCGTGGACACCGGGACTGCGCGCATCTCGCGCTACAGCCAACGCACCAAGGTCCAACGCCTGCCGATCGAGCCAATCTCCCAAGCCAGCGCCAGCCAGCGAGCGGGCCGCTGCGGCCGTGTCGCGGACGGTATCTGCATCCGGCTGTACTCGGAGGAGGACTTCAAGGCTCGACCTGACTTCACCGATCCGGAGATCCTGCGCACCAACCTTGCCTCCGTCATCTTGCAGATGACCTCCCTGGGACTAGGCGATATCGAGTGCTTCCCGTTTCTAGACCCTCCGGACTCGCGCCAGATCACCGACGGCGTAAGGCTTTTGGAGGAGCTTCAGGCGATCGAGCCAACACCCGGTCCCATAACCAGGGGCACCGACCCCCACGGTCGGCTCACGGCATACGGTCGCAAGATCGCACGGATGCCACTCGACCCTCGCCTGGCACGGATGGTGCTTGAGGCTGAGGGCAATGGCGCGCTTCGCGAGGTACTCATCATCGTCGCGGCTCTTTCCATCCAGGACCCTCGCGAACGACCCAGGGACAATCAGCAGCAGGCGGATGAGAGACACCGCCGGTTTGCTGACGAACACAGTGACTTCGCCTCGTACCTGAACCTGTGGAACTACATCAAGGAACAGCAGCGCGAGCTGTCCGGGAGCGCGTTCCGGCGTCTGTGCAAGAGCGAGTACCTGCACTACCTGCGGGTCCGCGAATGGCAGGATCTTCATACCCAGCTGAAGGCAGCCTGCAAGTCGCTTGACCTGCAACAGAACTCATCTGCGGCCGATTACGACGCGATCCATCAGTCCCTTCTCGCGGGACTGCTTTCCCATATTGGTCTGCGCGATGTGGAGAAACGCGAATACATTGGCGCACGAGGCGCGCGTTTCGGCATCTCACCGGGCTCGTCGCTGTTCAGGAAGCAGCCCCAGTGGGTGATGTCAGCCGAGCTTGTCGAAACCACGAGGCTGTGGGCGCGCTTCAATGCGCGCACGGACCCGGCATGGATCGAGCGTCTCGCTCAGCACCTGGTCAAGCGCAGCTACAGCGAGCCGCACTGGGAGAAGAAGCGCGGCTCTGCAGTGGCTCTGGAGAGGGTCACCCTGTATGGCGTTCCTCTTGTTGTCGGCCGCAAGGTGGGCTTCTCGAAGATCAACCCCGAGGAGTCACGGGATCTGTTCATCCGCAACGCATTGGTCGAGGGGGAATGGGAGACGCATCACCGCTTCTTCCATGACAATCGGGCCATGATCAAGCGGCTCACCGAGCTGGAGGCACGGGCCCGTCGGCGGGACATCCTGGTCGACGACGAGACGCTGGTCGACTTCTACGATGCAAGACTTCCGGCCGAGGTCGTCTCAGGGCAGCACTTCGACTCATGGTGGAAGCTCGCCCGCCTGACGCGCCCTGATCTGCTGACCTTCACCGAGGACGTTGTGGTCAGCGACGACGCCGATGCAGTGAGCGCTGATGACTACCCGCAGACGTGGGAGCAGAACGGCATCACGTTGCCCCTGACCTACCAGTTCGAGCCGGGAGGGGCTGCTGACGGTGTCACGGTCCACATCCCGCTCGATGTCCTCAACCAGGTCGACGACATCGGATTCGACTGGCAGGTCGGAGGATTGCGGCAAGACCTGGCCACTGCACTGCTGAAGTCGCTTCCCAAGGCAACCCGTCGCAGCTTCGTCCCTGCGCCGGAGCATGCTCTCGCGGCACTTTCGTCTGCGGATCCTCTTGCCGGCACCATCACTGACGAGCTCGGGCGCTCCCTTGCCCAGCTGACCGCGGTCCACATCCCCGCCGACGCGTGGGACTGGTCGCGGGTGCCGGAGCACCTTCGCATCACGTTCCGCGTGGAGGACAGCAGCGGCAGAGCCGTGGGGGAGGGCAAGGAACTGGCTGTGCTGCAGCAGCAGCTGGCGGCGCAGGTCCGAGCGACCATGCAGCGAGCCGGTGCTGCCGTCGAGCAGATGAATCTGCGCCAGTGGACTTTTGGTGACCTGCCGGCGACGTTCGAGCAGCGCGTCGACGACCGAGTCATCCAGGGGTTTCCTGCGGTGGTGGACCACGGTGACAGCGTTGCCGTCGAGGTGCTCGCCTCGAAGCACGAACGTGACGCGGCAACGAAGCTCGGCGTGAGACGCCTGCTGCTCCTCAACACGAGCGCTCCGTGGAAACGTGTACTGGCGCTGATGACCAACTCCCAACGGCTCGCGCTCGGCCAGAACCCCCACGGAAGCGTGCCGGATCTGCTGCAGGACTGCCTCGCCGCGGCGGTTGACTCGATCGTGGCGCAACGTCCGGGCGGCCAGGTGCTCGGGCCGCAGGAGTTCGACGAGACGTTGGTCATCGTGCGCTCGCAGGTTGTGGCGCGGGTCATGGACGTCATCGAGCTCGTCGGGCCCCTGTTGGTCCTGTCGCGGAAAGCTGACCTCGCGTTGGACTCGATGTCGAGCCCGATCATGGCCCCGGCGAAGGCGGACATGCGAGCTCAGCTGAAGTCCCTCCTCTATCCGGGATTCGTTGCGGACACTGGACTCTCGCGGCTTCACGACCTCCAGCGCTACCTGCGTGCCATCGTGCTGCGTTGCGACCATGCTCCCGAGCGGGTGGCTCGCGACGCGGAGGACACCGCCACTGTGGCACGGGTCCAGGCCGAATATGACGCCCTGGTCAGTGGCCTGCCGCTGACCCGACGAGGTGGGGTTGACGTGCAGGAGCTGCGGTGGATGATCGAGGAGCTGAGGGTCAGTCTCTTCGCCCAGACCCTGGGAACTCCACGATCGGTTTCGGAGAAGCGGATCTACAAGGCGATGGACAAGGTGGAAGAGAAGGTCTGAGCCGCATCGAGACACCCGCGCGGGCAGCTGCGGCGTGGGCCGGCACTGGTTGGTCCCCTGTCGCTGGCAGCCAAGGCTTTCGGCCGTCATACTCGCGTGGCAGAATCTAGTGTGGGTGGAAGAGGCTGAGGACAGATTGGCGACATCCTGCACCGTATTGAGATTCCCCAAGCCGAGCCGCGGGCCGGCTGATGGTGCCCCGGCTGATTCCAGCGCGCCCCAAGTTCGAGACGGCCACAGAGCGAGAGGTCTGGGAGGTTCTCCGGAACGAGCTCGGGCCCGACGACGTGCTCATGGCCAACCTCCGGCTCAGCGATGAGGTGAAGGACCACGAGGCCGACATTGTGGCCATCATTGCCGGCGCTGGCGTCGTCGTCGTGGAGGTCAAGGGCGGCAGCGTCGGCGTCGTAGACGGTCAGTGGCGCCAGTCGGGCACCGACACTCGCACGTTCGACCCCGTGGACCAGGCGCGCACGACGAAGTACGCCATCCGGAAGTACGTCGAGAGCGACCCCCGCTGGCGCTTCTCGTCACGCCAGCGGATCCGGTGGGCGCACTCGGTCGCGCTGCCCAACACCGACCTCCACGACGACTTCTCGATGCCGGACTGTCCAAGGTGGGCCGTGCACGGCAAGGGCGACATCCCAGACCTTGGCGGTCGTCTGTACGACGTCGTCGTCATGCAGGAGACCGAGAACCTCCCACCGAGTCCTCAGGACGTCGACCTGATCGTGGAGATCCTCAATGGTCGGAACCTCCCTGTGCTCGATATCTCGGCTGACGCTCGGGAGCGTGAGGCCGAGGTTGACCGGCTCACCCTGGAGCAGGCCTCGTTGCTCCAAGTCACCCGGCTGCTCAACAGGGTGGAGGTCCGCGGCGGCGCCGGAAGCGGCAAGACCGTGCTAGCGCTGACGCAGGCCAGACAGCTCTCGCGCGGTCGTGGGGCCCTCAAGGCGAAGCGAGTGGCGCTGATCTGTGTCTCGCGAGGTCTGGCGGCCTACTTCAAACGAGTGGTGGACACCTGGGACGGCAAGCATCGACCGGCGTTCGTGGGCTCGTTCGCCGAGCTGGCGCGCAGCTGGGGCGCTTCGACCGCCACCCGGGACACGCCCGAGTTCTGGGAGATCGAGCTCCCGGGGTTGATGCGAGGGCTGGTAGCTGGTCTCTCCGACGGACAGAAGTTCGACTCCGTGATCGTCGACGAGGGCCAGGACTTCGCGGACTCGTGGTGGGCCCCGATCATGGGCGCATTGAAGGACCAGGAGACCGGTGGGCTCTTCGTCTACGCGGACGAGAACCAGCGCATCTCCCAGCGTTACGCTGCGCCTCCGGTGCCACTGGTGCCCCTCATCCTCGACCACAATCTTCGCAACACGAGACAGATCGCCGAGACATTCAACCCGCTGGCCCCCATGCGGATGCTCCTGATGGGAGGTGAAGGCCCAGAGGTCGAGTTCCTGCGCAGCACCGCGCACGACGCCGTCGAGACCGCCAACGAGCAGGTCGACCGGCTGCTCGATGCAGGGTGGAAGTCAAAAGAGGTGATGCTGCTGACCATCGGTACCCGCCATCCGCGCCAGATCGAGCGTGGGTCCGACTCCGACCCAGATGGCTACTGGCGTTCGTTCTGGGAGGATGACGATGTGTTCTACGGTCAGGCGCTCAGCTGCAAAGGCCTGGAACGTCGTGCCGTTGTGTTGTGCGTCAACGAGGACACTGCTTCTGACTGGTCACGGGAGCGGCTGTATATCGGCCTTTCCAGGGCCACAGATCAGCTCATCGTGGTCGGCGATCCGGATGTTGTGGCACAGATGGGTGGCCCGGAGGTCGCAGCGTGCCTCGGAATCTCCTGACTTCCAGCCCGGAATCCTGGACATGGAGACGGTGTTGAACCGTGAAGCACGACCTACGTGATGTTGACTGTAGAGATCATCAGCCAGAAAGAGGCGAACCGCTGTGCAAGACCCATCCGAGCTCTACGCGTTCGAGACAGATGCCCCGTTGGGGGACCTGCGTGCCTCGGTGCTGCTGGTCTCGCTCGGCGGGTTCGTGGACGCCGGTCTCACGCAGCGACAGGTGACCGAACACATTCTGGCCTCCCTTCCGCACACTGTTGTGGCCTCTTTTGACGTCGACCAGCTGATGGACTACCGCGCGCGTCGTCCGACGATGATGTTCGATCGCGACCACTGGTCCAGCTACACAGACCCGACCCTTCTTCTGTACCGCGTTACTGATGCCGACGGGCAGCCGTTCCTGATCCTGTCTGGTCCTGAGCCGGACTACCAGTGGGAGCGATTCGTCAAGGCGATCCGCCAGCTCATGGATGTGCTGGGTGTGACCCTGACCGTGAGTGTCCATGGCATCCCGATGGCTGTGCCCCACACCAGGCCCATCGGCAAGACGGCGCATGCAACTTCACCCCGGCTGATTGGCGAGCACGAGGCCGTCTTCGGGCCGCTGGAGGTGCCAGGAAGCATCAGCGCACTGTTGGAGCTGCGGCTCGGCGAGTCAGACGCTGACGCGATGGGCTACGCGATCCACGTGCCTCACTACCTGGCCCAGACCCAGTTTGCCGACGCCGCCGTGGTCGGGCTCGAGTGCCTTGCGGGCGCAACGGGGCTCAATATTCCCGCGGAGGATCTGGTGGCCACTGCAGGTCTGAACCGCGCCGAGATCTCAGAGGGGATCGCTGGCTCAGAGGAGGTCGCACAGGTCGTTGAGGCCCTTGAGCGGCAGTACGACACCTACATAGAGGCTAACGAGAAGCCCAGCCTCCTGGCCACGGACATCCGGGATCTTCCGACCGCCGATGAGCTCGGCGCCGAGTTCGAGCAGTTCTTGAGGACGCACACCGACGAGGACTAAGGGCAGTCAACCCTTGGCATCGGACCAGCGTGCGATCACGCTGGTGTCGCAGACAAACCTCACCGCATCAGAGCCCGTCCAGCGACGTGCGCTGGCAGTCAGTGCTGCGTCGACCGCGGCCGCTGCTTCGTCTGCGTTCTCCGCCGGGACGTGGACCAGCAGCTCATCGTGCAGGCAGAGCACGATCCGTCCGCCCAGGTGTCTCGTCGTGAGCCGCACGGTCGCCGCCCAGGCCTTGAAGAGCTCAGCGGCCGCGCCCTGGATGACTGCGTTGCGGGCGAATCGCCCACGGCTTGCGATCATCGACTGCAAAGATCCCGTGGGAGCGTCAACGGGGTTGTCCCACATCGGAATGCGTCGACCGCCGTAGGTCCGGACCGATCGCGAGGCCACGCCTGAGTCGTACGCCCGCTTCAGGTAGGACATCGCCGTGGGGTAAGCACGTTCAAGGTCCTTGAGTGCCTCACCTGCAGCGCCGCTGGTTTGGCCGTACATGGCGGCCAGAAGTGCGATCTTGGCCTCGGGCCGCTCCACCTTGAGGGCGACGCCGACCGGCGCATAGAGGTCGTCAGCCCGGGTGGCTCGTGCGAAAGCCACATCTCCTGAAACGGCGGCAAGGACGCGCGGTTCGATCTGCCCGAGGTCCGAGCGCACGAACATGTAACCAGGATGAGCCGCGACTGCCGTCCGCAGCGGTGTGGGCAGGTTGTGCAGCCCGTTCTGAGCAGTCATCCGGCCGGCCGCACCATCACACGCCGTCCAGGCGCCACGCAGTCGGTCGTCCTCGCCGACGTTCGTGTCGAGCCAGTGGTATCCGTAGGTCGTGGCGATTCGCTCGGCCTTGCGCCAGGTCAGCAGCGCATCCACCAGCGGGTTGGTCTCACGGAACGGTTCCAGTCGCCAGGCGCGGGTGTCGGGGACGACGACACCGCCTGATGCCAGAAGGTCTCTCACCTGCAACGGGTTTCGCAGATCGCAGGCCTCGCCACCGGGGGCCTGGCGAAGGACCTGGTCGTCGCGCGCCACACGGATCTTGCGCGCGTGAGCATCGTCGTCGGGTCGTGGTCCTGCCGAGTCCTCAATCAGCCGTTCGAGGGTCGGGCGGTCCACCGGGAGGCCGGTCGCTGCCAGCTCGACGCAGAGCAGCGCGGCGGCCGACTCCGACTGGCCGGTGTTGACGGCCCGGGTCGACAGCTCGGAAAGGGCAGTGATCTGGTGCCCGGCAGTGTCGACGGCAGCGCGAGCCCATTCCAGGGCGCGGGCTGGCGAGGTCTGCCACGTCCCGGTGACGGCCTCGGGGCGGAGGTATCCGTCGGAGCGCACTGGGCTCTCCTGATCCCCCTGGTCGCCGGGGTGGTCCTCGGATGCGAAGTCGAAGAGGTCGCCGCCCGCGGCGCTCGGTAGATCCAAGGTGCCCAATCGCCGCGCCGTGGCCCACGCGACAGCTGGGTCTGCCGTCCGGCCACCCACCAGGATTCGATGGGCTTCGGCGATGTCCCAGCACCTGTCCAGGTGAATGCCTTTGCTCACCAAGGGGTTTGCACCTGCCTGGGCAGACCAGAACACCCACCGAGGGTGTCGCTCCACCTCCATCCTGGCAACTTGCGCGGCGATCTCGTCGTTGTTGCCAACGAGACTCACGCCGTCGCCGGCCACTGCTGAGGTCCAAGTCCCGAAGCACACGGCCACGAGGTCGGGGGGCGGCTGAGGCGAAGTCACGGCCCTATCCAACATCACCGCAGGGGCTTTGGATGGCGTGAGGTCCCGAGCCGAGGCGACGCCAACCAGCGTCAGGCTTCGGCAAGCGGCAGGCCTCAGCGTCCGGACTTGAGCCGGACCTGGCGTTTGATCCGGCTCACCATCGCCACCATGCCCCTGAGTCGCAGTGGCGAGACTGCTTCGGCGAGCCCAAAGCGGTATGGCGCATCATCTGGCACCGCGAGCACCTCACCCACTGTGAGCCCATCCAGGCCCTCGTACAGAATCCCCGCGAATCCGCGAGTCGTGGGGGACTCCGGGGGAGCCTGGAAGTAGAGGTGCACGGTGCCCTCCTGCGACGTCGCAGCATCGTCCACCTCGACCACGAGGAACAGCGGCGTTTGACACTCCTCGACCCTCTCGAGCAGATCGGCGTGTCCGGCGTACCGCGCGGGCAGGTCGGGAAGACCATCGCTGAAGTCGAGCAGGAGGGTGAGCCGGTCCCGAGCCGACATGGCGGCAAAGTCCTCTGCGATCTCAGAAAGGGTCGCCGGAAGAGGGGCGCCTCCTGGGCTCGCGGTCACCTGGCGCCGACCTCGATGGGCACCCGAACGGCATCTACCCACTCGGTGGCGATGGCCATGACACCTTCCCTGCACGTCGATCGCTGGTTTACGGACTGTGATGACATATTTTCACGCCCATGGGCTCCAGGGGTACTACTACAAAGGTCCAATGGCGGGTCATACCGACAGGAGAGGAGAAAGGTTCTAGGCAAGAACGACCCAACGACCTAAGGATTTGACATGAAACGCATCATCCTCACAGCGGCAGCTCTGGTGGCGACCATCCCGGCCGGCCTGGGCATGATGGGCAATGCCTCCTTCGCCCAGAGCGTCCCGGTGCGGGTGCCGGCACAGGCCACCCTCCTGGAAAGCCCGAGCCCCCACGTCGAGTCCGGCGATGACAAGGGCGGATCGAGCACCCACGTCGAGTCCGGCGATGACAAGGGCGGATCGAGCACCCACGTCGAGTCCGGCGATGACAAGGGTGGATCGAGCACCCACATTGAGTCCGGCGATCACAAGGGCGGGCTGAGCACCCACATTGAGCTCGGCGATCACAAAGGTGGCCTGAACAGCACCCAGATCAAGGCCGGTAATGACAAGGTGAGCACAAGCACTTCTGGAAAGGCCGATGATGGCGCGAAGGTGGACGTGAAGGGTGGTACGGATGACGGTTCCGGGCACCAGTGAGCGTTGAGCAGGTCGTTCGCCCGCCGTGGATCCTGGTCGCGGCGGGCACGAACGTGCGCTCGAGCGAGCCGCCGGTGCAGTCCAGGCGGGTTTTCGCTCAGGTTATTGCCGCGGCGCTTGTCGTCTTGGTGGCGGTTGCCCTTGTGGGGGTGTTCGCTTCGCGGCAGCTGGCTGAGGCTGTGGCCGTTCATGGTGCAGCCAGGACTGCAGACGTGTTGGCTGAGGCCGTCGCGCAGCCCGCCCTCAGCGATGGGCTCCTCACCGGTAGTCCGGAGGCTTTGAGAGCCATGGACCAGGCGGTCCGTGAGCATATGCTGGGGAGCGCGATTGTTCGGGTGAAGATCTGGGACTCAACCGGGCGCATCCTCTACTCCGATGCGTCTTCCCTGATCGGTCAGCGGTTTCCCCTGGGGGCCGAGGAGCAGGACGTCCTGACCCATCTCCAGAACCGCGCCGACGTGTCGGACCTGACCTCTCCGGAGAATCGCCTGGAGCGGGGTCAAGGCAAGCTTTTGCAGGTATATCGCCCGATCTGGACGCCCGCGGCCAACCCAGTGCTGTTCGAGACCTATGCGCCCTATGACGAGGTAACCGTTCGCACCGGACAGATCTGGAGAGGCTTTGCTGGCGTGACCCTCCCCAGCCTGCTGCTCCTGGTGGTGTTGCTGATGCCGATCCTGTGGCGGCTGTTGAACCGGCTGAAGCAATCACAGGACCAGCGTGAGGCCTTGTTGCAGCGGGCAGTCGACGCCTCCACCGAGGAGCGTCGCCGGATCGCGGGAGCCCTTCACGATGGTGTGGTCCAGGACCTTGCCGCCACGTCCTTCGCCGTTGCCGGAGCGGCTGAGCGTGCCGAGTCGCTGGGCCAGCCCAGTCTCGCCAACGAGGTCCGCTCGGCAGCCGACACGGTCCGGGCGAGTATCGGTGGTTTGCGCTCGCTGCTGGTGGACATCTACCCGCCAAGCCTGGCCACAGCCGGTCTGAAGGCGGCGCTCACCGACCTGATGTCCACCCTGCGGGTCAGGGGAGCCGCGGTGGTGCTCGAGATTGCGCCGGACACCGGTCTCGACGCGGCAGGTGAACGACTGGTCTACCGCGTCGCCCAGGAATGCCTGAACAACATCGCCAAACACGCGGCGGC
>ERZ1739050.46-NODE-46-length-13620-cov-7.004865_pt1 | contig 13620 bp, 11 predicted proteins | sample MGYA00581759_ERZ1739050 | MGnify/ENA primary metagenome ERZ1739050 (study PRJEB42929, sample SAMN08275525) | rhizosphere metagenome | isolation source: Rhizospheric soil replicate 2 | host: Colobanthus quitensis and Deschampsia antarctica | place: Antarctica: Devils... | reverse complement strand
GGGGGAGGGGGCGCGCGGGGGGGGAAGAGCGGCGGGGTGGGGGGGGGGGGGCGGTAGCGGGGTGGGGGACGGGAGGCGGAAGGCAGGAGGGGCGCGGCGGATGCGAACGTGGGCGGGGGCGGAGGGAACGGTGAAGGAGAGGAAGGAGCAATCTGCCATTGCCGGTCCATCCGACACGCGCCGCCAACGCGAGGCGCCTACGCTGCTGTGAAGGCGCGTCTCCTGTGACGCAGCGACGTCGAGCGTGTACGCGTCGCCGCGCGCGGAAACGATGGTGACGCGCGCACCGTCGGCGAAAAAGCGCGGCTGCGCGTGAAGATTTTCGTAAAGGCGCCCGTCGGGGCCGGCGTAGCGGAGGATGTAGCGTGCCGCATCGGTCAGCCCGCGATTCGGTTCCGTCATGATCCATCGGACGTTGAGCCGGTCGAGCAGCGGCGTCCCATCGTCAATCCACTTTTTGTAGTAGTCGTGCGTGATCCCGCCGCCGATGAAACGAACGTAACTTGCCGGCTCCATCGGATCGTGAATGCGCGCGTCTTCGATCCCGAACATCGCATTCGTGTTGGGAAAGAGAACGTTGCCGATGCCGGCCACGCGATCGAATCCGGGGTGGTGGTAGCGCAGTACAGCGCCGATGAGCGGCGTTCGGGGGTAGAAGCTGCTCAGAGGAAATGCTGAGTTCCAGCCGATCGTCAGCGGCCACATCTCAGCGATGACCGCGGCGACAAGCAACAGCGATGCGGCGTGTCGTGATCGCGGGATCAGTGCAATCGCGGCGATCGCGAGCACGATCGCGCTCGGGATGATGGCGACGAGTCCGTCGTGACGCGCGGCGGCGCCCGGGAAGGGCGTCCTGATCGCGATGACGATCACCAGCAACGCAGCCGCGGCCAGTCCGATGGCGAACGGAATCGTGCGCAGTCGATCAATCGCCGCGGCGATGAGCACCGCCAGAATCCATGCGAGGAGAAAACGGAGCCGCGCGTTGGCAGCGAGGCCGATGATCGCGTGCAACGCGGCAACGGCCGGTTTCACATTCGCGAGCAGGGCGAAGATTCCGATTGCGGCGATGACGAAGAACACTTCGCGCTCACGGAAGCGGCGACGCGCGATGGCGTCGAATGCAATCGCGATGATCGCGGCGATGCCGAGGATGCCGGCGAATCCCGTCACCGCCTCGGCGCCTGCCGGACCCCACGGATTGCCGGGACGCGTTCCGTACAACCGCGGCTGCACGAGCAGCGCGAGCGAGGTAGCGTCGGAGAACGACATTTCGGCGCCGGCGCGTTTCATGTCGTCGAACCGCGTCGACTGCCGTACGTTCTCCACGAATGGAACGATCATCGGCAACGCGAGCAGGATCGCCACGCCGCCCGCGCCGATCAGCGCCGGCAGAAACGCACGCTGTTTCTCAGCGATCACGATCCACAGCACGTACGCGATCGCGAACAGCAGGATGTGCACCGCCGTCTCCGGATGTCCGCAGAAGACGACCGTCGCGCCGATCGCTGCCGTCATCGCGAAGCGCGCGTACGTCCGCCGCTCGACGAGCAGATCGATCTGGTACAGCACCGCAGGCAGAAAGCAGGCGGCGGTGCTTTGCGCGAAATGCAGCCACGCAACGACGAACGGGCCGAATCCATACGCGATCGCGGCGATGCTGCTCGGCAGGACGCCATATCGCCGCCGGCAATAGAGAAACGTAAACGTCAGCGCGACGAGCATCTTCATCGCCGCCTCGGCAGTCATCGCGTAGCCAAGCGGCAGCGGCAACGCGAGAATCCGCAGCGGCGAAAGAGCGGCGCTCTGTGCGTTCGCCAGTAACGGATAGCCGCAACCGGCCAGCGCGTTCCACAGCGGCGCGTTCCCGCTCAGCCATGCGCTACGCACCTGATGCGCCCACGGCACGAGCTGCATCGGTACGTCGTGCGTCTCCATGTTCAGCACGGTGTATTTGGTCAACCCGGGCGCGGACGCTGACCACGGCGCGATGAGTTTCGGGATGTCGGTGGCGATGCAGACATACGGTCCCGTCATCGCTTGGAACAGGAAGATGAGGACGAGCGCGTAGAACAAAACCGCGATCCGCTTCGGCAACGGATTGCTGCCGCGCCGCGTGAGCGCAACCGCAATCGCATAGATGGCGCCGACGTAGATGAAGGTGGGATTCAAACGGGAGGATGGTAGCGCGGTGCGTCTCGTCAAGGCTTTTACGCCCGCAGTTTCGCGAGGAGGTCGTTCGCTTTCGCGAACGACGATGCATCACCTTCGACGATTCCACGCACGATCTCCGCGACCGCATCGATGTGCGGACGCAGGTTCTCCCGATTCGCGTCGATGATCGGCGTCCAGACCGACGCTTCGCTGCCGGCGAGCCGGAGGAAGGTTCGCAGGCCGGGGCCGGCGAAGCGGAGGTCGATCTGCTGGTCGTGCAGGTATGCCGCGAGCGCGGTGGAGAGGACCTGCGGCACGTGACTGGTCAGCGCGACGGCGCGATCGTGTTCGGCAGCGTCGACGACTTCCGTGTTTGCGCCGCAGGCGGCGATGATTTCACGGATCGTGGCGTCGTCGCGGTCGATGAACCACGTTGCGTTTTCGAAGAGATCGGCGCGCGCGGCGCTGATGCCGCGCGTCGCAGAACCGGCCAGCGGATGTCCCGCTACGAAACGATCGTCACCAACCGCGCGAAGCGGCTCCATCACGCTGCACACCGAGGTAATGAGCGGTGCGCGGGCGGTGCGGAGGAGGCGCACGGCGACGTCGACCGGCGTGGCGAGGATCAGCACATCCGCGTCGGCATCGATAGACGCGACGCGCTCGTCGGCGGCTTCGCCGGGATCGAGATTCGGATCGGAATCGAAAAACGCGACGTGCCATCCGCGGCGGCGCAGCGCGAGACCGATCGATCCTCCGATGAGACCGAGTCCGGCGATCAGCGCGCGCCGCGCGGACATCACTGCGTCATCATGATCAGCGTGCGGTCGACCGTCTGCGACGTCGAGGCGTCGAAGTACGGCCGCTGGATCGTCACGCGCGGACGGTTCGGCTTCGGATCGATCTCCGCGGCGTGATACGTCCCCACCGCTTTCGACGGATCGAGCTTCAGGTTCAGCTTCTGCGCGACCGGAACGATTCCGGCGACGTCCTTCGCCAGATCGCCGGTGCGGTAGTACGCGGGCGGCTTGGCGGAGCTGAGGTTATTGGTCGCGTCGGGCGCGACCTTGTTGTAGCCATACGACTGCGCGTAGAACTCCGCAACCTTGTCGAGCGGCGCGTCGGTGTCGTAGATCGCGATCGGCGGCACGTCGTCGTTCGGACGGAAGACTTTGCGGGCCTGCTTCCAGAGATCGGTCAGTTGCGCGAGATACCGCGAGCCCGGATAGATCGTGAACGCAAACGATTCCGGCTCCGTCGACTCATTCTTTTTCTCTTTTCCGCAGCCGGCGGCCACGAGCGCGATGAGCATCGCGGCAGCGAGCAAACGTGTACTTCTCTTCATGCTGAATTGCCTCCAGGTCATTGATCCGACTCTAGCATACGGATCGCGAGTGAAATTCGTTTCTACTTCGCCGCCGTGGCCCGGTCGCGCGCGGCGCGGAACTCGTCGCCTGCCTTCCAGTTCGGCATGGTCGCGGCATTCGCGGCTTCCCATCCCATCCAGATTCCCAACTCTCCCATCTGCACGGCCTCCGACCAATCCCAGTTCGGATCGAACTGATCGCTCGGCTGGTGATAGTGATTCGCGCGAAAGTCGGTCGACCACTGCGCGCCGAAACCGGCCGGCTTGCCGATGACGTCGTGACCGGGATCGATCGAAAATGCCGGGATACCGACCTTTCCGAAGCTGAAGTGATCGGAGCGGTAGTAGTGGCCTTGCTCCGGCTCGGGATCGGGGATGATCGAGAGGCCGAGCGCGCTGGTGATGCGCTGCGCGGCGGGGTAGAACGTAGTCCGCTCGATACCGTTCATGTTGACGTCGCGCACGCGGCCGAGCTCCGGGATCATGTCGTAGTTGATGCCGAGGGCGATGCGGCCCGAGGGAAGCGGCGGATTCTGCGCCAGATACGCCGATCCGATCAGCCCCTGCTCCTCGGCAGCGACAGCCGCGAAGTAGACGCTGCGTTTTGGCGCCGGCATCTGCGTCCAGACGCGGGCCATCTCCAGCAGGATTGCGCATCCGGACGCGTTGTCGAGCGCGCCGTTGTAGATCGTGTCGCCCGTTTTGTCGGCAGGTCCGACGCCGAGGTGATCGTGATGGGCGGAGTAGAGGATTGCTTCGCCGCGAAGTTTCGGATCGCTGCCCGGAAGCTTGGCGACGACGTTCGTGGTGTTGAACGAGCGCAGCTTGCTGACGATGCTGCCGGTGAGTTTGATACCGAGCGGCACCGGTTGAAAGCTGCGCAACGATGCCTGCTGCGTCAGTGCATTCAGATCCTGGCCGGCCGCCGTGAACACCGCGCGCGCTTCGTCCTCGGTCATCCATCCGGCAAACTTCAGCGCCGGCGCGCCGGCCTTGTTCTTCATGAACGAGTTCTCGCTGCCCCACGAATTCGAGACGACGTTCCAGCCGTACCCGGCGGCGGGCGTGGTGTGGATCAGGATCACGCCCGCGGCGTTTTTCGATGTGCCGATTTCGTACTTGTAGGTCCAGCGTCCGTAGTACGTGCGCGCGTTGCCTTTGAAGAGATCGGGCTCCTGCGCGTTCGCGGGCGGATCGTCGACGAGCATGACCAGCGTCTTGCCGCGCGTGTCGAGAGTCTTGTAGTCGTCCCACTTGTACTCCGGGGCGACGACGCCGTGGCCGACGAAGACGAGCTCGGAGTCGATGCTGTCGTTCTCGGTCTGCGTCTGATTTTGGCCGACGATCTGATCGCCGAACTTCAACGGAGCGCCGATCGCGGTGCCGTTCTTCGTGAAGGCGAGCGAGGATTTGTCGCGATCGGTGGCGATGCCCAGGAGCGGGACGTTCTGGTAGTAGGTGCCGCCGTCGCCGCCGGGCTGGAGCCCGTACGCCTCGAACTGCGCGGCGATGTACTGCTGCGCGATCTCGTCGCCGCGCGTTCCGGGTCCGCGTCCTTCGAGGAGATCGCTGGCGAGAAACTGATCGTGAGCGGCCATCGCCTTGCCGCTCAGGAGGGCCATACCGCGCTTGACGGCTGCGGGAGCGGTTTCTTTCGCCGTGTCGGTCGCCGCCAGGACGGGCAACGCGGCCAGAGTGGCGAGGGCGATGATCGAGCGCAATTGGTGCATATCGATACTCCTTTATTTGATGTGCCCGGCTGCCGGATTCAGCGTTGCGGGCCGGGCAACGCGCCAACCATATCGCAGACCATCAGAAACTTAGGAGTCGTTCGGAGGCCGAATCCCTACCCGCCGTCACCAAACGTTCACCAAACTGGCTCCTATGAGCGCCTGATCAAAGAAAAATCAGGATTGTTGCAAAAAGAGGGTAGGGATAGCGGGAGATAAATCACTCCTAGACAAGAGTGCGATCAATGTTCACCGAAAGCTCGGATACGTTCAGCGACCTGAAAATGCCGTTGCAGGAGCGAGTGGTCGACAAACTGGCGGACATGCTGTTCGCCAGCGACATGATCCTCGACATGCTCCGCGACGAGCGTTCCGCCAAGTTCGCCGAACACCTCACGAGCGTGGAACCGTCGGTGCGCTCCGTCTACGATCAGATCAACGAGCTGATGAAGCAGTTGACCGATTGAGGCGAAGCGGCCCGCGCGCTGGATGCGTTGCTCCAAGTACGGCCTGAGAAGGCACCCATCCGTGTCCCTCGCAACATCATCCGCCAGCAACGGGCGGGATGAACGCGAGCTCGTCGCCGTCGCGCAGCAGTTCCTCAGCGCTGACGTAACTCTCGTTGACGGCGATCATCGGCGGCTGGATGTAATCGCGCAGCGCGGCGTGCTCCTCGCGGAGACGTTGCCAGACATCGCCGGCGCGCGTGCCTTCGGGAAGTTCGACAACATCCTCGCTCCGGCCGGCGATGTCGCGCAGGACGGCGAAGAAGAGCAGCCGGATTTTCATCGCCGCGCATTCTAACTGCGTAGAATTGCGCCGCCTTGGAACAGCGATTCAAATCCTCGATGACGGTCGACGCCGCGCTGGCGCAACATCCCGCGGCGAAATGGGTGTTCGCCGCGTATCACATCGGCGGCTGCGACGGCTGTTCGGCAGCATCGAACGAGACGCTGGCCGAAGTGGCGGAAGGGTACAGGCTGGACCTGGAGAGGCTGTTGGCGGACCTGAACGCACTGGGATGAAGCGAGCCTGGCGCATACGGCCTCCGCGCGCGACGCAAACCGGGCTCCCGGATGAGACTCCCTGCGCCCTTGCCCGACTTTCGGCGGCGGGTCGCCCCTGCGGTCTCCAAGAACAATTTGCAACCGTGAGAAGGCCGCTTGCAAAATGTGCCATAGCGCCGAAAGGCGCTTTTCGGGGCGTTTTCCGATAGCGGCAGAGGGAAACACTCGCTTCAAGTGCCCAAAAGTCGCGACTTATTCGACTTGGCAGGCCCCGTGCAGGAAGGCGAGCACGATGAAACAGGTTTCGACAGCTTCGGAACCGCAACGCGGGTCCCATCTCACTCGCCCGCGTCTAGTGGCTACTGCGAGCCCCCTCCTAAACTATTGGACCGATTTTGGACGATTATTCACCTAGCTTCCTTGAATCCCACCAACTGGCCGCAGCAGTCCAAACCAAAGCGATGTACCACAACGGAGCCGAAAGGCTCCGTTAGTGCTTTTGGGCGATACCATTCGGTCCCGTGAAGCGGAAGATCAAATCGTATCCCCCGCTCTCCTCCTTCGCTACCACCGGCGGTTGAGCGTGCAAGCTGGGTCAGGATGACCTTCACTCCGTCCTGTCAAAACTCCCTTCCCAGGAAGGGCTGGGGGATCTTGTCGTCGGTTACGGAACCAACGACGACGCCGCCGTCGTGCGCATCTCCGGCGACATTGCAATCGCGCAGACCGTCGACTTCTTCACTCCCATCGTCGACGATCCCTACCTCTTCGGCGCCATCGCCGCGGCGAACTCCATCTCCGACATCTACGCGATGGGCGCGACGCCGATCCTCGGCCTCGCCATCGCCGCTTTCCCCACCGACGTCCTGCCGCTCGACGTCCTTCAGGAAATCCTGCGCGGCGGTTCGGAGAAAGCGGCCGAGGCTGGATTCCCGATCGCAGGGGGCCACACGATCATCGATGACGTGCCGAAGTACGGTCTCGCCGTCACCGGTGTCGTTAGCGTGGCGAAGCTGGTGCGCAACTCGACGGCGAAACCGGGCGACACGCTGATCCTGACGAAGCCGATCGGGAACGGGATCCTGATCAGTGCGTATCGCGGACTTACGCATCGTCGTTTTGTGCGCCGCAAGCCGCCGTCGCTCGACGAGGCCATTCGCTGGATGACGATGCTCAATCGAGATGCGGCAAATGCGATGACCGAGGTCGGCGTCAGCGCGGCGACGGACGTCACCGGCTACGGCCTCATCGGACATCTGCTCGAGATGTGCGCCGGCTCGGGAGTTGGTGCCGAGGTTCGCGCGAGCGCGGTGCCGGTGCTGCCGCATGTTCGCGAGTATCTGGCGCGCGGCTTCCGTCCCACCGGCACGATGCGCAACGTCGAGACATTTCAGAAGCGCGTCGACGTTCGCGTTCCCGCTTCCGAGTTCACATTGATGTGTGATGCGCAGACCAGCGGCGGCTTGCTCATCGCGGTGCCGCCGGAGAACCTCGGCGCGCTCGAAACGCGGATGCAGCGTAGCGGCCTGTTCTATGCAACCATCGGAAAAGTAACGGAGCGAAGCGGAACGCTGAAGCTCATACCCTGAAAGTCGAGGAGAGAACGATGCCTTACTGTCCAACGTGCAAACAGGCCTACCCGGCCGGCCAGACCGAGTGCCCTGACGATAAAACGGCGCTCGTCGACGAACAGCCGTTTCAGACGCGGCAGGGCGAAGATGGAACGACGTGGGTCGAAATCGCCAGCACAGGCGCGGACGACGAGGCGCGCATCATCCAGGGCTTCCTCGATGCCGAGGGCATTCCGGCGCAGATCGAAAATGTGAAGTTCAGCATGGAGCCGATCAACTTCGGCACGATGGGCGACATTCGCGTCTACGTTTCCGCCGAAGACGAAGCGCGCGCGCAGCAGTTGCTGAAACAGCGCAACACGGACTTCAACCGCCTCGAGGACGACGCCGACACGGTCATCACGGACGAAGGAACGGCCGAGATCACCGAGGACGAAGAGATCAAGTCGGCGGAAACCGAATGACCGAGGAGCCGCACCGGCCGGACGAGACACCGGCCATGCCGCGCTGGGTGCCCGGCGTGATCGGAATCGTTCTCGTGGCGATGGCCGCGCTGGCGGTCTACACCGGCCTGCGTTACCGCACGCCGACGCTCGCGAACGGCATCGTGAAATCGCGGCGTCCGGCGCGTGCGATGACCGGCGGCGCAGGCCCTCCGGGCGAGCCGGAGCCCGGCGCGTCGCTGATGTTTCCCGGCGATGCTGGCGACAACGCGCCGACCGCGCACGAGGCGGTCACCGGCCGAGCGCGCGCGGAGATTACCGGCACCGGTCACGGCATCCAATCGACGGTTCGCATCTGGGCGCGCAGAGGCATGATGACGAACGTGATGCCGGGCGACGCGATGGTTTCCGTCAACGACCTGGTCATCGGACAGGCAAAGCAGTTCGACAAGCCCGACGAGATCTACGACTTCCCCGCACCGGGCAGCTACACGATCCACATCTCCGCGCCCGGCTACAAAGACCAGCAGTTCATCGTCACCGTCGCCGACGACGCGAAGCAGGAGATTGCGAAGCTGGATGTGAAGTTGGCGAAATGAGAGACTTGTCATCCTGAGGCTGCCGGAGCCGGGAGCTGCGAAGCAGCGGAACGGCGGAGGGCGCCGAAGGATCTCCAGCTTCCCAAGCTGTGTTGAATCCCAGAGGGGTTTCAGCCGAAGTTGCACATCTTGAGATCCTTCGCCGTCCTGCGCCGCTTCCGCGCTTCGCGCTTCACGGCTCCGGCGGCTCAGGATGACAGGACCTTTTAATGCGCCGCCTGATGCTCCGCCTGCAGCTTCTTGTGCTCGGCGATGATCTTTTCCTGCAGGTTGCGCGGGACTTCCTCGTAGTGCGATGACTCCATGTGGAAGCTGCCGCGGCCTTGCGTGATCGAGCGCAGCGTCGAGCCGTAGGTGAGCATCTCCGAGAGCGGCACGCGCGCTTTCACTTTCTGCGCATCGCCGTCGGCGTCGACGCCTTCCACGCGTCCGCGGCGTGAGTTGAGGTCGCCCATGATGTCGCCGATATATTCGGCCGGCGCGGAGATGTCGACGTGCATGATCGGCTCGAGCAGCGTCGCGCGCGCCTGTCCCATCGCTTCCTGATACGCCAGCGAGCCGGCGATCTTGAACGCCATTTCGGACGAGTCGACGTCGTGGTACTGGCCGTCCTTCAGCCGGACGCGGAAATCGACCATCGGGAAGCCGGCCAGGAAGCCTTTCTTGCGCGCGTCCTGGATGCCCTTCTCGACGGCGGGGATGTACTGGCGCGGGATCGAGCCGCCGAAAATCTCATCGACGAACTCAAAATCGCCGCCGCGCGGCAGCGGCTCGACGGTGATCTTGCAGTCGGCGAATTGTCCGTGGCCGCCCGACTGCTTTTTGTGCCGTCCATGCGCGTCGGCAGGCTTGGTGATCGTTTCGCGGTACGGGACTTTCGGCGGATGGAGGATCACGTCGACGCCGTACTTTTTCTTCAGCTTCGACACGACGATCTCGACGTGGAGCTGACCCTGCCCCGAGATGAGGAACTCCTTGGTCTGCTCGTCGCGGCCGAATTTGATCGACGGATCCTCTTCGATGATCCGGCCGATGGCGACGCCGAGCTTGTCCTCATCGCCGCGTGCCTTCGCTTCGACCGCAAACGAAATCGCGGCCTCAGGATAGTGAATGTGTTCGAGCACGATCGGATGCTGGTTGGTCGCGATCGTGTCGCCGGTGTGGACGTCCTTCAGCTTCGCGACCGCGCCGATGTCGCCGGCGCGCAGCTCCGGAACGGAAACCTGCTGCTTGCCCTGAATGAGCTGCAGTTTCCCGACGCGCTCTTCATGATCCTTGGTCGTGTTCCAGTACGGATGATCCGAGGTGAAGGTGCCGGAGTAAATGCGGAAGAGGGAGACGCGGCCCGAGAACGGATCGGAGAAGGTCTTGAACACGAGCGCCGACGGAAAGGCCTCGGAGCGGCGATCGAACGTGGTCGGCTCGCCCTTTTTGTTCTTGCCGTCGACCGTTTTGAAGTCGTCGGCGGGCGGCAGCAGCGCCACGATGCAGTCAAGGATGGCGTGGCCGCCGATGTTGTGCGCGGCGGAGTCGAGGACGACCGGGAAAATCTCGTGATGTCCGACTTCGCGCTTCAATCCATCGAGCAGCTCTTCCTGCGACAAGCCGCCCTGATCGAAGAAGCGCTCCATCAGCGTGTCGTCCCCCTCGGCCACTTTCTCGATCAGTTGCGCGCGGTAGTCGTCAGCCTCGGCTTTCAACTCCGCGGGGATGTCGATCTTCTCGTACTTGCCGGAACCGTCCGCCGCGTACTTCCACGCTTTCATCGACACGAGGTCGATGACGCCGGTGAAATCTTTCTCCTCGCCGATCGGAAGCTGGATCGGGACGACGTTCTTGCCGAACTTCTTCTGCAACGCGTCGAGCGTGCGCGCGAACGAAGCGCGCTCGCGGTCCATCTTGTTGATGACGATGAGCCGCGGCAGCTCGAACTCCTCGGCAAACTTCCAAACGCGTTCGGTCGACACTTCCACGCCCGTCACGCCGCTGACGACGATGGCCGCGGAGTCGGCCACGCGCATCGCCGTGCGCGCTTCCATGACGAAAATGCCGAAGCCGGGCGTGTCGATGAAATTGATTTTCGTGTTCTGCCACTCCGCGAATGCGATCGCCGTGGAGATGGAGTGCTTGCGATCGATTTCGTCCTGATCGAAGTCGGTGACCGTGGTGCCGTCGTCGATCCTTCCCAACCGCGTGATGGCGCCGGCGTTGAACAGAAGCTGCGTGACCAGCGTCGTTTTGCCGGTGTCGTTGTGGCCGACAACGGCCACATTCCGGATCTCAGAACCCGAATAGACCTTCATGTTGGCTATCCTCGCTTGGGGATTTCACAAAAGGAGCTGAATCATAATAGAAAGAGCGAAGGGTGAAGAGTGAAAGCCGCTGGGGTTCGGTGACTCCTTCACTCTTCACCCTTCACTCTTCACTCTTTAGTTATGATTGGCGGCTCACGCACCTCCCGGATCGGGAGCTGACGCGGGGGGAGAGCGGAACCAGGTGAAGCTCGGCCGGTATGAGATCGTTCGGGAGCTCGGCAAGGGCGCGATGGGCATCGTCTATCTGGCGAAGGACCCGCTCATCGGCCGGCTGGTCGCGCTGAAGACGATTCGCCCCTCGGCGCACGCCGACGACGAAGACACGCGCGAGTTCCAACTGCGATTCCAGCGCGAGGCCCAGGCCGCCGGCATCCTCAATCATCCGTCGATCGTCACCGTCCACGACATCGGTCAGGACGAGCCCTCGGGGATGTCCTTCATCGCCATGGAGTACGTCGAAGGGGCAAATCTGAAAGAGGTGCTGGCGCAAGGCCGGCCGCTTTCATTCGAGCAGGCCGCCGACATCTGCGCGCAGGTCGCCGAGGGCCTCGATTTCGCGCATGCGAAGGGGATCGTGCATCGCGATGTGAAGCCGGCGAACATCATCCTCATCGAAGGAAACCGCGCCAAGATCACCGACTTCGGCATTGCCAAGATCACCTCCGGCGTCGCGAATCTGACGACTACCGGCCAGTTCCTCGGCACGCCGAATTACATGGCGCCGGAGCAGATCAAAGGAACGCCGGTCGACGGCCGCAGCGACATCTTCTCCCTCGGCATCTGTCTCTACGAGTGCCTCACACATCGCAAGCCGTTCGGCGGCGACTCGCTCACGTCGATCTCGTACAAGATCGTGCATGAGCCGTTTCCGCCGCTGCACGAGCTCAATCCGACGATCCCCGAAGGATTCGCGGACGTCGTCACGCATTGCCTGGAGAAGGATCCGGCCAAGCGGTTTCAACGCGGGAAAGATATGGCCAACGCGTTGCGCGCGGTGATTCGCGGCGAGCGGCCGATGCGCTCGAACGAGCCGTTGTTCGCCGACGCCACGGTCGTCACGCGCAGCGATCACGACAAGCTGCCGACGATGGAAATCCCTTTTCCCGAGGCCGAGCACGGAACGACGGTCGAGGCGCCGCAGCCGCTCGATACGAATCCAGCTCCGGGCAACGCGCGCCAGGCGGTGCCGTCGTCGGCGGTGAAGCCGGTGAAGGCTCCGAAAGCGCCGTCGACGCCGATCTTGAAGCCGCTGCTGACGAAGCGCATCAACCCGATCATCTTCATCGCCATCCCGTGCATTCTTCTGGCGATCCTCGGCATCACGATGCTCGTGATGAACGCGAAAAAAGTGAAGGTGCCGCTGGTCGATACGCGCGCCGAGGCGAAGGTGGCGAAGGAAAGGAAGCTGCGCGAAGAAGGCAACCGGCTCGTCCGCGAGGGACGCGTCACCGACGCGTACGCTCGCTACGAACAGCTTCTGAAACTCGCGCCGAAGTCACCGGCCATCACGGCGATCGTGCAGAAGTTGTCGCAAATCCGGCTGCAGAACGAAGCGGGCCGCCAGCAACTGGTCGAGGGGCAGCAGAAGTTCGAGCAGGGGCTGGCGCTTTACAACCAAAAGAAGTTCGCCGAGTCGATCCCGTTTTTCGCCGCGGCGTTCAACATCAATCCCAGTTCCGACGCCGCGACGCAATATCTGAAGCTCGCGCAGCAGGAAGACGAGCGGGTGAAGTCGGAGCGCGCAGCCGCACGGGCGGCGAGGACGTCGCCGACGCAGCCGCGGCAGACGCAGACAGCCGCAACCGTCGTCCCGACGACGACACGCGCGACGGGAGCAACATCGCGTCCGGGTTCGCCAGCGATCCAGGCCGCGGGCGGAACCGCTTCGGTGACAACCATCGTGAACAGTACCGTGAGCGACGGCTACATCGTTGTGCGCGCCGGCTCCGACGAGGTGGCGCACGAAAACCTCTGGGCCGAGCGGCGCATCTTCCACACGCACATCCCGCGGCAGGTGAACGTGACCAAGGAGTTTCCCGCGAAGAACGCCGACCTCGATGTCTGGGTGGTGGTCCCGTCGCTCGCCATCAACGATCACAAGACGCTGCGCGCGCAGAGTTTCGAGCCGGGCGTGAATCGCAAGCTCGTCGTCAGCATCGATCCGAAGAGCAAGCGGGTCGACTATCAGTTCAATTGATCACGTTCGCAATCGCCTCACGAGATGAGCTATGGCTACGTGGCGCGCTGATCGAGTCGCGGCTGATGCATGGCGTCGCGACGCAGCGCGGCGATTCGATCGAAGCGAGTGACGCGCGCGATGAGCGCCTCGTGCACGCGTGCGATTCGGCGATCGATGAGGCGCGTGCGACCGTCGCGGCGCTGCGCGATGCGCGCGAGGCGATTGGTCATCACCGTGAGCTCGCGCGCGAGCGCCG
>ERZ1739050.44-NODE-44-length-13876-cov-7.190435_pt1 | contig 13876 bp, 16 predicted proteins | sample MGYA00581759_ERZ1739050 | MGnify/ENA primary metagenome ERZ1739050 (study PRJEB42929, sample SAMN08275525) | rhizosphere metagenome | isolation source: Rhizospheric soil replicate 2 | host: Colobanthus quitensis and Deschampsia antarctica | place: Antarctica: Devils... | reverse complement strand
TAGGACCAAGACTCGAACACGCCCGCACACGCGGACGACGACGAGCGCTCCGGGTACGCGAAGACGATCCAGCGCGACGGGGCGACGGCGGGACCAGCGTCGGGCGCGAACTTCACGCATGCCGATTCGAAGATGACCTGCTACGCCTGACACACCTCGTGGATGACGTCGTGCTCCGGTTGCCATCTGCCGCAGGAGCAGAATTCGAAGAGCGAGGTGCATCACTTCGAGGGTGGGGAAACGAGGAACTACGCCTCGTACAACCCGCAGGTAATTCGCACCGACGCCTTCATGCTCGGCGTGAACGGCACGACGAAGGGACATCGGCTCGCGCCGGTGCGGTCGTCATCCGCGCTCGTCATCAGCTCGACGAATGCGCTGAGAGATCGAATCTACATCCAGCAGCCGCCGATTTCGTCCGCGGGATATTCGAGCCAGGCCTTCAACGCGCACGTCCCGCACACCGTCCGTTCGCGCGAGACGCAGGGCTGCGGCAGTTGCCACGTCACCAAAGAGAACGACAACAACGCCTGGCTCGCCCAGTTGCTTTTACAGGGGACGAACTTCGTCAACTTCGTCGGCCGCTACGCGTACGTGGCGGAAGGGAAGGGCGGCTTCGAGGGCATCTGCGTCACCGAGTGGGACGAGCCGCAGGCGGTGATCGGATCGTCGCTGCACAAGATCGTCTATCCCGATTACTACGCGAAACACCAGGCCAACAAGCTGGAGTTGCAGATGGCGCATGCGCATCACGGCGACTCACGCTCGCTGCAGATGCGCGGCGAGTTCCTCTACAGCGCGAATGGCAGGGAAGGCTTCAGCGTCTACGACATCGCCAACATCGACAACAAGGATTTCTCCGAGCGCATCGTCTCGCAGCCTGTCTCGCCGCTCGGCCAGCGCACGTTCGTGAAGACAAAGTTCGCATCCGCCGTCGCGCTGCCGACGACGATGCCGATCGATCCGAATCGCCAGACGCAGTTCATCCCCGAGAACGAAGAACAGCCGATTCATCCGCTCTACAAATACGCCTACGTCGCCGACCGCGAAGAAGGACTGATCCTCATCGACGTCACCACGCTCGCCGACGCGAATCCGTCCAACAACTTCCTGACGCGCGCGGTGACCTTCAATCCCGGCGGCGCGCTGAACGGCGCGCGATCGATTCATGTGGCCGGCCGCTGGGTCTTCATCGGCGCGGAGAACGGCATCGTGATCGTCGATGTCGACAAGCCTCTCGCGCCGCGCGTGGTCGCCGCGATCCCTGAATTAAAAGATGCCACCGGTATCGCCGTGCAGTTCCGCTACGCGTTCGTGACCACACGCGACGGACTGTCGACCGTCGACATCACCGATCCGAATCACCCTCGCATCGCCGGACGCGTGCCCATCCCCGACGCGCGCAGCGTCTACGTCGCACGCACGTACGCGTACGTCGCTGCCGGTGCGAAGGGAATGGTTATCGTCGACGTCGAGCGTCCCGAGAAGCCTGCGATTCTGCCGTGGAGCGACGATCTTCCGCACGATGCGAACGACGTCAAAGTCGCGTCGACGAACGCGTCGACATTCGCTTACCTCGCCGACGGCAAGTACGGACTCAAGATCTACCAACTCCTCTCGCCCGAATGGACGCCCGGCTACGCCGGCTTCAGCCCGCGTCCCGCGCCGCGGCTCGTGGCTACGCGCCACACGCACGGTCCCGCGCTCGCGGTTTCGAAGGGACTCGACCGCGATCGCGCCGTCGACGAAGGCGGCAACCAGATCTCGATCTTCAACCGCATCGGCGCGCGTCCGATGACGCTCCCCGAGATGCAGCGGCTCTACCTCCGCGACGGAACGCTCTACACCGTCAGCGAGACGCCGACGACGAAGCCGGTTCCGAGGTGATGATGATGAAACGAATGACCATCCTCTTTCTGCTGATGACCAGCGCTGTTGCCGCCCAGCAACCGGTGCCCGGCCATTACGAAGGTGTCGCCTCGTGCGTCAACTCCGGCTGCCACGGTTCGACCGAGCCGTTCAATACCACCCGCATTCTCCAGAACGAGTACTACACGTGGCTCAACAGCGACCGCCACGCGCAGGCCTACAACATCCTCTTCAACGACCGCTCCGCGCGCGTGGCCCGCAACATGCGCCTGAAAGGGAAGGCGTATCAGGAAGCTGTCTGTCTCGATTGCCATACCACCAACGTTCCGGCACGCCTCGTTTCCGGCAAGGTGGATTTAGAAGATGGTATCCAGTGCGAGGCCTGCCACGGTCCCGCCAGCGGCTGGCGCGCGGAACACACCATGGCCGGTTGGACGCACGAGCAGTCCGTCGCGCGGGGCATGACCGATCTTCGCTCGCTTCCCATCCGCGCATCCGGCTGCCTCTCCTGTCACCTCGGTAACAGCACGAAGGAAGTCGACCACGAACTGATCGCCTCCGGCCATCCGATACTTGCCTTCGAGTTAGACAACTACACCGAGACGATGCCGCCGCACTGGCGGCGCGGCAAAGACACCGTTACCGCCGGCACGCACGGAGCGCGCGCCTTCGCCGTAGGCCAGTCCGCCGCCTTCAGCCAGTCGCTCGACAACCTCGCGCATCACGCGCGCGGTGAGAAGTGGCCGGAGTTCTCCGACATGAGTTGCATCAATTGCCACCATTCGCTGGAGTCGAGCGGATGGCGCCAGGAACGCGGCTGGCCGGGCCGCGCCGGACTGCCATCCTGGAGTCCGCAGCACTGGGCCGTCCTCCGCCTCCTCGTCAACCGGGCCAACCCCTCGGCACGCGCGCAGCTCGACAACGATGTGCAACTGATCGCCTCGCGAGTCGCCCGCATGAACGATACGAACGGCGTCATTCAAGCCGCCACCGACGCAAAGCGCATCATCGACGGCGTCACGCCGCAGATCGCCGCTCTGAGCTGGCGCGAGGATGACGTTCGCGCATTGATGCGCACGATCGCCGGCGACACCGGCTTCCTCCTCACTTCCGACGTCCACTCCGCCGAGCAAACCGCCCTCGCCCTGCAAAGCCTCGCCGCGGCGCTAACCCGCAGCAATCCGCGCCTGCTCAAGAGTCCGATGACCGCGGCGATCGACGCGTTGTTCGAGGAGATCAAGAATCGCGAGCGATATGAACCGGCCAGGTTCGTGCAGAAACTCGCGGCGTTGCGCGGCACGCTCTGAAATGAATCGATTCTGACCTCGTTTGAGGCCGCATCATGCGTACGACGGTTACGATCGACGACGACATCTAAGGTGGTGCTGGCGAATGCTCAAGCCACCGGCCGGCGAATCGGCAGCGTCCTCTCCGACATGGCGCGTACGACCATCGAATCAGAACAGAGGTTGCGCACTTGCGCCAAGCGCGAGCGCTTTGCGACGTTCCGTGTTCCGAAAGAAGCGGGCGTAGTCCCAGCGTCGCGAATTCAAAAGGCGCTCGACGAAGATGGCATCGTCTGAAGCCCGGATCCTCCTCCTGGACACGAACGCTCTCCTCGCTCTCGCCTGGCCGAATCATCAGTTTCACAGCGCCGTTGTGCGGCGGCTGGAACGTCACCCGATTTCACGATGGCAACGTGCCTTCTCACCGAACTCGGGTTCGTCCGGCTATCGCTGAATCCCGCAATCTTCGACGTTCGCCAGACGCCTGGGGCGGTGTTCGACGCTATCCCGCCTCACCGATGACGAACATCACGTCTACCTCGATGTTCTGCCGCCCGTCGCGAAAGTGGAAGACTCAATTCGGCGTCTGCGCGGCCATCAGCAAGTCACTGATGCATATCTCGTCGCTGTCGCCGAGGCCCATGATGCAACGCTCCTCACGTTGGATCGGCGTCTCGTGGCCAACATCGGCGCGCGCGATCGTCGAGACCTTGGTGCCATCGATCTCAAACAGAGCCAACGGGCATTTCCCTTGCTCTTCCGTACGGCGGAGAACACGAAAATGCCTGCTAAGAAACGCGAATTGATCGAACCGCATGCGGGAGACAAGCGTTACGTTCGCCGCGACGACAAGGGCCAGTTCAAGGAATCGGACAACGTGAGCCGCTCGCTGTCGCAAGACGTTCGCAAGAAAGCCTCCACGGCTTCCAAGCCGGGGCAAGGCGACCGCGGCGACCGGAAGTAGCTCAGCGCTCGCCCGGCTCCGCGAAGTCGGGCGAGCTGATCGCGCGGATCGTCTCCTGGATACGCGTCTGCACCTTCTGATAATCGATCTGTCGCCACGCGCGAAGAAGCGGGATGACATCGAACCGGCGCGATGCGGCGATCTTGTCGAGCAGACGAAAAATCATTTCGCGAGATGCCGTCTCCGATGAATGCGATGCCGAGCACGATCCATGCGGCGGTCGGATTGCCGAGTGGCCCGCCGTGCGCCAACTGACGGATGGCCATGCCGACGGAAAAACAGCCACCGATGAGGAACGACGCGATCGCCGCCAGGAACGCCCACAGGAATCGTTCGCGGCCATGGCCGAGCGGATGTAGTTCATCGGCGGGCGCGGTGGCGCGGCGAAGGGAGATGCCGAGGAGAACTTCATTGGTGGCGTCGGCGAGTGAGTGCGCGGCCTCGGCCAGAAGCGCCGTCGATCCCGACATCAGTCCGCTGATCAACTTCGCAATGGCGATGACGACATTCGCCGCCAGCGCAATGACAATCGTCCGCCAGCTCTCATTTCTCTCGATCCTCTTCAGCGCCGCGCGCGACCGCCGATTCATTGGCCGGAGCATGAATGCAAGTCTTGTTCAATGGACGGTTAGTGACGTGCCGCGCGCGCCCGGGGAGGAACGGCGGAGATCTTCGTCGACACAAATCCGCCTTCGGTCCAGACGAGCAGTTCGAACGAGGCCAGATCCGCCGGCCAGGGTACGGAGGTACCGGCCGTTCCTGGCGGAAACCATCGCTGGATCGGCTGACTGTGGCGTCCGTAGAGCGTGAGGTAGAAACCGCGTTCATCGGCAGCGACGTGTGGCCACGAGACGATGAGATTTCCACCGTCGGTCGACTGTTGCCAGGTGATTGCCGGCGCCGCCGGTGGGGTGGCGGCGTGTAAATCATCGAGTGCGTATCCGACCGCGCGCGGACTGACGCCCGGAGATCGCGCCTCGCTGATGGCGATGACCGCGTCGCCGGCCGCATTCGTCGCGAGGCCGGGCGATTCAACCTCCAGTTCGTGCGGCGGGCCGGTGATCGTGCTCGCGACATCGCCCGTTCCGACGCGCGTGGTTCCGAGATACCACTCGCCGTGGCCGTCGAAATCGCTCAGCGCTGAGGGGTAGCGGAACGCGACGAGATACGCGCCGTTGGTCCATGTGATCGACGGCGCGACGAGATCGAACCATTCGAACAGCGTCACCGGCGCGTCCGCGCGCAGCGACGCGTCGTCGTGCAGCGATGCCGCCAGCACCGTGTTGTACGAGGCGAAGGTGATCATCGCGTCGCCGTGGAGGCTGCTGGCGATGTTCAGGTGATTCGCGTTGTGCCGCTCCGGCTGGATGACAGCCGGCTGCGGATCGAGCGCGATTCCGTCGCGGCCGACACGGACGACCTCGACGCGCGTGTCGGACGGACAGCCGCAGGGGAAGAGGGAGATCCGGTCGGTAAGGCTGGCGACGATGTATCGAAACCCATCGAACGCCGCGACCGGGTCCCGTCGAAGGAGCTGATCGGCCGAGGTGATCAGCGGCCGCGCAGTCGAAACATGGCCGGCCGCTGTGACGACCGCGCCGGAGATCACCGCGCCGTAACCCCACGTCACGAGAAAACTGTCCCCGTCGGACGCAATGCCGAAACGGCTTGGCGCATCGATCGTTGCAACGACGAATGGAGTCGTGTCGATGGGAGCGCCGCTCGGCGTCACACGCATTCCGAAAATCTGCGAGCCGTTCTGCCAGATGACGAGGTATTGCCCGCCGCCAAACGCCACGGCGTGATCGCCCAAAATGCCGCCGGTGCGGATCACCTCGAGCGGTGAGCCGGAGGGGCTTCCGTTTGCGTCGAGCCGCTGCGCCACGATGGCTTGCGCCGTGCCGCCGCGCTCGGTCCACACCGCAAGAAAGCCGCTCCCGTCCGACGCGATCTTCGGCGCTTCCTGCACCACCGCCGTCAGCGTTACGTCCATCGGCGGACGAGCGAGCCTGGTCGCATCAGCCGGCAACAGCGGGACTTGAATCACAGCTCCGAGCTGTCCATCGTCCGCAAGTGTTCGCTGTTCATTCTTCGACATACCCCCTCGGGAAAGGAGGTATCCCGACGGTGTGGCCGTCGCGCCGAATGTGTACTGGTCGATGTACGGCCACACCGGCATCGCCGGCACGCGGATGGCGCCTGACGGATCAGTGATCGCCGCGTAGACGTGTTTCCCCGCGCGAAAATTTTCGATCGTCGACAGCCAGAGGATGGTGCTGCCATTCGCGATCGTCTTGACGTTCGTTCCGATGTTTCCGATCGGCGTGTCGAGCCGCCGCGGTGCGAGGTCGCGTCCTGCTGCGCTGAGTCGCAACGCAACGATGAGCGCGAGAAACGGCATCACGCGGAAGGATGTCATCGCGATACAAACAATAACTCACATGACAAGAGCTTTGGCACGCCTGGACATCCGTCCTGCATTCAGCGTTTCAGGAAAAAATGATGAAATCTTCCATCGCCAGGCATCTTCTCGTCGCGATCCTCGGCACGTCCTTAGCGGCATCAGTTCCGGCAATACACACTTCATCGGCATCGAGGCGGAAAACAGCGGCGAGAAGGACGACCCATGACCACCAGTTCAGATCGACGCGTACCAGCGCGGCGTCGCGGCGATCCTGAAGCACATCGGACAGCCCTCGATTTTCTGCGCCGGACACAAGGAGTACGCGCCCGGACGAAAGAACGATCCGAGCTTCGACATGGTCGATTTTCGCGCCGCCGTCGAAAAGATCCTCGCCGGCTGATCCTCGGCAAGCGGAGCCGGGCGCCTACACGCCTTCCACGACGATCATGTTCGCGCGCGCGCCGGTGTCGCGTACTTTCTTCGCCTCGGCATACTCGGGTGACGTGCGCCATGCCTTCGCCTTCTCGACGGAGTTGAACTCCAGGACGACGAGCCGCCGCGGCTGCCAGTCGCCGTCGATGACCAAGAGCAACGGAAGAGCGAATGTGACGCGATTCAAGACGCGGAAGGATAACGGCTTCAGACCGGCACGGACCGTGGATCTCTGCATGCCATTTGCAAGCTCGACACGGAAACTCACTTCATTTCTGAGTCAGGAGCCGGGATGATCGTCTCGACAGAACAACAGCCCGTTCACCTCGCGGGATCAGTACTCGACCGGAAGCGCCACGTCTGCGCGTTTTTCCACACGCGCGATGAGGAGTACCGCGTGCTCATGCCGTTCATTGCGGAGGGGTTCGATCACGGCGACCGCGCCTTTCATATCGTCGACCCGAACAACCGGGCCGATCACATGGAGCGGTTGCGCGAAGGCGGGATCGACACAGAATCGGCCGAGCGCGACGGACAGCTTACGGTAATCCGATGGGAAGACGCCTACCTCCGCGACGGGCACTTCGATCAGAACGCCATGCTGGCTCTCATCGAACACGTGCTCACGGAAGGGAAGACGCTGGGATTTCCTCTCACGCGGCTGGTGGCCAACATGGAGTGGGCGCTGGAGGATCGTCCCGGCGTCGAGGACATCGTCGAGTACGAAACGCGGTTGAACTACGTTCTGCCGAAGTACGACGACGCCGTGACGTGAACGTACGATCTCGCCAAGTTTGGCGCAGGCGTAGTGATGGACATCATGAGAACGCACCCGATGGTCATCATCGGAGGGCTGCTGCAGGAGAACCCCTTCTTCGTTCCGCCGGACGAGATGCTTGCCGAGCTCCGGCGGCGGCGCGCTGCTGATGACGACTAGCGATTCCACGCCGGTCCCGGCCGGCGATCTCCTGGAGTTGCGCCGCTCGCTGCGCGATGTGGTGGCGCTCACGATGCTGCCGACGGTCTGGGCCGCGTACGAACCGCACCAGATCTGCGCGGATCTCGTCGACGTCGTCGCGCGAATGGTCGATGCGGACGGCGTGTACCTGACCTCGCCGGCCAACGGCGCCGCCGAGATCCTCCGGCTCAAACGGCAGGGCGATCAGGAAACCGAGCGCTGTCTGCGCGCAGCCGCCGCGGAAGAAGCTGCGATCGCAACGGTGCAGGTCGCCGGCGGGACAGGGGAACCCACTCTCCGGCTGCTGGCGGCACCGCTCTCCTTTCGCACGGGTGATCGCTTCGTCGTCGCATCACGCCGCGCCGATTTTCCCGATGAAATGGAGCGCTTGATTCTGCGCGTCGCGGCGAATCAGGCGTCGACATGGCTGGACTGGAAGCGCGCCGAGGCCGCCGTGGCCGCGGAGTCGGCATTTCGCCGCGCCATCGAGAACTCCATGGTCGCCGGCGTGGCCGTGGTCGATGTTACTGGCAGGCAGACCTACGTCAACCGCGCCTTTGCAGCGATGGTTGACTGGTCCGAAGCCGAGTTGGCCGGCGCAAATCCGCCGTTCGTCTACTGGGCGCCGGAGGACAGCGCCAACATCCAGGCCGCGTTCGCGGAGGTGCTGGCCGGAAGAAACAATCCAGCCGGTTACGAGCTTCGTTTCCGCCGCCGCAACGACCAGCGCTTCGATGCACTGGTCCTCATTTCCCCCTTCGACCAACCCGGCACTTCGCCGGGATTTCTCGCCTCGGTCTATGACATCACCGAGCGGAAATCGGTCGAGCGGACGGCCAGATTCCTCGCCGACGCCGGCGAGATCCTCAACCGCTCGCTCGACTACGAAGAGACCTTGCGCGGCATCACCGCGTTGGTCGTGCCGCGTTTCGCCGACTGGTGCTTCATCGACCTCGTCGAAGCAGACGGTGGCTTCCGGCGGATCGCCGTTGCTCATCCGCCCGGGCCGGAGGCCGAGGCGATCGCGCGCGTGCTGCAGCGCAGCTATGCGTCGAAAAGCGCGCCTCACGGCGTGTCGCAAACGGTCGCTCGCGGAGAGACGTCGCTGATGAACGAAGTGTCCGAGGATGTGCTCCTCGCGGTCAGCCGCGATGACGGGCATCTCGACGCGCTTCGTGCGATGGGCCTGCGATGCTTCGTCTCCGTCCCGCTTACCAGCCGTGGAACGACGTTCGGTGTGATCACGTTCCTCGGCTCGGACAAGCGGATGCGATTCGAGCTCGCCGACGTCGCTCTTGCAGAGGAGGTGGCGCGCCGAGTGGCGCTCGCCGTCGATAACGCGCGGTTGTATTCCAGCGCACAGGAAGCGAATCGGGCCAAGGACGAATTTCTGGCGAATCTCTCGCACGAGTTGCGCACGCCGATGACGGCCATCATCGGCTGGGCGCATCTGCTGCAACTCGGCGGACTTGATGCCGAGCAGGTCAACCTCGGCCTCCAGACCATCCGGCAGAGCGGCGACGCGCAGGCCAAACTCATCGACGATCTCCTCGACGTCTCACGCATCGTTACCGGCAAGCTGCATCTGAACCCCACCGCTGTTCGTCTTTCCGACATTGCCCGCGGCGCCATCGCCGCGATCCGCCCCGCCGCCGACGCGAAACGCCATCGTTTGGAAGTGGACATTCGCAACGGCGACGCCGTCGTTCTCGGCGACGCGTCGCGCCTGCAACAAGTCTTCTGGAACCTCCTCAGCAACGCCGTGAAATTCACTCCGCCGGGCGGCATCGTGCGACTCCGGCTTGCGGACCGCGATGTCGAAAATGTCGTGCTGACCGTCGAGGACACAGGCGAGGGCATCCCGCCGGAGTTCCTTCCGCAGGTCTTCGAACGGTTCCGGCAGGCCACGACGTCGGCTCGGGGCCGGACCGGTCTGGGCCTGGGACTGGCGATCGCCAAGGAGCTGGTCGAAATGCACGGCGGTTCAATCGCAGCGACCAGCGCCGGCCGCGGCACCGGATCGGCCTTCACCGTTACGCTCCCTCGGCTCACCGAAAATCAAACGCCCGCCGAGGGCGTTACACGCGCGCCGAACCGGCCGGAGAAACTCCGGTCGTTGCGCGTACTGCTCGTAGAGGACGACGAAGCCACGCGGACGCTTCTCGCGACGGTCCTCGGCAGCTTCGGCGCGAACGTCACCGCCGCATCCTCGGCGACCGATGCGGAAGCCGCACTCTCGATCTTCGAGCCGCAAATCCTCATCACCGACATCGAAATGCCCGGCAACGATGGCATCGCTCTCCTGCAACACCTTCGCGCCATCAATCGCGCGCTCCCTGCAATCGCCGTGAGCGGCTATGCCGATGACGCCAGCCGCGATCGCGTTTTCGCCGCCGGCTTCAACGGCTTCGTCGCCAAACCGCTCGACCCGGCCGTGCTGGCGGACGAGATCCAACGTGTGCTCGCGACGTCTTGATGCGGCCACGGATCGCATCCTGTATCGTTGAACCGCTTGTCATTCTTTGCCGCGCTCCTTCTCGCAATCGCCGGTCGCGCCTCCGTCGCGCCGCCGCGGTCTGCAATGCCGCCGAAGATCGGCCAGCAGGCGCCCGCCTTTGCGCTCCTCGATCAGAACCGGAAACGCGTCAGCCTTGCCGAATCGGCGGGGACGAAGGTCGTGCTGATTTTCTACCGCGGCTATTGGTGAGCGTATTGCGCCCGGCAGTTGGCCGGGCTCCGTGAGCTTGTCCGCGCGTATCCCGAAGTGAGGTTCTACGCCATCAGCCCCGATTCACCCGAGGAGGGACGCAACTTCGCGCAACTCCTCGCCACCGATCACCGCGGCGCCGTGACCTTTCCACTTCTCTCCGATCCGCGCTCGCGAATCATCGACCGCTACGCCCTGCGCGATGAAGCGTACGCAGGCAAGAAAGAGGATGGGATCCCGCATCCCGCGGTGTTCGTGCTCGACGCAAAAGGGCGCGTGCGCTGGATGAGAGTCGAGACGGACTTTCGCGAACGCCCCACGAACGCCGAGATCGCCGCCGCGCTCGATGCGATGGAGTAGGGACGCGCTGGGTAATCATGAGAGATCCATGAGCACGCCAGGCCTTCGTAGATCCAAATGAAGCTGCACTTCGAGCGCGTCCTGTGATCACGGTATGCTGCCGTCCGCTTCTGTTGAGGCCAAAAACGATGTCCTGATTCACGCTCGCGGATGCCGGTGATTGTCGCGTCCGGCTCGCATTCGATTTCTCGTCTTCGGTTCGATGGTGCTCTCGGGAGATAACCTTGGGAGATAACCTTGGGGTCAGGCCTTCGCTCGTCGGATTCGCCACTGAGGATCGAAGGTCTGGCCCCGAGGACTAAGTTTGAATCGTGAATCGCGAGGAGAGTAGCAACGCAGTTCGTAGCCAGACTTCGGGTGATCAAGAGAGGTCGCGTAGTCGCCTGCGGATTTTCATCGCGGTCTCTTCATCCACTTCGCCAAGCCGAGCAAGGATCTGATCGACGCTTACGATTTCTCGTTGAACGAGAATCCGGACAAACTCCTGGTCTTTTTCGCGCCATGCCGCGAGCTTGCTGACGGCGAGGTCGGCCGGTTCTGGACAGATTCCGATGACGCCACCGGTGAACGGCGTCTGAATGGCAACGGCACGTTCGCGCCAGCGCGAAGGAAGGATTGCAGTCTCCTCTCCTACACCATGAGCGTAGTAGCCGAATGATTCGTGAAAGGGCGACTTCTCTCCGATCGAACCGTCCACCAGATCGCTCGCGGCATCGTCTGCCGGCGCATAGAGATCCACTTCCTGCGACACGAGCAACTCCGCCGGCGCATTCGGTACCGAGCCCAGGATGGCCTGACTTCCGACGATCACCCACGTGGAGACGCCGGTGATGGCCCCAGCCGCACGGAGGACATGTTCGATCTCATCGCGCTTCATTCCGCGCAGCCTCCCTGTAAATCTCCCACCGCTCAGCCCGAGTCAGGACTCCGCAGAAAGGATCGTTCTGACGCAGCCGTCTTCCTTCCTCGGAATCATCGAGCAGAATGCTTCGGATCTCAGGCCAGGGACGCTCCAGGATGGCCAGCCATTCTTTCGCCGGGACGTTTCCCTTCTCGACCCATCTCGCGCAAACCTCCTGAGCATGCGCGAGCCCCTCGCGCATCGGATCGCTGTCGATCTTCGCTGCGATACGGCGAGACATCATGAGGCTGCGACGGTCGATGCCCGCGTGAGTCTTCACGACTTCGGATTCTATAGAACGAATGCGCGCTTCGGTAAGCCGGCCTGACTGTTCGTCTCCGATTTCGATGCCGTGCCTTTGCTCCTCCGCTTTCCTGACACTGTTGAACGTTGCGTGCAGGATGACCGCGAAGCCGCCGATAACAGGTACCGGACGCCTTCCGCGCTTTGCAGAGCGAGCGGAGATCTTCGAGCTCAGAACGGATCGCGGATACTCACGTATTGGCCGGGGTGACCGTCCGCAGATGACGAAGACGGGACATGGATGAGGACGACCTACTTCTGCTGCATGTCGACGCCGAACTGGAAGTTGGCCGTGCCGGAGAGATCCTTCTTCAGCTCGATCGATTGTTCGATTTCGAAACAGCCGGTGGCGAAGAGGGAGAACAGCGCCGCGACGAGGATCCCCCGTGTGCGAATCATCGGATCTCCTTGAATGCTGTCAATGTTTTACGGTGCGACGCCGTGCCGGTGGGGGCGTACCGGTTGCGGCTCCGAAGCTGATTCCGGTTCCCATGATCGTTCCGTGATGGGCGCGCCACGAGTCAAACGCGTTGCCTTCGAATCGGTACCAGGCTTCGAGGCCCGCGAACTGGCCGGTGATGTCGGCTCCTTCTGGCGCGTAGGGAAGGGACATCGTCTGGCGAATCTGGTCCTGCGTCCGGGCGACCGTCCAGATGCGCAGGTCGTCGATGCCTCCTTCGACCGTGAACGCATAGCTCACGTCGCTCCCGATGCGGAACGGGCTCGTCGACGTCGAGCGTGGGGCGGTCTCTGCTGATTCGAGGACGAGATTTCCGTTGATGTAGTGCCGGCGCGTCGTCCCATCCGTCACGGCCGCGATGTGGACCCAGGTGTCCGCCGGGATGGTGCCGCCGTCCTTCAGGCTTGCGGTGCCGTTGAAATAGCTCCGGAACGTAGTGCCGCAGACGCCGAGCCACCAGGCCGAGGTCCATTGCTTTCCGGCGATCGAGGAACAGGCACCGGCGTGTGCGTCACGAATCGAGACCCAGGCCTCGACCGTCATCGCAGGCGTGTCGAGCAGGACGTCGTGCGGGACTTCGCTGTAGCCGCTTTGCGGAACGCCCTGGAGCCGCAGGTACTGGCCGAAGGGCTGCGCGGACACCGAGGCGGAAATTGCGAGGAGTGCAAAGGCGATCAAGACGTTTCTTCTCATGGTGACCCTCCGAACGAGACAGTGATTCGCGGAGCAGTTTAGACGAGATTCTTCGCGTGTCGACGTGTCGGGCCGATTGTGACCGGGCACACGTGTGCTCGCTCGCTACGGCGCATAATCCGGCGGAATGAAAGCGCTGCTGCTCGCCGTCACGCTCGCCAATCCGATTGCGAGGAAGGTGGTCAGGATGAGGAAGCGATGTGTCGTCTTCATCCGCTGATTCTAAGCGTGCTCCGATGACGAAGAGATGAATCCACCGTCACGGCGTCGCCGCGGCGGAGGCGATATGAAGCTCGTCGAATTCACCCACACGGTCGGGATCATCGACGCATTAGCCCGGCAATGGTGAGGCGTCCGCCCTTGACACCAGCGTGATCTGGTGTTATACGTAGCGATAACACTTACTGGCTGAGGAGGATCGAGGGAAGCGAGGATGGAGACGGAGTCGCAGAATGGAGGGGCTTCGCAGACGGCGCCGATTAGAGAGGATGTGAGGGAGCGAGGGGGGGCGGGGGAGTCGGCGGGGCGGGTGGGCACGG
>ERZ1739050.40-NODE-40-length-14027-cov-6.985185_pt1 | contig 14027 bp, 15 predicted proteins | sample MGYA00581759_ERZ1739050 | MGnify/ENA primary metagenome ERZ1739050 (study PRJEB42929, sample SAMN08275525) | rhizosphere metagenome | isolation source: Rhizospheric soil replicate 2 | host: Colobanthus quitensis and Deschampsia antarctica | place: Antarctica: Devils... | reverse complement strand
GGCGTCCGCTGACGTGGAGGTGCCGGGGGTCGGGGGGGGCGGGCCGGGGGCGTGGGGGGGGGTGGGGCTGGCGGGGGGCGGCGGGCCGGGGTGGACCGGGGTGCCGGGAGGGGTGGCCTGGCTGGCGTCCAGGAGAGGGTGTTGCACTGCTGGGTCCAGGGTTGCGTGGCCGTGTGTCACCTGCTGCAGAGCCTGCCGGATCTCCTCGGCGCCGGAGTCCTTGGTCAGATAGCCCCGGGCGCCAGCCCGGAGAGCCTCCAGGACTGAACGGTCGTCGGCATAGGTGGTGAGCATGAACACTTCGACGTTGGGGTCGTGTTCGCGCACTCGCCTGGTGGCTTCGACACCATCGCAGCGCAGCATACGCAGATCCATCAGCACCACATCAGGGTGGAGCTCGGCCGCCAGTGCAACGGCCTCTTCGCCGTCGGCGGCGGTGCCGACAACCTCAACCCCGGCAATGAGAGCGAGCAGGGTGCCAAGACCCTCGCGGACAACTCGCTGGTCATCGGCAAGAAGGACACGGATCGACGCGGTCATCGCGGCACCCACAGCTCGACCCGGAAGCCATCCTGCGTTGGTCCATTGGTCAGGGTGCCGCCCAGCAGCTCGGCTCGTTCCCGCATGCCCGTGAGTCCATAGCCGGTCCCGTCGCCCGGGGCAGGGAGGTCGCCATCTGCATTGCGGTCTTCGACGCTCAGGCGGACTCCACCCTCTTCGTAGTCGAGGCGCGGATCGACGCGGTCGGGGCGGGCATGCTTTCGGATGTTCGTCAACGCCTCCTGGGCGACCCGGTAGAGGGTCAAGCGGCTGTCCGGACCGAGGTCGCTCTGGACGCCGGTCACGGTCAGCAGGCACGGCACGCCGCTGTCGCTCTGGAACTCGGCCGCCAGATCTGCAAGGCGCTCAGGGCCGGGCAGCGCGTCATCACGCAACATGCCGATGGCCCGGCGTGCCTCTTCCAGCCCGGTCTTGGCAAGGCGGTGGGCCCGCTCGATCGCGTCGCCAACTCCGGAGTTGGCCCCGCTCTGCTCGGCGAGCAGCCGGGCGCCCTCAAGGTTGAGCACCAGACCGGACAGTGAGTGGGCCAACACGTTGTGCATCTCCCGGGCCAGCCGTTGTCGCTCCCCGAGCGCGGCGGCCTGCGTCTGCGCAGCGCGGGTCTCCTCCAGCTCATCGATCACCCGGTGAGCCTGGTCGTTGGCCTCGCGGAGTCGTCGGGCGAACATGGCAACGAGGTAGAAGGCGACCACTCCCAGCTCATTCAGGATGACGCCGACGAAGGGTCTGCTTCCTTCGAGAGCCCATCCCGCCGCGAGGGCCGCAACCGCAGTCACGGCCACGAGTGGGCTTCGACGAGCCGGAAGCGTGAGCGCTGCTGCACCTACCGCCGGGAACACTCCGAAGAATCCGGGGCCGTTGGGTTGGAGGTCGACGAGCGTGGCCGAGCTGAGAACGACCAGGATGAGCAGGGCCATGTGCACTCCGGGGGCCGCCCTGGTCAGGCCAAGCAGTCCCGCGGTGCCGATTCCGATCACGATCAGGGCGAGGAGAACACCGAGGTGCTGCGCGTGGGCGCCTGGCACCGGAGCAGTTTGAAATGCGGTGATCACCACGAAGCCGATCACTACAACCGTCAGCGGGCGCGTCCATCGCTGAGCCGGGCGCGCATCAACCCATGGCTCTAGCGCGGCGACGCCGGCGGTGATCGGGGCCTTGGCATTCATCACAAAAACTGTACGGCTGGGACGGCTTCGCCATCTCCGCTTCGCTGATGGATTCCTGCGGCGCCCTTCTCCACCCCAGGGTGGAGATCCTCCACCCGAAGTGCACCCGCCGGGCGACGGCAAGTTCCACCGTGAAGCTGACGACATCGCTCGCCAGCCGGAAGATCGTTGGGTATCAAAGCCGAGCGCGAGGAGGGCTATGAATACCGACGAACAGAAAGCCAATCCGGATCGTGGGGTCGGTGCCGGCAAGACGACCACGGTCGAAATCCTCGAAGGGTTCCGACAGCGGACCGACGGTGACGTCGAGGTGCTGGGTGTCGACCCGGCCCGCGCGGGCGGCTCATGGCGCGACAGGGTGGGCGTCGTCCTGCAGGAGTCCGAGCCCGAGCTGGGGCTGTCCGTGAGGGAATGCCTGGAGCTCTACGCCGGCTGCTACAGGTCGCCGCGTGACATCGACGACACGCTCACTTTGGTGGGCCTGACCGAGAAGGCCCGAAGTACTCGCCACCCAGCTGTCGGGTGGCCAACGCCGGCGGCTTGACGTTGCCCTGGCGTTGGTCGGCGACCCCGAGCTGATCTTCCTGGACGAGCCGACCACGGGTTTTGACCCTCTGCGCGTCGGGCGGCCTGGGATGTCATCGCCGGACTCCGCGACCTCGGCAAGACGGTCTTTCTCACCACCCACTACATGGACGAAGCCGAGCAGCTGGATGACCGGATCGCAGTGATAGCTCAAGGACGCGTCGTCGCCGAAGGCACCCCCAGTACGCTCGGCGGCCCCGACCGGATGACCGCCACAATCCGCTTCACCCTCCCCAAAGGTCTGGCGGTTCGCGACCTCCCGGCCGGCCTTCGGCCCCTTGCCGAACCCGGCCCGGCCGGGGCGATAGTCCTGCGCAGCGAAAGCCCGCTCGCCCACGTCCAGGTCCTCGCCGAGTGGGCCCTGGGTCAAGGTCTGGACCTTCCCGACCTCGACGTCCGCCGACCCACCCTCGAGGACGTCTACCTCAACATCACCAACCCCACCGGAAAGGACCACCGATGATCATCCGCTGGCTGTACCGCAAGCTGCGCGCCCGCCGCACCGCCAGAGTCGCGGGGCGAACAGCTGGCGAACCGACTCCCCGACGGGCCGGTGCCGATCATGGCGGACTCCCAGCGCTGGTCCAGGTGGCCGCCCACGAGTTCCGTTACGACCTTCGGGCCTTCCTCCGCAACCGCCAGTCCCGCTTCTTCACCCTGGCCCTGCCCGTGCTGTTCCTTGTGATCTTCGCGTCAGTGTTCGGCGGCAGCAACCGCACCGGCATCGGTTGTCCGCAACGAGGACGCCGCCCAACCGATCACCCAGGCCGTGACCCTGCACCTGTGCTTCATCTCCGGGGTGTTCGTGGCCGTCACCGCGCTCCCGGCATGGCTGGTCAACATCGCGGGCATCTTCCCAGTCCGTCACCTTGATGCCGCCCTCCTCGCCGCCTACAACCCGAACACCCAGGGTTCCGGTTTCGCGGGCACTGACCTCCTGGTTGTTGCCGCCACGGCATCCTTCGAACGCGAGGTCAGGACCGGTCAGCCTGTTTCAGCCGGACGCAGCAGCCCGCCGATGCTGGGTCGAGACATGCGCACAACCCAGTTGTCCCGAGCCCGGCCAGCACGCCTTCGAGGAGGTGCAGGTTCATGCCGCAGACAAGCTCGGCCTGCTCCTTGGCCACGGCATGGAATGGGCAGTTGAGCAGGACGATGTCAGCGCCAAGTATCTGCGGCTCGTAGCCGTGGGACTCCAACAGGTTTATCAGGGCGTCCAGGTCGCCGGGGCCGGGCCGCTCGCCCGCGAGGGTCTGGCCGAAGTCGTGCGCTCGCCGGTCGAGAACCTCGCGTGGAGGTTGACCGGACTTCTCGGCCTCCACCATGGCTCCAGCAAGAAGCTGTCCCGCCACGTCGTAGTGGCGCGCAGGCACCGAGACCGAAACCTCGCGCGTGGAGCGCTGGTAGAGCTTTGAGGGGCGACCCGCGCCCGGACCGCTGCGTCCGCTCCGACGCGCGAACGTGACGTCCAGGAGGCCGTGCTCGGCCAGTCGGTCAAGATGAAAGGCCGCAGTCTGCCGCGTGATCTGGAGCGCGTCGGCCACGTCGTCACGACTGAGCGGGAAGGGATGAGCACGCACGTGGTCGTAGACGCGCCTTCGGGTCGGCTCGTCCAGACTGGCCAACGTCGCCATGTCCGAGGGGGTGTCGACGGCAGCTTGGCTCGACGTAACGTGACTGAGCTCTGGCGTCATGATGTCCACCCTCTACGCCGACTCTGGTTGACGAATCCTCACTCTACCTTCTAATGTCGATGAATACCATTTTTAGAAGGGACAAGCATGAGCGTCGCGAAGCTCGAGCACGAGATCGGCTCGCGGGAGGGCAGAGCGAACGCCAGTCGGCGCCTGCGGGTGATCGACGACCACGAACAGGTCGACCTGCCCGCCGCCGAACGTGCCGTGCGCGACCTGCTTCTCGCTCTGGGCCGCGACCCCGACTCGCCACACCTCGCTGACACGCCGCGACGTGTGGCCCGGTCGTTCAAGGAGATGCTGACGCCACGCGCGTTTGACCTGACCACCTTTCCGAACGACGAGCACTACGACGAGCTGGTTCTGGCCAAGAGCATCCCCGTGCAGTCGCTGTGTGAGCACCACATGCTTCCGTTCACCGGGGTCGCCCACGTTGGGTACCTGCCGGGCGAGCGCATCCTCGGACTGTCCAAGCTGGCCCGCGTCGTCGAGCTGTTCGCTCGCGATCTCCAGGTCCAGGAGCGACTCACCGTCCAGGTCGCGAAATGGCTGCAGGAGCACCTCGAACCCAAGGGAGTAGGTGTCGTGATCGAGGCGGAGCACATGTGTATCGCCCTGCGTGGGGTCCAGGCCGGCGGCTCCCGGACGATCACCTCATCGGTCCACGGGCTGTTGCGTGAGGATGCGCGCTCGCGACAGGAGTTCTTCATGCTCACGGGGGTGTTCTGAGCTCTCTCGCGGGACGCCTCACTCGTCCACTCCCCGGAGTCCACCGCCCACACAGCCGAAGGAATTGCCCACATGGCCTCGGAACAGACAATTGTCATCGTCGGCGCGAGCCTGGCAGGAGCCAAGGCGGCCGAGACGTTGCGCCATGAGGGCTTTGACGGCCGGGTGATGCTGATCGGCGAAGAGGCGGAGCGCCCCTACGAGCGTCCCATGCTGTCCAAGGAGTACCTGCGCGGGGACAAACCGGCGGCAAAGCTCTACGTCCACGACGAGACCTTCTACGCTTCCAACGACATCGAGCTGTTGACCGGGACACGGGTCGCATCTCTCGACCCGGGGGCGCACGAGATCACTCTGCAGGACGGCACCCGTATGCCGTACAGCCAGCTCCTGCTGTCCACCGGCGCCACCCCGCGGCGCCTTCCGCTGCCCGGCACAGACCTGCCGGGGGTGTGCTATCTGCGCAGGATGGCCGACTCCGATGCTCTGCGCCACGCCATCAAGACGGCCAGTCGCATCGTGGTGATCGGCGCAGGCTGGATCGGATCCGAGGTTGCCGCCTCCGCCCGTCAGCTGGGTGCCGAGGTCGCGATCGTGGCTCCCGAAGCGGTCCCGCTCGAACGGGTCCTCGGCCCGTTGCTCGGCGGCGTCTACCGCGACCTGCACGCCGAGCACGGGGACGACCTGCACCTGTCCACGCAGATCGAGGCGATCGTCGGCGGCGACAGCGCCGAAGGCGTCCGCACCACGGATGGCTCGGTCATCGAGGGCAACGTTGTCGTTGTGGGAGTCGGCGTCTCACCGCGTGACGAGCTCGCGCAGTACGCCGGGTTGACGCTCGAGAACGGGATCGTCGTCGACGAGTTCCTTCAAACGAGCGCCCCTGACGTCTTCGCCGCCGGAGATGTTGCAGCGACGTGGAACCCCATGTACAACAAACGGATTCGCATGGAGCACTGGGCCAACGCGCTCAACCAGGGCCAGGCCGCAGCACGCAACATGCTCGGCCAGCACACGGCATACGCGAAGCTCCCGTACTTCTACTCCGATCAGTACGACCTCGGCATGGAGTACAACGGCTACGCCTCCGACTGGGACCGGGTCGTGATTCGCGGTGATCTGGCCGCACGCGAGTTCCTGGCCTTCTGGCTCAAGGATGGGCGAGTGCTCGCGGGGATGAACGCCAACGTCTGGGACCAGGGCGACCAGATCAAGGCGCTCGTCCGCTCGGGCGCCGCCGTCGACGCCGACCTTCTGGCGGACCTCGCGACCCCCCTGGCTGACCTGGCTATGACGCCATGAACATCTTGACGTCGTCCTCTACGTTGCTGATGCCCGCAATCCCAAAGTTGTCAACAAGGACGTTGACCACTGCCGGGGACAAGAAAGCCGGAAGTGTCGGTCCCAGATGAATGTCCTTCACGCCCAGGTACAGGAGGGCCAGCAGGACGATAACGGCCTTCTGCTCATACCAGGCGATGTTGTAGGAGATCGGAAGCGCGTTGATGTCATCCACTCCGAAGATCTCTTTGAGCTTCAAAGCGATGACAACAAGGGAGTACGAGTCATTGCACTGTCCCGCGTCGAGGACTCTTGGAATGCCGCCAATGTCCCCGAGCTCTAGCTTGTTGTATCGATACTTCGCACACCCGGCCGTCAGTATCACAGTGTCTTTCGGCAGGGCCAGGGCAAAGTCGGCATAGTAGTTGCGACCGCTTTGCCTGCCGTCACAGCCAGCCATGACAAAAAAGCGCTTGATCGCCCCGCTTGTTACAGCCTCAACAACTGTGTCGGCGAGCGCCATGACCTGATGGTGACCAAATCCACCGATGAGCTCGCCAGTTTCTATCTCGGTCGGCGGTGGGCAGGTCTTGGCATGCTCGATAAGTGCGGAGAAGTCCTTGGGTTTGCCCGTCACACGGTCAGCTATGTGCTTGACCCCGTCGAAGCCGACAACCCCGGTCGTGTACATCCTCGCTTTGTACGAGGCCTTCGGCGGTACCAGGCAGTTGGTGGTCAAGAGGATGACACCGTTGAAGGAGTCGAACTCCTTCTTCTGTTCATGCCAGGCATTGCCGTAGTTTCCGACAAAGTTGTCGTACTGCTTGAATGCTGGGTAGTAGTGGGCCGGGAGCATCTCGCCGTGCGTATAGACATCTACGCCGCTTCGCTGGGTCTGGACGAGTAGCTCTTCGAGGTCTTTCAGATCGTGACCGCTGATGAGAATGGCAGGGTTACCTCGAACCCCTATGTTTACCCTGGTCAGTTCAGGGTTGCCGTAAGATGTGGTGTTCGCCTTGTCCAGGAGGGCCATCACATCGACTCCGTACTTCCCAGCCTCCAGGACCAGGGCGACCAGATCGGTCGCCGTGAGGGCATCATCGAGCGTTGCTGCCAAAGCTTTTTCTATAAATGCGAAGATATCCGTGTCTTTATACTCGAGAGTGTATGCGTGCTCTGCGTAGGCAGCGATCCCTTTTACACCGTAGGTCAGCAGCTCCCTGAGTGAACGAACATCCTCGTCCTCCGTGGCGAGGACTCCGGCGACCCTGGCTTTGGTTTCGAACTCCTCGGCCGGCGCCACCCACGTTGCCGCATCATGCAGGTCGGCCGGGATGATGCCGCCGCCGCTGACGATGTCTTCCATGAGATGTTCACGAAGAATCAGTCCATCCGCGATGTGCGCCACGAAATGGTCATTATCGAAGTTGGCATTTGTTATCGTACTGAAAAGGCCCTCCATGATAAACTCATCGACGTCTTTGCGGACGATGCCCATCTGGCGAGCTTGGACGGCATGGACTGCGATCCCTTTCAGAGTGTAGATCAAGAGGTCCTGCAGCTGTGCAACGTCCTCGGTCTTTCCGCAGAGTCCTTTGACGGTGCAGCTGACCCCTTTGGTCGTCTCCTGGCACTGGTAACAAAACATAGTCATTCTTGTTCCACCAAACTTCGATATGAGTGAGCGAAAAGATCGCGTGCCCAACCTGGAAGGTCCTGGCACTACATCGTCGATGGCCATGCAGCTGTGGTTCTGGACGGCGAAGGTGGACACCAACGCGTGCCAAGGATCGAACCTCCTGCTGACCTGGCACCTAGCCGTCCAGAGGGCGGTGAGGCTGTGGCCAAGGTAGGTTGATGACCATTGGTGACGTTTTTACCAGTATGGACGGTTAAACTACAAGGCATCTCGTCTGTGGCACATCTCACGTTGCCGCAGTCCGACGGCGACACTTGTTATTACTACCTGGATCGAGGAAACTCCACGTCATGCTTGGGTTCCCAGACGGGGCGACGAGCCCCTCGCCGGTTTCCGAGGTGGAGGGCGTGCCCGCACAGACACCGGTCCGCTCGGACCTGAGGCAACACAAGATTCTCGCCAGCATCAGTCGGATGGCTGTGCTCGACCTCTTGCGCACGAGCGCGCAGCCCCTTGGTGTCGGCGAGGTGGCGCAGCACGTTGGGCTGCACCAGAACACGGTCCGCTCCCACCTCGACCTGCTGGTGGAATCCGGGTTCGCCATACGTCGCAGCGAAGCCCCGAGGGGACCGGGGCGCCCGAGGGTGGTCTACGAGGCGACCTCGGCGCCAGACGGCGAGCGCAACTACAGGCTGCTTGCTGAGGTTCTGGCCCAACACCTCGTGGCGACGAGCGAGCGTCCAGGCGAGGTTGCTGTTAACGCCGGGCGCAGCTGGGCCGCGTCGATGGGGCGCCCGACGCACGGCGATGTTCGCGGGTCAGATGCAGGACCCCCGATCAGCGAAGATGCGGCAGTGGCGGTGGTCGTGCGGATGCTCGGCGACAGCGGTTTCGCACCCGAGCTGAGTTCCGACGGCACCTCAATCAACCTGCACCGCTGCCCGTTCCGCGAGCTGGCGGTCAGCAACCCGGACGTGGTCTGCGGAGCTCACCTGGGGATCATCCAGGGTGCCCTCGCCGGGCTAGGCGCCATGGTCAGTGCCACCCGATTGCTCCCTTTTGTCACCCCAGGCCTGTGCGTCACGACCCTTGCTTGGTCCACCCAAGGCCCGGGGCATGGAACCCCTGCCGGGTGATGCCTGTTCCACCCACAGAACCGTCCCGATCGTTCAAGGGATCGAACCGCACGCCATCTCTTCACGTCGCGTGTCCGGATTGAGAGTAAATGCCATATCCAAGGTCTTGGGCGTGCCAAATCTTTCTATTCTTTATACCAAGCACCTCAGCCATTATCGGTCTCGCCGCTACGGTAACTGACTTAGCCGCTACCGTCGCGACTAAGTCGTCTACTACAACAAAAGGGATATTATGCGCAAGCTCCTTGCCACAGCATTGGCTGTAGGCTTCATCGCCCTCGCCTCCTTGGTTGCGTCCTCCTTTGCCACGGCCCAGGCAAACGCCTCCTCACGGTGGTCAGCCCCGATCGTTGCCTCTTCGCGCTGGTCAACTCCTACGCCGAGCTCGTCGCGTTGGTCGTAGAGCTGCGGTGCTCACGAGATTAACGAGCTAAGGGCGTGCAGCTTGTTTGCACGCCCTTAGCAATGCCCCAGTCCGCGATGAGAGCGTTTCACAGGCGGTCGAGATTCAGTGCGATCTTCGTCGGTCCTGGCGCTGAGGAATAGCGGTTGCAGCCTCTGTAGCGGATCGATGGAACGGAGGTGGAGGCCTTAGCGCGACTTCGCTACCGTTCGGATGGTGGATGTGCCTTCTGTGGGTGCCGGTCGGCCGCGACGCTCGGAGTTGCTTGCTGCCCTTTCCCTTGCCATCGACCTGGGTCTCGGGCAGCCGCAAGAACACATGCTCCGGTCCTGCCTGATCGCGATGAAGCTCGCTGATCTGGTCGGGGCCGACGCGGTCGAGCGGGAGACTGCTTACTACGGGGGGCTGCTCGCCTGGATCGGTTGCCATGCCGACTCACAGGAGTTTGCCGAGCTTTTCGGCAACGACATCGAGTTCCGCGCGGCATCGTACGAGGTCGACTGGCGGGGGCCGCCGTTCGCATCGCTACTTCTGCGGTATGTGGGTAGTAACCGTCCGCTGACGACCCACACTGCCAGGCTCGCTTCCTTCGTTGTGCACGCCCGTGCTGAGATGAGTGAGCTGATCAGCTCGCACTGTCAGTCAGCAGGGAACCTGGCCGGGCGGTTGGGGTTGCCCGAACAGGTAAGCCGGGGACTTACATACACATTCGAACGCTGGGACGGGAGTGGGTTGCCAACCGGGGCAGAAGGGGCGCAGATCCCGCTCGGTATGCGCTTGGTCCACCTCGCCGACGTCGCTGAGGTCCACCTGCGGTCGGGAGGTGTCGATGCGGTGGTTGCGATGGCGCGAGCGCGCAGCGGTACGCAGTTCGATCCGGCCCTGGTGAGCGTCTTTTGTGAACATGTGGGGGAGCTGCTGCCGTTGGTCGACGACGACGTGTGGCAGCTCGCGATCCAGCTGGCCCCGGAGAGCGACCGACTGCTTACTGACGGCGAGCTGGACGTGCTGCTTGAGGCGATGGGCGACTTCGTGGATCTCAAGTCGCCATGGACCGTTGGTCACTCACGGGTGGTGGCCGAGCTAGCTGCCCATGCTGGTGCGAGCCTCGGCCTGGATGACTCGCAGGTCAGGGCGCTGCGCCGCGCCGGTCACGTGCACGATCTCGGGCGGATGGGTGTGCCAAATCGGGTCTGGGGCAAGACATCCGCCCTGTCGACCGCGGAGCAGGAGCACGTGCGCCTGCACCCATATCTGACCCAACGCATCCTGAACCGGGTCGACGCGCTGCGCGGAATTGCGCAGCTCGCCGGCGCCCACCATGAGCGGCTTGACGGTTCTGGGTACCCCCAGGGTGCATCGGGGGCGGAGCTACGCCTACCTGAACGAGTCCTCGCCGCCGCCGATGCGTATCAGTCGTTGCGCGAAGCCTCTCCTCGTGGCCGTATGCACGGACCCGAGGAGGCGGCAGCGGTCCTCCGTAAGGAGGTCCAGGAAGGTCGGCTTGACGGCCCGGCGGTCGAAGCCATCCTCGCCGCAGCCGGGCACGGCAGGCCGGCTCGCGGTTCATGGCCCGCCGGCCTGACGGATCGTGAGGTCGATGTCCTCCGTCTGATCGCGCGCGGCTACTCCGCCGTCGGAGTCGCGGCTGAGCTTCACATAGCCCCGAAGACGGCCCGCAACCATGTGGAGCACATCTACGCAAAGCTCAACACCTCGAACCGGACGGGGGCTGCGCTGTTCGCCCTCACGCATGGGTTGGTCGGCGTGCTGCGGCCTGATTGACCTGCCCGCCTCTCCGGTCCGGCCGACAAAGATGAGGCATTTGCCCCATGACGGCGGCACGGTGTTGGCGCAGCATGGTGGACATGGAGCCGGGACGAGGAGGACCACGATGATGACTACTCCACGAGCTGCCGCAGAGCGCGCCGAACGGCTCAGCTCTCCCAGACCGGGCCTGGGTGAGCGCTTCTCCGGGTACGGCGTGATGGGGCTGCCCTTCCGAAGCGGGCACTATCTGGCCTTGCGACGTTTCCCAGCCAACCCGTTCGGTCGGCCTTACCACTCTGTGTGGCATCGCGACCCGGAGGGCAGCTGGGTCTTCTACGGGGACACCCCTACAGACGCAAGCTGCCCGCGATACTTCGACGCTGCCATCACCGCGGCGTCCATCGCCGACATCTCGATCGCCTGGACGGGATCCTCCCGGCTCGTTGTCGACGTTCAGGGCGTACTTCAGTGGAACATCGAGGTGCGGCGCACCCCAGCGACCGCACTGATGACCGGCGTCGGCCGGCTCATGCCGCGCGCGATGTGGGACAACGCCGCTGTGCTCGCCCTTATGGGTCGGGCAGCCGCTCCGGTTCTCAGGGTCGGGCGGATCCGGCTAGGCGGGACCGTGCCAAATGGCCAGTGGTTCAAGGCGAACCCGCGCCTGATCTGGAGGATCGCCGACAGCACTGCCGTCATCAACGGTGTCGACCTCGGGCCAATCGGCCCGCTCCGCGAACAGGCGCGACTCGGAGACTTCTGGCTTCCGCAGCGTGGGATCTTCTCCGTGGGCGACACCAGCTTCGAGGAGCTCGACCCGAGCCGGCACCAAACGGCCCGGCCGGCGACCAGTGGGGCTACCCGATGAGTCCTTCGCCGGTGCTCGGAAAGGGGCGGTCCCCGAAGGCGACACGATCTTCTTCCACTTAATACATCAGTAGCCCACGCGACAACTACCAGGAGGTTGTCATGCCATTCATCCAAGGCATCGCAGAGGATTCGGCCACGGGCCTGTTGGCCGAGTTCTTCGCTGCTGACCGCCGGTCATGGGGTTACCTGCCCAACCTCGCCACGACGTTCGGCATCAGGCCAGCGGTCTATCAGGCATGGCGCCAGCTCAATGGTGCAATCAAGGGGACCATGGACCCTCGACGGTACGAGCTGGTGACCGTGGCCGCGGCAGTCGAGCTGCGGTCGAGCTACTGTGCGCTGGCGCACGGGCGCGTGCTGGTGGACCAAGAGCTCATGTCAGAAGAAGAGGTCATCGACCTTGCCCTTGACCCCGAAGCGGCCTCACTCACGCCCGTCGACCGGGCCGTGACTTCGCTCGCCCGCAAGATCGTTGGAGGAGCTGTTGACGTGGCCGACCAGGACATCGTCGCGTTGCGCGAATTCGGTCTCAGCGATGAGGAGATCTTCGACGTGGTCCTGGCGGCGGCGGCCCGCTGCTTCTTCAGCAAGACGCTCGACGCGACCGGGACAACGCCCGACGCGGCATTCTCCGATCTTTCGCAGCCGCTGCGTGACGCCCTCACGGTCGGCCGCCAGATCGACGGCCCGGTAGAGGTTGCCGCTCGCACCCAGACGGTTGCCAGTCACCCACCCGAATCCGCGGGTGGGGATGAACATCACGCGGACCCCGTCATTGAGGGCGGACTGCAACGGCTCGGGGACACCGTCGCCCCCAGGATCGCCCAGAAGATGAAGCCCGAGACCCTCGGCACAGGCTGACCATCACGTCATTCAGGATGACGACCCAAGGCGCCGTAATAGAGTGCAGAGGATGACCGACGCCGCCGCCAACAGCCAGCTCGACTTCAAGGAGAGGTGAGGTGTGCGACCACATGGCCGGCTTTGTGGACGACACGGGCGCGATGGTGCCGTTGACCAGCCCGGTGTCACGGATCGTCAGCCTGGTTCCGTCGTTGACGGAAGCACTCGCTCTCAGCTGTCGGGACAAGCTGGTGGGTGCGACCGACTGGTGCATACATCCCGCAGACCTTGCCGTTGCGCGGGTCGGCGGTACGAAGAACCCGAACCTGGAGTCGATTGTCGCTCTCGCGCCGGATCTGGTCGTCGCCAATGACGAGGAGAACCGTCCGCCGGACCTCGAGGAGCTTCGTGCGCAAGGGATTCCGGTTTGGGTCACCGACATCCGGACGGTGGACCAGGCGCTCGCATCTATCGGCAAGCTGCTGCGCGCTGTGGGCGCCACCGACACAATGTGGTTGAGCGAAGCGCGCGACTCATGGTTGAACCCGCCTGCTGTGGTTGAGGGTCGGCGGTTACGGGCGGTGGTGCCGATCTGGCGTCGGCCCTGGATGCATTTGGGCAGCGATACCTACGCCGGGGATGTGTTGCGGCGCTTGGGCGTGGACAACGTTCTCAGTGACAGCCGGCAGCGCTACCCGAAGCTCGGGCTTGGGGATCTGCCCAGGGCGGATCTGGTGGTGTTGCCTGACGAGCCCTACCAGTTCACCGAGATGGACGGCCCAGAGGCGTTTCCGGACCTGCCATGCGCACTTGTCAGCGGACGGTCCCTGACCTGGTACGGGCCTGCGATGGTCGATGCGCCGCAGACCCTGCTCGCCGCCCTGCGTGCTGGGTCACGTCTGCCACCCGGCCGTCGCATCCCTGACCCCCACAGCGCGAGGAAGGTCGAGACGTGAACGAGGGCGAAGCCGAACCCATGGTCACGGACGTACCCGAAGAAGGACGGCTTGTGGTCAACCAGGCAGGACACATCGCAGAGCTGGTGTACCGAGCCGAACCCGGGCGCCTGATCCTTGTCCACACCGCCGTTCCCCCCGAGCTCGAGGGCCGAGGGATTGGCGTCGCGCTCGTGCGGGCATCCATTGCGCGGGCGGCGGCCCAGGGGCTGACGGTTGTGCCGTGGTGCCCCTTTGCACGCAGGTGGCTCCGCGCCCACCCTGACGCCGCACGTGGCGTGGCTGTCGACTGGACGCCACCCTGATCAAGGCTGGTGAGCCGCCCGCCAGAATCGGCGACCGATCCCGACGTACCACGCGATGTAGGCGACGTTGGCCACCATGAACAGCGGCG
>ERZ1739050.37-NODE-37-length-15037-cov-7.117942_pt1 | contig 15037 bp, 16 predicted proteins | sample MGYA00581759_ERZ1739050 | MGnify/ENA primary metagenome ERZ1739050 (study PRJEB42929, sample SAMN08275525) | rhizosphere metagenome | isolation source: Rhizospheric soil replicate 2 | host: Colobanthus quitensis and Deschampsia antarctica | place: Antarctica: Devils... | reverse complement strand
AACCATGGACCCGGTCTGTTTTGTTAGGAGAGTACCCGGTCTGAACCCTCTTCACCCTTCACTCTTCACCCTTTCTAAAACTGGCCTCCATCCTGCTATCGCCCCGCTCGTTATGCGATGGATACCTGGCGGTAGCAGCAGCGACATTGAAGACCGGCGCGGATCGAGCGGCGGCGGCGGGTTCGGCATCGGCGGCGCGCCGATCGGATGCGGAGGGGCGATCATCCTGCTCGTCCTCAGCCTCCTCTTCCACAAGAATTTTTTCGCCCTCCTCGGATCGGGCGACAACGGGACGCAGGTGGCGGGACCGGCGACGCAATCACGGCCGGTGCAGCAGACGCCCGAGGAGGCGAAGGAGGTTCAATTCGTCAGCTTTGTGCTCGACGACGTGCAGAAGACGTGGGAGTCGATCGTGCCGCAGCAGGCGAACGCGTCGTATCGCCACGCTACGCTCGTGCTCTTCCGCGATTCCACGCAGTCAGCGTGCGGCTCTGCGCAGGAAGCGTCGGGTCCGTTCTATTGTCCCGAGGATGAGAAGGTCTACATCGATCTCGCGTTTTACGACGAATTGAAGCAGCGCTTCGGCGCCTCGGGCGACTTTGCCCAGGCGTACGTCCTCGCGCACGAGATCGGGCATCACGTGCAGAAGGTCATCGGCATCGAGGGGAAAGTGCACCAGGCGATGGAGAACGATCCGCGGCGCGCCAAGCAGTACTCGGTGCGGCTGGAATTGCAGGCCGATTGTTTCGCCGGAATCTGGGCGCATTCGACGCAGCAGCGCAACATTCTCGAGGCGGGCGACGTCGAGGAAGGATTGAACGCCGCCGCCGCGGTCGGCGACGACCGTCTGCAGCGCATGGCCGGACGCCGCGTCAATCCTGATTCCTTCACGCACGGCTCCTCGCAGCAGCGGTCGGAGTGGTTCAAGCGCGGATTCGACGCGGGCCAGATCAGCGACTGCGATACATTCGCCTCCGGAGCGGTGCGATGACGCAATCGAGTGTGCGGCACAACGAAAAAGACGAGCGGTTCGAGAGTGATGCGGACGGAGGCACAGCGTTCGTCGAGTACATCATCGACGGCGATGAGATCACCTTTACGCATACCGAGGTGCCGAAACAGGCCGAAGGGAAAGGGATTGCGGGGAGGCTCGTAGCGGACGCCATGTCGTACGCGCGCGGTGCGAATCTGCGCGTGATTCCGCAGTGCTCGTATGTGGCCGCGTGGCTGAAACGGCACCCCGAGTACGACGATATCCTGCATCCCGAGTATCGCGAGGGGTAACTCTGGGAGCGCGGGCGTCTCGCCCGCCCGTCAACGCGGAAGAAGATGCGGGCGGGACGCCCGCGCTCCCAGGGCCGTTTTCTGCTACTCTCTGCAATTGCAGATAACGTGATGGGTGTGTGATGGAACTGCTGCAATTTGCCAGGAGCAGACGGGGAGGGGAGCTGATCGGGATCGTCATCCTGGCGGCCGGCATTTCCCTTTCGCTCGCGCTCCTCACCTACCGCCCCGACGACTCCTCCGCGTTCTACACCTCCACGAACAGCGTCGTCGCCAACTGGATCGGCTATTACGGCGCCACGATCGCCTGGTTGTTCGTCGGGTTTTTCGGCTTCGCGTCGCTGCTGTTTCCGGGCGCGCTGCTCGTCGTCGGGTGGAATCGCTTCTGCGCGAAAGAGATCGAATACCTGCAGACGAAGGCCATCGGCTTCGTCATCCTCGTCATCGCCGCGCCGCCGCTGTTCGATCTGGCGTTTGGCAAGCGATGGATTCGCGGAGCACTGATCCCCTCGGGTGGTTACCTCGGGCAGGAGCTCAATCGCGCCGCATCGTCGAATTTGAATGGGATCGGCGCGGCCATCGTCCTCGTCACGGCGATGCTGGTCGGCCTGCTGCTGGCGACGCGCATCAGCCTCGCGGCAATCTTCGTTGCTGTGCATCACAAACTCCTCGCCCTCGGACGCGCGTTCTCGCTGCAGTGGGCGCGCTTCACCGAACGGCGGCGCAAGGAGAAGATGAAGACGGCCATCGTTCGCAAGCATCTCGATGCGCCGTCGCTGCGGCTCGTTCCGAACACCGATGACGCGCCGCTGCCGACGGCCGGTCCCATCGTTCGCGAAGTGCGCGGCGCGGGACGCTTCCAGATTCGTAAAGTGACGAAGGCCGATCTGCGGAAGGCGGCCGAAGAGTTGTCGAGGCAGGAGACGCCGGATCCGTTTGCGCTGTGGGCGGCCGCGAAAGCCGACACCGTCGAAGCGGCCGAGTTCTCGCGTCCGGTTGCCGTCGACGACGATGGCGAATTCGAAGATCCGCTCTACCTCGACGATCCGCCCTCCGTCCGCGCGCCGCGGCCGAAGCCGCAGATTGCGCGGCCGGTGCAGCGCAAGCAGAAAGAAGCGCCCGCGAAACGCGAGACGCGGCTCACGCACGATTACCTGCCGCCGGTCGACCTGCTCACCGCCGGTCCGAAGCAGGACACCATCAACGACGACGTCCACAAACGCTTCCTCGACATCGGCCATCTCATCGAAGAGCGTTGCCGCGAATTTTCCGTCGATGGGGAAGTGACCGCGTATCACCCTGGCCCGGTCGTGACGACGTTCGAGTTCAAGCCTTCCGCCGGCGTGAAGTACGCGAAAGTCGTCAACCTCGGCGACGATCTCGCGCTCGCGCTCAAGGCCGAATCGATCCGCATCGAGCGCATCAGCGGCTCGTCGACGGTCGGCATCGAGGTTCCGAACAAACGCCGCGAACTGATCACGCTGCGCGACATCATCGACACCGACGCCTTCACGCAGCAGTCGTCACTCCTGACGCTGGCCCTCGGCAAAGACATCCACGGCGACGCCATCGTCACCGACCTCGCGCGCATGCCGCATCTGCTCGTCGCGGGAGCCACCGGCGCGGGCAAGTCGGTCGGCCTCAACTCGATGATCGTGTCGCTGCTCTACAAGGCATTGCCGAAGCAACTGCGCATGCTGATGATCGATCCGAAGATGGTCGAGCTGAAGATGTACGAAGACATCCCGCACCTGCTCCATCCGATCGTGACCGATCCCAAGCTCGCCTCCGTCGCGCTGATCTGGGCCGTGAACGAAATGGAGAACCGCTACCGCTGCCTCGCCGAGTGCGGCGTGCGCAACATCGATCAGTACAACAGCCTGCTCAAGGACGTGGACGGCTATCGCCGGGCCATGAAGCTGCCGGAGGGCGAGCCGGTAAAAGTGCCGGAGCCGCTGGTCTACATCGTCATCATCATCGACGAGTTCGCCGATCTGATGATGGTGGCGTCGAAGGACGTCGAGGATTCGGTGACGCGTCTCGCGCAGAAGGCACGCGCGGTCGGCATCCATCTCATCATCGCCACGCAGCGGCCGTCAGTGGATGTGATCACGGGCGTCATCAAGGCGAACTTTCCATCGCGCATCAGCTACCAGGTGGCGTCGAAGATCGATTCGCGCACGATCCTCGATGCGCAGGGCGCCGAAAAGCTCCTCGGCAACGGCGACATGCTCTTCCTCCCGCCCGGCACGGCCCGCATCCGCCGCATCCACGGCGCCTACGTGTCGGAAAAAGAGATCGTGAAGATCGTCGACTTCGTGAAAGCGAACCAGGGCGAGCCGCAGTTCCTCGAGGAGATCACGAAGATCGACGTGGAGAAGAGCGGCGCCGACGGCATCGAGTACCTCGACGATCCGAAGTACGACGATGCCGTGCGCGTAGTCCTCTCCACCGGCCAGGCCAGCGCGTCGTACCTCCAGCGCCGCCTGAAACTCGGCTACTCCCGCGCCGCCCGTCTGGTCGAGATCATGGAAGCGAACGGCATCCTCGGTCCGTCGCAGGGCTCGAAGCCGCGCGAGATCCTGGTCCGCGCGGATGACTACCCGCCGGCGAGCGGGCAGAGTATCTAGGTTTCGTATACCCGGCGCATGTCGCGGATTACGATCGATCCTGAAGTGATGGCGGGCTGTCCGTGTATTCGCGGCATGCGCGTGACCGTGGCGACGATTGTCGGACTCGTAGCATCCGGACACTCGAAGCGGGAGATCCTCGATCACTATCCGTATCTCGAAGCCGAGGACATCGACGAGGCGCTGGCCTACGGTCCTACCGGCGATCACGATTGAGTTTTTCGCGCGGAGACGCGGAAACGCGGAGGGCTGCCCGTTTTTCTCCGCGCGCTCCGCCTCTCCGCGAACTCCGCGTGAAACCGTCTCCCCTGTGGTTGTCTCACCGCTGCCGCCTGGAATGACGGGATGTCGGCCGACCCGCGCTCGGTCCACTTTTTTCGTAGTCTATTAAACAATTAAGTCTGCTCATAAGACGCTTTCGCGTGCCGTGCGCAAAATATTTCCCATGCGTGGGGTAGCACGCGCTGCGCTTTCGTCACGCTAGGAGAGAGGGCGCCCTCCCGAATAACCGCCCGGCGCGTCGCCGGGTCACTCGCCGGAGGGCTTTATGCGTCGTGTCTCCAAAGCCGTAGCTGTCACTTCACTTCTTATCGCGCTCACCACTTCGAATATCTATGCGATCCCGTCGAAAGGCGGCACGCAGCCGTCTCTCGGATCGAAAATCGTCAAGATCATCCGGCAGGTCATTGGGCTGGATTTGGGCGATCTGTCGTGGCCGAAACCTTAGAGGGCTAATTTGCCGATTCGTGAACGCTGTCCCGCAGCACTTCGATCAATGCATGGACGGTGCGCACAGTTTCGACTGTGGCATCGTCCATGTCGATGGCATCGCGAAGCCGAACAACCGCTGCTATGGCGTTCTTGTCCAATCCCGCGGCTGCGAGTTCATCGGCAATAGTTTGGATAATCGACCGCGCGTCTGAATCATCACCACGTTCTACCAGAACGGCCGCGATATTGAGCGCGCAAAGAGCGGCTTCTTCAACCATACCGTTTATGCGAAACGCTCGTCGTGCATTTTCCAAGTGACCGAGACCCGTCGCGATCTGGCCGCGCGCGATAAAGACTAAGCCCGCGCCACGCTCGGTGCGAGGGATTTCGTCGGTGAATCCCAGGTCGGTGAATTTGGCTATCGCTTCCGAGAAATGGATGTTTGCTTGTACGAAGTCGCCCAACTGTGTTGCGCAGTAGCCGAGATTGTTGTGAATACGGGCCTGGTACTCAACATCGAGCGGTTCGCGCAATAGATCCTCATACACACGCCGAGCTTCCGTGTACTTTGTTGCTTCGTAGAGCGCGTTTGCTTCGGCAAGAGCCGCTTGTTGGAAGCGCCGTGTGTCGTGGTGCTCTCGGAAAATATTTCGACATTCTGATAAGACAACGTAGGCTTCATCAAGCCGCCCTATTTGCGCGAGAATCATGCCCTTGACTAGCTGCACGACAGCATGGTCGTAGGGCAGCGTCACAAACTGCTGAACAATGGATTCAGCCCGCTCGATCGACTGCAGTGCCTCGTCGTAACGAGCGGCGTAACGAAGCGCATTCGCACGATCTCTCCATGCGGTTGATCGGAGCTGTGCCAAAACGATCGATGGGTATGCGCCGGGAGGTAGAGTCTCGGAGATGGAGGTTGCTACATTCGCAATGGCTAAGGCTTCCGTGCTTTGGCGATCGAGCCGCCGCCGTACTTCCTCGCTCATCTGCTCCAGTGCCGCGTTATTGCGCAGGTCGGGCATTTCGGCGAGGCGCGACCACTCATCGGTCGGCGTATCTCTTAAGTAGCGCGCCACTACGTCCGACGATTCATCGCGCTCGCGTTCCAGTTTCGCGGCCACGGACGTGAATTCGCGTTCGCGGTTGCGGCGGGCGGCAGGATCGAACGGCACCACGTTCGCGGCGTAACGCTGCCGGCAGGCCGAACATTCAGCGAGGTGAGTCACATCGTCGGAGTGCGTCGTCATTTGTCTTTTCTCGCGCGCAACCCGTTGAAGATTTCCTGAGCGCGCTGCAGGCACTTCGCCACCAGCTTCTGCATGTATTTCGAGGTGACGTTCTCCTGCTCAGCGATTTCCTTGATCGAATAGCCTTCGAAATAGCGGAGGCGGAGGATGTGCGCCCAGCGCGGCGGCATTGCGTCCAGCACCTCGGCGATGGCGATGCTGTTCGGCAGATCGGTGAGCACGTCGCGCGACCGCGGATCGGCACGCTCCGCCGCCGCCTCGGTATCGAGCTGCTCGATGTGGCGTCCGCGCTTGCGCCAGTAATAGCGGCTGGCATTGCAGATCGCGCCAATCAGCCAGTGGCGAAGGTCGCGCACTTCGTCCGCGTGTCTGAGATAGGAGAGGAATACCTCGTGCGCGAGCGCCTCGGCGTCGACCGCGGGAACCTGAAACTTTCGCACGGCCAGCGATACGAGAAGGTCGCAGTGTTCTCCATAAATGCGGGCAAAGACGCTCTCATCGACACCGCCATCCGGCGGAAGCGGCGGCAGAACCGGGGGCAGAACCGGGGGCGGATCATGGATGGCTTCAGGCGCCATGGGCGGCATTTCGAATGCCGGGGGCGTCGGCTCGTCGGGAGGTTTCGGATTGTCAGGAATGCCGCAGACGATAACACGCGCGAAAGCCGGCGAAAAGGCTCCAGTGAGAACCGGCTGCTTTGTGACCGCGTGTGCAAAATATTTCTCACGAGCGGGGTAGCAAAACCCGTACTTTCGTCACGCTTAGGAATGAGGGCGCCCTCCCGAATAACACAGCACCGGCGTGTCGCCGGGCACATCCGGAGGGCTTATGCGTCGTGTATCCAAAGGTCTTGCTGCTGCATCGCTTATCGCCGTACTCACCGCTTCGAATCTCTATGCGGTCCCGTCAAAGGGAGGTACGCGGCCGTCGGCCGGTTCGAAAATCGTCAAGATCATCCGGCAGATCGTCGGGCTGGACGATTGGTCCTGGCCGAAACCGTAACTCAGCTCGCGGGAGTTTCATCGAGCGCAAGGCTCTCGACAAACGCGTGGACGGTGCGCACGGCTTCGGCCGTCGCACCGTCTGCGTCGAGTGACTTGCGCAGACGCACCACGGCATCGATGGCCCGTTTATCGAGCATCGCGGCGGTGAACTCATCAATGATTGTATCGGCGACATCGCGCGCTTCGCCGGTTTCGCCACGCTCGACCAACGCTTCAATGATTCGAAGCGCGCAGAGTCCCGCCTCTTCAGGCATCTGGAGTTTCGTAAATGCAGCGCGTGCCTGCCGGAGATGGCCGCAGCCAGCTTCGTATTGGCCTTTGCCGATGAGGACGACGCCGGCCCCACGCTCGGTGCGCGCGACTTCGGATGCGGACCCGAGATCCGTGAACTTCGCAATGGACTGTGAAAAATGAATATTGGCCCTGGTGCAGTCGTCGAGGTTCACATAGCAATAACCGAGGTTGTTGTGTAGCCGGGCCTGCGTCTCCCCGTCGCCGCTGCTGGCGGCGACGGTCAACAGATCGCGGAAGATGTTCTCCGCTTCGGCGTAGCGCTGCTGGCGTGCGAGGAGATTTCCGTGGACGACGCCGGCCTGCACGAAGCGCGTGGAATCATTGACGTCGGCGAAGATTACGCTGGCCGCGTTGATCATCTGTTCGGCTTCAGGGAAATGGTCGAGTTGCGCCAGGATCATCGCTTTGACGAGCCAGATGGTGGCGCGGTCGTGAACGGCAGCCGGAAACTCGTTCAATCGCGACTCGGCGGTTTCGATGGCGTCGTATGCCTCGTCGAGCCGGCCGAGGTGACGCAGCGCGTTGGCGCGGTCGCGAAGCGCGGTCGATCGGATCTGCGCGACCACGAGCGGCGGGTAGGCGCTGGCGGAAATCGTTTCGGCGATCGCGGCCGCAAGATTGGCGACCGCCAGAGCCTGGGTCGGATTGCGCTCCAGACGCCTGCGTACTTCCTCGCTGATCTGCTCCAGTGCAGCGTTATTGCGCAGCGCCTTCGACTCGGCGAGACGCGGCCACTCATCCTGCGGCGTGTCCCGCAATTGGCGCGCGACGATGTCCGCCGTTTCGCCGCGTTCGCTCTCCAGCCGCGCTGCCGCGGCGGCAAAGTTCAGAGCGCGTTCGCGCCGCCGCGCCGCATCGAAGGGAACGACATTCTCGGCGAATCGTTGACGGCATGAGGCGCATTCGGCGAGATGCCGCAGATCGTCGGAGTGCTTCATGTCTTCTTCCTCGCCGGAGCCGCGTTGTACATCTGTTCGGCCATGCGCAGACATTTGCCAACCAGTTTCTGGGTGTATTTCGCGGTCACGCCGAGATCGTCGGCGATCTCGCGGATCGTGTAGCCCTCGTAGTAGCGCATGCGCAGGATTCGAGCGTATCGCGGAGGAAGCGCATCGAGCACCTCGCGTACGGCAAGCTGCGACGGTAACAGATCGAAGATGTTGATGGAGTCCGGATCGGGCCGGAGCATGGCCAGCTCCTGATCGAGTTGGTCGGTGCGGCGGCCGTTCTGCCGCCAGAAGTAGCGGCAGGCGTGGCAGATCGCGCCGATCAGCCACGGATGCAGTTGGCGGATTTCGTTCTTCCGCTTCAGATACGAAAGAAACACCTCATGCGCCAGCGCCTCGGCATCCACCTCCGGCACCTGAAATTTGCGCACGGCGATGGCGACGAGGAGGCTCAGATTGCCCTCGTAAAGCTCTCCGAACTCGAGGTCGTCCGCCTCGCACGGCGGTGCGATGGGCGCCTGGATCTCCTGCGATGGATGGAATGCCGGACTCGCGAACACGCCCGAAGGATAGAGCGAAAGAACATGAAGTCAAAAGGAGATTGGCGGAGCGACGCCTATGCGCGGCTGTTTCGCGAAATTGGTGGCGCATGCGAGTCACTTTCGCCCCTTTCGTATGATGCGGCGCGTGAATGATCCTCGATTCGTGATCGATCCGCGCCAGTCGGGATTCGTCCGGCTCGATCTGGCGGAGCTGTTCGGAAACACGCGCCGCGTGGTGCTGGAGATCGGGTCAGGCAAGGGACGCTTTCTCATCGCCGCGGCGACGTCGCAGCCGGATGTAAATTTCATCGGCATCGAGAAGTCGCTGCACTATCACCGCCTGATCCGCGACCGCGTGGCCAGGCGCGGTCTGACCAACATCCGCCTCATCAACCACGACGCGTTCCTCGTCCTCCGCGGCATGTTGCCGGACGCGTCGATCGACGAGATCCACATCTACTTTCCTGACCCATGGCCGCGCAAGCGGGAACAGAAGCGGCGGATGATTCGCGCCGAGGCGTTGATGGAGATGAAGCGCGTACTGGTGACGGGCGGCAGTGGCATCTATGTCACCGATCATCGCGACTACTACGAAACGGCGGCGCCGGTGATCGAATCGATCTTCCGCGGCGAGCGGCGCATCCCGACTCCTGCCGATCCGGCGCGAACGAATTACGAGGCGAAGTATCGGGAGGAGGGGCGGGAGATTTTCGAGGTTCGGTTTTGGAGGTGACGGGGAGACGGTTCACGCGGAGTACGCGGAGAGGCGCAGCCGCCTGACCTAACTCCTCCGCACTCCTCCGCCTCTCCGCGTTCTCCGCGTGAAACCGTAACCCTTCGATCCTCGCGCCACAGTTACAATCGCTCCCGTGCGAATTCTCGGCATCGATCCCGGCTCGGTTACTACAGGTTACGGGATGATTGAGCAGGTCAAGGGGCGGCTCGCGCTGATCGAGCAGGGGACGATCGGCACGATTCGCGGCTCCGAGTTGGCAGACCGGCTTTGCCGGATTCATGACGAACTGGTCGTCGTCATCAGACGCTGTGCGCCGGATTCTGTCGCCGTCGAGGCGCCGTTTGGCGGGCAGAATGTGAAGAGTCTCATCCAGCTTGCGCACGCGCGCGGCGTCATCCTGCTCGCCGCGCGGTCGGCCAAGATCGACGTCTTCGAATACTCGCCCCGCAGCGTCAAGAGCGCGGTGGTTGGATACGGCGCCGCGGAGAAGGAACAGGTCGCGAAGATGGTGCGCATGCTGCTGCCGGGCTGTGGCAACCTGGTGATGTCGACCGACGCCTCCGACGCACTGGCCGTCGCCATCTGCCACGCGCACACGGCCGGGACGGCCGAGAGGTTGCGGATCGCTCGATGAGCTCTTCGCTTCCCCAGGAAGAGACGGTCGAGGCGAACGCGCGGACGGGCATTCCGCCGGGACGTTTCCAACGAACCTTCAGCGCGCTGCGCTATCGCGACTTCCGCCTGCTTTGGTTCGGCGCGTTCGCGTCGACCACCGGCACGTTCATGCAGACGCTTGCGCAGGGCTGGCTGGTCTACACGATGACCGGCTCGGCGTTGCTCCTGGGAATCGACGGATTTCTCTCCACCGGTCCGATGCTGCTCTTCTCCCTCTTCGGCGGTGTCATCGCCGACCGGATGGAACGCCGCAAGATCATGCTGTTGTCGCAGGTGCTGCAGGGAAGCTTCGCGCTGATCCTGGCGGCGCTCATCTACGTTCACACCGTCAAGATCTGGCACATCTTCATCCTTTCGTTTTTGACCGGCAGCGCTCAGTCGATCAGCGGACCGGCCTACGCGTCGCTGCTGCCGCTGCTGGTCAGGCGCGACGACATGGCCAACGCCGTGGCGATGAACTCGATGCAGTTCAATCTCGCCCGCGTGATCGGACCGGCGCTCGGCGGCGTCGTGTTCGGACTCTGGGGCGCGACGGCCTGCTTCGGCATCAACGGATTCTCGTTCATCTTCGTGATCATCGCCCTCTTGATGATCAAGATGCCGCCGCTTCAGGCCGGCGCGACGTCGGCGTCGATGATGGCGCAGATGAAAGAGGGCTTCGCGTTCGTGGCGTCGAAGCGGTCATTACTCTTACTGACCTTCCTCTCCTTCGCCGGCACGTTCCTCGGCATGCCGCTCTTCACGATGATGCCGGTCGTCGCGAAAAAGATTTTCAACCTCGGGCCGCAAGGACTGTCGCTGCTCCAGGCCGACTACGGAGTCGGCTCGGTCGTCGGCGCGCTGTTCGTGGCCGGCAGCAGCTACGCGTTGAAGAAGGGCCGCCTCGCTCTCGTGCTGCAGCTCGTCTTCGCCGCGACGCTGGTCGCCTTCGGGATGTCACGCCACTTCGCCGCCAGCCTCGTCATCGCCTTCATCGCCGGATCGGCGATCGTCGGCGTGATCTCGCTTTACAGTTCGCTCGTCCAGCTCTCCACCGGCGACGCCATGCGGGGCCGCGTGATGTCAATCTTCATGCTCGCCTTCCGCGGCGGCATGCCCCTCGGCAACCTGATGGCCGGCTTCGTCGCCCAGAGGTGGTCGATCAGTACCGCGCTGGAGGTGAACGGGATCGCGCTGGCGGTGGTGGCGCTGGTGTTCATCATTCGCGGGACCGATCTGGACGCGGGGCTGACCTAAAAAGCGAAATGTTGAATGTTGAATGTTGAATGAGAGAGCCCCGACGCGTTCCCGATGTTCCATTCAACATTGAACATTCACCCTTTCGCCTTTCAAGATCGTGACGCCAGAGCGGCCGTAGCCTCGTATAGAATCCCGGCCCGCGTCATGCACCGTATGACGCCGAAAAACTGATGGCGAAAGCGAAAGAACAGGCTTCTGCGACGATCGATCCCGCGGCCGCGTGCGCGCCGGAGTGGACCGGCATTCTCCGGCAGATGATCCTTATCCGGCGGTTCGAGGAAGCGACCGAGCGCGCGTTCCGCAAGGGCAAGATCGGCGGATATCTACACGTCTACAGCGGGCAGGAGGCGGTGGCCAGCGGCATCATCACCGCGCTGCAAAAGGGCGACATCCTCTTCACCGGGTATCGCGATCATGCCCACGCCATCGCTCTTGGATCCGAGCCGCGACGCGTGATGGCGGAGCTGTTCGGAAAGTCCACCGGCATCTCCAAGGGCAAGGGCGGCTCGATGCATCTGTTCGACGTCGAGCATGGCTTTTACGGCGGCTACGGAATCGTCGGCGGCCATCTCACGCTCGCCGCCGGCGCCGCGTACGCGCTGCGCTATCGCGACACCGAGCGCATCGCCGTCTGCTATTTCGGCGACGGCGCCATGAACATCGGCTCGTTCCACGAGGCGATGAACATGGCCGGGCTGTGGGGCAAGTCGGGCATGTGCCCGATCCTTTTCATCATCGAGAACAATGGTTACGCGATGGGGACGTCCGTCGAGCGCCATTCCGCGCTCACCGATCTTTCGCAGCGCGTGCGCGCCTACAACATCCCGACGGAAAAAGTGGACGGACAGGACGTCTTCGCCGTCCGCGGCGTCGCCGATCGCGTCGTCCGCCAGATTCGCGACACCGGCAAGCCGTACTGCATCGAGGCGATCACGTACCGCTTCTCCGGCCACGGCGCCGCGGACATTCTCCAGCCGTATCGCAGCAAGGATGAAGTCGAAGAGCATCGGCATCGCGATCCGATCGACATTCTCCGCAACCGTCTCGGCGAGATCTGCGGACTGACCGATGACGATGTGAAAGAAATCGAGGATTGGGCGACGGAAGAAGTCGCCGCCGCCGTGCAGTTCGCGGAAGAAAGTCCACAGCCGGATGTGGAAGAGTTGTGGCGCGACATCGTGGCGGAACACGGACCGACGCGGGAGAACGAGTAACGCGATGGCCGAAAAAAGCTACCGCGACGCCATCCGCGACGCGATGATGGAAGAGATGGATCGCGACGCCAACGTCCTCATCATGGGCGAGGACATCGGCGTGTACGAGGGCACGTTTCGCATCACGGCCGGCATGCTGAAAAAGTACGGCCCGAAGCGCGTCATCGACACGCCGATCGCCGAGGCGGGGATGGTGGGGACGGCGGTCGGGATGGCCATGCTCGGGTTGCGTCCGATCGTCGAGATGATGACGATGAACTTCGCCATCGTTGCCGCGGATCAAATCCTCAATCACGCCGCGAAAGTGCGCTACTTCTCGGGCGGTCAGGTCGACGTGCCGATGGTCATCCGCGGGCCGCAGGGCGCGGGCGTACAGCTTTCCGCGCAGCACTCACAGACCTTCGAATCGTTTTACGCGCACTTTCCGGGATTGAAAGTCGTCGCGCCGGCGACGCCGGCCGATGCGAAGGGATTGCTGAAATCATCAATCCGCGGCCGCGATCCGGTGATCTTTCTCGAGAGTGCGGCGCTTTATGGGATGAAAGGTGAGGTGCCGGACGACGCCGACTTCACCGTTCCCTTCGGCGTCTCGCGCATCGCGCGCGAGGGGAGCGACGTCACCATCGTTTCGTACAGCCGCATGCTGCAGATGTCGCTCATCGCCGCCGAGAAGCTCGCGGAGGAAGGCATCGAGTGCGAAGTGATCGATCTGCGTACGCTGCGGCCGCTCGATCTCGATCCCGCGTGCGACTCGGTCGCGAAAACGCATCGCTGCGTCGTCGTGCAGGAGCAGTGGAAGCCGTTCGGTGCGGCAGCGGAGATCGCGGCCAGCATCACCGAGAACGTTTTCGACGAACTCGATGCGCCGGTCGCGCGCGTGACTGGCGAGGATGTGCCGATGCCGTACGCGCGCAATCTCGAGCTGCTGGCCACGCCGCACGAGCAGCACGTCATCGCCGCGGTGAAGAAAGTGATGTACGCGAATGGCTGAAATCATCATGCCCAAGATGGGCGACGCGATGACCGAGGGAAAGGTCGTCCGTTGGTACAAAAAGGCCGGCGACGTTGTGAAGAAAGGCGAGCCGGTGCTGGAGATCGAGACCGACAAGGTCAACCTCGATCTTGAAGCTGACCAGGATGGAACGCTCGGCGATGTCGCCGCCGAGGCGGGGAAGATGGTGGAAGTCGGCGGCGTGCTGGCCACGATTCTCGGCGCGGGGGAGAAGGCGCAGCCGAAGAAGGAAGTGGCAGCGGCGCCAGCCGCCGAGGAAGCTCCGGCACGGCGCGCGATCGACAAAAAAGATTCGATCAAGCACTCGACGGGCGAGTACGGCGAAGCGATCGATATGAAGGGGCCTCGGATCGATCGGACCGCCGCGGCTTCGAGCGCAACGCCGGCAACCGGCGACAACGGACGCCGCCGCTCTTCGCCGCTGGCGCGCAAGATGGCGCGCGAGCTGGGTGTGAGCATCGAGCAGGTGCAGGGGAGCGGGCCGGGCGGACGGATCATCGCCAACGACATCAAGAACTTCAAGCCGGCGAGTGCGGCGCCGCAGAAGGCGAAGGCTCCGTCGCTGCCGCCGCTGCAGCAACTCGAGACGAAAGAGATTCCGCTGACGGCGATGCGGCGCACGATCGCCAAACGGCTGGCCGAGTCGACGGGACCGATCCCGCATTTCTATCTGACGGCCGAGTACGACGTCACGAACCTTCTGTCACTGCGCGAGCAAGTCAACGAGATCTCGGGCATCAAGACCAGCGTCAACGATTTCATCGTCCGAGCCGCCGCGCTTGCACTTCGCCACCATCCGAGCGTGAACGCATCGTGGGGCGATGAGGCGATCACGCAGCATGGCGAGATCCATATCGGCATCGCGGTGTCGACGCCGGAAGGTCTCATCACGCCGGTGGTGCGCAACGCGGATCAGAAGTCAGTCACCGACATCGCGAACGAAGTGCGATCGCTCGCCGACAAAGCGAAGAACCGCAAGCTCACGCCGAACGACTACCAGGGCTCGACATTCACCATTTCCAACCTCGGCGCATGGGGCATCGAGCAGTTCACCGCCATCATCAATCCGCCGAACGTGGCCATTCTCGCCATCGGCGCGGCCAGCGCGCAACCAGTCGTTATCGATCGCCAGGTCGTCATCCGCGACCGCATGAAAGTGACGATGTCGTGCGACCATCGTGTGGTCGACGGTGCCCTCGGCGCTGAATACCTGCGCACGCTGCGGAGCTATATTGAGCAGCCGGTGCGGCTCGTGCTCTAGGACCGCGCAATCAAAGTCGCACACGTCCTGTTACACTGCCGAGTACCCCGCCATGCCTATGAATGAGCTCCTCGGGATACTCATCGCGATCATCGTGATTTGTGACCTACTGAAGCTGGCCAGGGTTACGATCCGGCTGATAGTCTTCGTGCTCGCCATCCTCGTCACAGCCGGGGCGCTTTACTCGTTTTGTATGAGGTGATCCATTTCATCGATCTGAAATACAGGACTCAGGGCT
>ERZ1739050.36-NODE-36-length-15108-cov-10.789079_pt1 | contig 15108 bp, 19 predicted proteins | sample MGYA00581759_ERZ1739050 | MGnify/ENA primary metagenome ERZ1739050 (study PRJEB42929, sample SAMN08275525) | rhizosphere metagenome | isolation source: Rhizospheric soil replicate 2 | host: Colobanthus quitensis and Deschampsia antarctica | place: Antarctica... | reverse complement strand
CGCAGTGATGGAGATTCGTGACGAGGGGGGCGGATTCGACCCCGCGGAGGCTTCGAGCAAGGGCTTCGGGCTCCAGAGCCTTGGCGATCGCGCAGCCCGCCTGGGCGGCAAGGTGGTCATCGACTCATCGCCTGGTCACGGGACGACCGTGCGACTGACGATCCCGATCAAGCGGACTCCCGGACTTTCGCGAGGCGACTAGAGCGAGCCGGGTTCGCGAGTATGGCGCGCGAGATAGGCGGCCGCCTCAGCTCGACGGCCCACCTCGAGTTTCGAGAGGATCGTCGATACGTAGTTCTTGATCGTTTTATCGGATAGGGATAAATGGCGGCCGATCTCGGCGTTGGTTTTGCCCTCAGCCACCTGTGTGAGTATTCGCTCCTCTTGTGCGGACAGCCGTGCCAGCTTGGGATCTCGCGCTCCCTTGGCACCGGCCCGGACAAGGTCGAGAACCCCAGTTGTGACCGATGGGTCAAGCAGGCTTCTCCCCTTCCCCACTGCCCTAATGCCCGCAAGGAGCTCCGCCTCATTGACCTCTTTCAGCAAGTAGCCAGATGCTCCGGCCATGATGGCGGAGAAGACTGCGCTCTCATCCGCGAAGGAGGTGAGAATCAGAATCCGGGTGGCTCGTCGTCGAGCCCGGATTTCGCGAGCAGCCTCGATTCCGCTGCCGTCGGGGAGGCGCACGTCCATCACGACCACATCCGGCCTTGAGCGTTCAGCCTGCTGGATCGCCTCGCTAGCCGAGGCTGCCTCAGCCACCACCTCGAGGTCATCTGCAGTTTCGATCAAGGTTCGAAGTCCGCGGCGGACCACCTGGTGGTCGTCGACGAGCATCACCTTCAACCGCCCGGAGGTCTGGATCCCACTAGCCGATTCCACCGTTGGCTCAGCCTACATCAGAGAGTGCGGTCCGACCGGCATCTGGTTAGGTGCCGTCCGGCCCTTATGCCAATCGAGGCAATCGCCCCACGCTTGGACCATGAAAAAGGACACCGGGTTCAGGCGAATCCTGTTTGCAGTCAACGCCTCGGAACATTCCGCCGCTGCCGTCCCGGTCGTCGCCGCCATCGCGGCAGCATCTCACGCCACCGTCCGCGTTCTGCATGTATGGAGTCCAGACGATGCCCGGCTTGGCAGGCACGAGGAAGTCGCCGGGGCGCTCGAAGAAAGCGAGCTGGTTGATAGCGTCGTCGACAAGCTCAGGGCGGCCGGCGTAGCTGCTGATGAGGAGTCTGCGGCGGCCATGTCGGATCAGGTGGCGACACTCATCCGGGAGCGCGCCGACTCCTTCGATGCCGACCTCATCGCGATCGGCAATCGCGGTCTGTCTGAGCTGCACAACATCCTGGTCCCCAGCCGAACCCAGCAGGTCCTGGCACATGCTGATCGGCCGGTGCTTGCTGTCCGCCACACCGGGCGCCGGGTCCGAGTGCACACCATTGATGACTTCGGACGGTCGAGCGGAATCGATCACAGGTTTCGCCGTGTTGTCCTGGCGCTGGACGGCGATTCTGACCATGCGTGCGCGGTGCATGCCTGTATCGACATCGCCCGTCCGGCTGCTTCTGAAGTTGATGTGATTCACTTCGGAGCGAGAGACGATCCGCAGATAAGGGCAGTCGTCACAGGATTGGCGACCTACGGGTTGAAGGCAACCTGGCAGAGGGCGGACGATGACAAGCACCCGGCGGACGAGATAATCGGCGCGGTCTCGCGGGCCGGGGCAGACCTGTTGATCATCGGTGCAAGACAGGCCGGAGCCTGGTCTCTCTTCGTCGGCGATGTGACCCACAGGGTTCTCGAGTCGTGCCCATGCCCTGTGATTGTGGCTCCGCTACCAAGCCAGGCCAAAGGTCCCTGCACTGAGCTTGACTCGCGTGAGCCATCGCACTCCGTTAGGAGCAAAAGGACCGATTCCTGATCGTGGCACCATCACTGGTCGTAGATGCATCGGCGCCCGGGGGTCCGAAGTTGCCAGCCAGAGCGGTATCCGGGGCAGGCGCTCGGGCCTTCACGGGACTCATGCTGCCCGATTCAGACGCAGCTGGCCCCTATCCCTCGGCGTTTCTAAGCCACGCATCGAATGGTGACAATCTCGTTCTACTCTCGCGGCTTGAAGAGCTGAGCACCAGCATCCTAGAAGGCATCGTGCCTGAGGATCAGCTCTTGGCTACCTTTCCAATCGATACCTATTGGACGTCGCTCCGAGCCGAGGTTGTCGACATCAGGCGCCGAACCGGCAATGTCAGGTTCTCCGAGCATTTTCAGCAGGTGGCCCAACTGGCCGCCGGGCATCGCAAACTCAACATCGCAAAGGCTATTGCGTAATGTGGACCCGCGATGACTGGCTCTGGCTCTTCATCGGTACCAGCGTCGGAGTGATTCTGATGGCTGCCGCGGTCGCCTTCACCCAGTGGACCACGTACGAGTAAGACACGGCTGATGATTTACTTCGCAGCGGTAGCGGCCGGAATCCGACGCGGACGGAGGGCTCGGTTGGAACGAGGACGCAGAGGCCTCCTCGTTGAGCGCAGCCGATACTCCCAGCGCCCACTGCCCCGTCGCTCGTCGGCCAGCGCAGCTCACGGCGAGCGCTTTCGTGCCTCCCACTTGGCGTGGATCTTGGCCATCCCAACTTCGGTCACGAAGCTGGGAAGATCGAGTTGGATGGTGATCTGGCCAGGACCGTTATCACTTGGGCCCAGACGAACTTGGGTGTTCGCGAGCGCGCTAGCGGCTCTCATCGTTGCCATTTTTGCCGCCGACGCGATGGCTGGTTCGCAGGCAGGCCTCGGCTCACTAGTTCTGGCACCGGTCCTCGCTGCGGTCTGGTTCCTCCCTGGTCGGTGGTCAGGTGTGCTTGTCCTGGTCGCCGCCTTGCTGTGGTTGGGATCCGGATTAATCGCTGGGGTTAGTCCCGTGACTGTCATCGCTGACCTACTCTCGCTGTCGATTCTCTCGGCGCTCGGACGGGTAATCGCGAACGCAGAGTCTGCTCGCCAAGCCGGCGAGGCCCGACTTGCGGCCGCTTCCCATTCTCAACGGCTACGGCGATTTGGGGAGGCTCGGCTGCGATTCACAAACTCAGCCGCGGACAGGTTGCGCGCGCCACTCACGGTCATTCACGGATACCTCTCGATGATGGCCGATGGGTCTCTTCCCCATGACCGGTGGAGAAGCGCCGCTGAAGTGGGCTTCTCCAAGGCAGCTGAGATGAATCGCCTGATCAATGAGACAATTGAAGAATTCAGGATGACTGAAGGCATCGGCGATATCGAGCGAGAGGTGGTCGAGCGGGGTGGCGGTCCTCATGTTGGGTCAATCGATGAGCTCTTCCAAAACTGACTCGACAGATCCCAGCGAGGGACGGGTCCAGATGACCGGAGGGATACCGCTGGGTGCTCTCGGCCCAGCGACGATTCGCGTCAGCTGGGTGACTTTTCTATCTTTCTGGCTGATCGTTATTGCGCTTGCGACAGAGTATTTTCCCTTTCGCGGTGCCGACTTGGACTCACATCCATGGCAAGCCGCGTTTGCGGCATCTGCCCTTCTCTACGCCGGCTTTGCCGCCAATGCACTGATACGCATCGCCGTCGGCAGGCTGATTCACCTGGTGCCCGTTGAAATAACGGTACTGCTGTCTGGACCGATGGTTCGCTTCCGGCCGAGCCTGCCGTGGCGCGAAGGGCTCATAGCCTTTGTCGGTCCGCTTGCCAGTTTCGTCTTCGCCGCGATTGCCTATGGCGTGTCCGTGGTTCTGCTGAACCTCGGTCGGTCGCAGTTGGGAGCATCAGTCTTGGTCTGGGTCGCTGGCATGAGCCTCTTTCTGGGCGTACTCAATCTGTTGCCAGCCTCCCCTTTGGATGGAGCGGCGATTGTCACTGCCTGGGCGCGGCGTCGGACGCCCGATGCCGATTCGATGTCGTCTTTCGTTCGGTCTTCCACCACGGCACTGCCATTTGGCCTGACGCTTGTTGGTACGGCCCTGATCTTGGCGGGTGCACATCTTGCCGGTCTATTGCTAGCGGGACTCGCTATCGAATTCTTTCGACTGGAGGCCCAAAAGGCGACCAGAGGCGAGTAAGGAAATCAATTCGGGGGGCTAGAGTCCGTCGACAGTTTCCTGGAGGCCACACCTGATCCTCGCTCCTGTCCCAGGCGAAGTCGGCCGATCGGCCCGGTTGGCCCTGGTTTCGACCGGCCGTCGCCTTCGGCGTTGATCACAATTGGCAGTCCGTTCGGATCAACCGAGGGGTGCTAACGGCACTTCTGGCGGAGTGCCACCCGCGAGACACTCTTCTCATGAACAGCCGCCTCGAGATCGAACGAAACGCGTCACCGATTGTTGCGACAGCAATCCGCAACTTCGCCTGGTTCTTCCCGCGTCTACCCGAGCTGAAGCGGCTGGCCGACGCAGTTGATCGTCTTTCCGACGAGGACCTTGGTGGCATAGAGGCACGGACCCTCGACATTGCCAGTGTGCGCTCGCGTCGAGCGCACATTCTTCCATTGATTGCGCCGGCCGCGGCCGCATCGTGGCACAGAAATCATCCGGCGGTGGCGGGCACCACCGCCCTACTTGACGCAGCGTTAGCCCTGGCGGGACGGAAGGCCCTGCCCTGGGGGTCGCTACTCTGGCCCGCGTACTACCTCATGGTGGCTCCGGCCGCCATGTGCGGATCCCTGTCCTGGCTTCATACCGACCAGACGGTTACGGACATCTCGCCCTGGTGATCGTGACTTGCCAGCACGCTACTGGGTCCAACGTGCCAGTCGGCCAACGTGCGATACCCCCAGACTGACCAAGATGAGGCCCTTCCCGCAAGGCTCGCTGCGGCCACATTCTCGTCTGGCGCTATTCCTTCCTAGTTCTGACGCTCCTCACCTTCCTGACAAGCGCTCGAACGGGGTCGAAGTAGACATCGTCCATCCGTTCCTTCAGTGGAATAATCGCGTTGTCCGTGATGTGGATGTGCTCGGGGCAAACCTCAGTACAGCACTTGCTGACATTGCACATCCCAACCCCCGCGTCGCCCTTGAGGAGTGCGGTCCTGTCAAGAGTGTCCCGCGGATGCATCTCCAGGCTCGCGATCCGGATCATGAAGCGGGGGCCATAGAAGGCATCTTTACGATCGTGATCCCTAAGCACGTGACATACGTCCTGGCAGAGGAAGCATTCGATGCACTTGCGAAACTCGATCGAGCGGTCCACATCCTCCTGTTGCATTCGCCACGCCTTGGGGTCGGTGGCGTCGCGCTCGCTGGGCGTGAACGGCGGGATCTTCTTGTTGACATCGTAATTCCAACTGACATCGGTGACGAGATCGCGGATGATCGGGAAGGTCTTCATGGGACGAACCGATATCGTGTCGCCGTAGTCCGCGACGGGACTCTTGCACATCAGGCGTGGAAACCCATTAATCTCGGCGGAACAGGAGCCGCACTTGGCGGCCTTGCAGTTCCAGCGGACAGCTAAGTCGGACGCCGCATTGGCCTGGATCCAGAGGATCGCGTCGAGTACCACGGTGCCCTCGCGCACCGGGACCCGAAACGACACCATTTCGTTATCCTGGGCAGTACCTCGAAAAACGTTCATGGTCACAGTACCGGCGCTGGCCACTATTCGGTCTCCTCAGGCGTGTACTTTTGAAACGACTGGCTGATCACCTCGGTAAGGTTCGGCGGGGTTGGCTCACTCTCGACTGGGAAGACCGTCATCTGACCGTCTGCCGATTTCCGCACCATGAAGCTGACAGCGGCCAGCCGCGGATCGAGCTTCGGAAAGTCACTGCGCGCATGGGCACCTCTGCTTTCGGTGCGCTCGATTGCACTCCGTAAGAGCGCCTCCGCGTTCGTCACCATGTTACGCAGGTCCTGGGCCGTGTGCCAGCCGGGATTGTAGGCGCGGCCCACGGGTCCCCCGGCGCCGCATTCGCGGACTTCTTCTTTTAGCTCGAGGACCTTGTCGAGACCTTCCTTAAGGCCGTTACCGGTACGAATGATCGGCGCAAACTTGGTGCAGATGTCCTGCAGCTCAGCTTGGAGCTTGTAGGGGCTGGCTCCAGACGGGCGCTTCAAAGGGCCGAGGAGCTCGTCTATCCCCGCCTCGATCTGCCGTTTTGGAATAGGACGGACGGCACCGCTGGACACCGCGTAGTTGGCAGCGGCTTGGCCTGCCCGCTTGCCGAAGACGAGCAGGTCCGAAAGGGAGTTGCCTCCGAGGCGGTTGGCGCCGTGCAAGCCGCCTGCGACCTCGCCCGCTGCGTAGAGCCCCTCAAGAGATGAGGCGCCCGTCTCAGCTTCGACATTGACCCCGCCCATGTAGTAGTGAATCGTCGGTGCGACTTCCATCGGCTCCTTCGTAATATCGACCTTGGCCAGCTTCAGGAACTGCTCGTACATCGAAGGCAGTCTCTGTTTGATGAACTCTGGCGACTTGTGACTGATATCCAAGAACACACCGCCGTGTGGCTCTCCGCGGCCGGCGAGAACCTCTGCGTTGATGGCGCGGGCGACAATATCGCGAGACGAGAGTTCCATGCGATCTGGATCGTAGTTCTCCATGAAGCGTTCGCCGTCCTTGTTGCGAAGAATGCCTCCCTCCCCGCGAACACTCTCGGTGACCAGGATCCCGCGCACGCCTGCCGGCCATACCATTCCGGTCGGGTGGAACTGAACCATTTCGCAGTCGCGCAGGTCGGCGCCGGCCTCGTAAGCGAGGGCGGTGCCGTCCCCGGTTCCCTCCCAGGAGTTTGATGTCACCCGGTAGATGCGGCCAGCTCCGCCCGTTGCGAGCAGGATTGCCTTGGCCCGGAAGACGATCAACGAACCATCGGATCGCCGGTAGGCAAGCGCTCCTGTCACCCGACCGTCGAGCGCAAAGAGACTGGAGACCGTGACCTCCATGAAGACCTCGACAAGATCGGTGTGAACGAGCCTGTCCTGAAGGCTGCGGATCATTTCGAGGCCGGTCCGGTCGCCGACATGCGCCAGGCGGGGATAGGTGTGAGCACCAAATGCCCGTTGATGGATGAGGCCGTCAGAGGTGCGGTCGAAGAGCGCGCCCCACCGCTCGAGCTCTCTAACGCTCTCGGGCGACTCCTTCGCGTGGATCTCAGCCATCCGCCAGTTGTTGATGAACTTGCCGCCCTTCATGGTGTCGGCAAAGTGCGCCTCCCACGAATCAAGGTGAGCGACATTGGCAAGAGCAGCGGCAATGCCGCCCTCCGCCATGACCGTGTGAGCCTTGCCCAGCAACGACTTGCAGACGACCGTGACCTTGCAGCCGGCCTGAGCCGCTGCGATCGCGGCGCGCTGCCCAGCCCCGCCGGCGCCGATTACCAAAACATCCGTGTCCTGAGTCTCATAGGTGTCGGCGGCCACCGTCCTAGACCCAGGACCACTGCGGTATGACGCCGTGGATAAGAAGGCGGATGTAGACGTCGGTGCCCCAGACACTGAATAGGCTTGCCCACGCCCACCATTCATGGTTGACGTTCAAGACGGTGACGCCTCTCCAGAGACGGAACCGGATGCGGTGGCAGCTGAAGCAATCCTTGCTGCCGCCAACGAGATGGCGTAGAGCATGGCACCCATAGGTGTAGCCGGACAGCAAGACGACGTTGCCGACCATGATCAGGGTACCCACGCCTATGTGGAAGGCACCGTGGGAGGAGAAGCTCGTGATGACGTCGTAGTAGAGGAATAGCGTCTGAATGACGATCGCGTAGAGTGCGAAGCGGTGGAGATTGTTGAACGCCCAAAAGCTTGTCTCCCCACGGTAGATACCCCGGTGCGGCTCTTCGACTGCACATGAGCGGGGGTGCCAGAGGAATCCACGCCAGTAGGCCTTGCGGTAGTAGTAGCAGGTCAAACGAAAGGCCAGTGGAGCCCACGCAACCCATAAGGAGGGCGGGATCAAGTATGGGCCGGCATGGACACTGATTTCGGGTGAGAAGAAAGGGCTCAGATAGGGGCCGTAGCGACCGGTTGTCTCAAACAGGACCACCACGCTCGCGTAAGCGATGAAGACGGCGAAGACAACAAGCACGACGACTGGGTAGAGCCAGTTTGGCCGTCGGCTGTATGGATTCTGGACCTTGACGCGGTAGGCGTGAGCCTGCGCATCGCCGCGTTCAACAACCGCCATCAGACCAAATATATTGGACCTTGCGGCGGCAGTCACGAATGCCTCAAATGGGGGATGGCAGCCTCGTGCAGGGTGTTCAGAATCTGGAGAAAATAGGTGTCCCAGACCATCGATATTCAGCGCGTGTACGACCTCCGACCAAGCGTTGGCGGCACGGTCTTGGTGGATCGTGTGTGGCCACGCGGGATCAAGAAGGAGCGGCTCGGTGCCGGCCTCTGGCTGAAGGAGATCGGCCCCTCCGCCGAGCTCCGGAAGTGGTTCGGACATCGCCCCGAGCGCTGGGAGGAGTTTCGCCGCCGCTACCGCATGGAACTCGATCAACCCCAACAGCGCGAGCTACTTGGGCAGCTCATCGAGCTGGCCGAGAGGGGTCCGTTGACCCTGCTCTACGGGGCTCGAGATACGGAGAGGAACCAGGCGGTCGTACTCCAAGAACTCCTGGAAGAGCGGCTCCGCTCCTGACGCCACTCTCAGAGGGTATCCCCGGGTTTTGGCTCCCTCGCGGCTTCACCGGCGGCGTCGGGGCGGTAGGTGAGGACTCGACCCCACACGCTGGCGGTCCCCCAGATCCCAGATCGCAGGCACTCGAGCTGGACGAGCTGGCTATGGTCGACAAACAGATTGAGCTCGGGCCCGTAGTTCTTGACGTACCAGTCGAACACCGCCGGGTCGGCGGCCTCGAACATGACTCTCTCTGTACCAAGTTCGGAAATGATCTTGGCTACCACGTCGGTCCGCCAGGTACGGACGTTCTCAGTTATCCCCTCTGACTCAATCATGATCATGTAGGCGCCACTCTCCAGGCAGCGTCGAGCGATTTCGATCGCTCGACCTGGATCGCTGGTGCCTTCCGCCTCGAGTTCCTCGACGCTGGTCGCGCCGCCCGCTCCGAACTGGATTCCGACTTCCGGCTTCGCGAGTAATCCAGCTCCCTGGACTCGCTCGGTCAGACGGATGATGTCATCGACGGGCATCGTCACGAAGCCGGTCGAGATCTCGATGATGTCAAAGCCGACTTCACGGCATTCCTCCAAGTAGCGGTCAACCGCGGCCTCACCCTGGGTGAGGACGTATTCCAGGAAGCCCCCAGTCGAAACCTTGACCTGGTTGCGATGACAGAGGTCAATCAGGTCGACCAGCGCCTTCCGAGGCATGAGGCTGAACGAGCCGCCGGCGAACTTGAGGATGTCGGCGTAGGCACCGAAGGTCTCGAAGAGGTCCTCCAGGTAGCGTCTTCCGACGACGCTGTAGTAGGGTCCCCGGATCTCCGTCACACCCACAGTGCGAACCTTGGTCTGGCGTTTGTTGATGCGCAGGAAGTCGAAGGCGCGCTGCTCAGTCATGGCTTTACTCCTTGTGACTGCGAGGGGATCGGACTTTGCCCAGCAGCCGGCCCAGGTCGGCACTGGTGATCTGTTCCAGCGTTTGGATGCCGGCCGCCAGCTGGTCGGCTAGCTCCTTGCCGGCAACGGGATCGGCCAGATCGTGGAACTTATTGAGCGTCTCTACCCAGCCCGTTGGCCGGGTCCGGAAGCCGAGGTAGTCCCGCTTTTCCCGAGCGAGGATGCGGCCGTCCTGCATCGTGATCCTCACCCGGCACGGATGCTCGGCAGGAAAGCGAGCCGAGAGTCGTGGGTCCGGGCTCACAGCGACCAGCTGGAGCAGTTGCTGGACATCTGCTTTCAGGATCCGGTCCGCGTCGAACTGCGGCGGAAGAACCTGGCCGTCCAGGAGTGCGACTGCTACCAAATAGGGGATCGAGTGATCCGCCTCTTCCTTCGTGCGAATCGACTTCTTGCCGCCCTCATCGCCGCCGCCGATGATGTTGTACGCCACATCGAATACGTCCACTTCGACAGCCCTCACCTGGGCCGGGTCGATCGAGTACTCGGCGCGAAGCTCGAGCACTGCCTCAAGGGTCGACTGCGAATGGATCTCAGCGTTGTAGCGCTTCACCACGGTCTCTAGAACCTTCTCTAAGTCCTCACTGGACCAATCCATCTCGAACCAGCCGGCTATTGAATCCATGAAGCCCTTGTTTCCTTCGAAGACTTCGTCCGGACCGGTAATGCCGTGACGGGCGAGCATCGCCGCGTGAACGGCGCCAAAGGCGACGTTTGGGTAGGCAAGGCCCTTCCAGTTGGAGAGCGCACCGGTACGTGTGACTCGGAGCGCGTTGAAGGCCGTGCCCGCGATGGCGATGGCCTGCGCGGTCGCGACCGCGTCCAGGCCAAGGGCACGAGCCACGCCGGCGGCGGATGCATAGGCGCCCTGAGTGACATGGTCGAATCCATGAGCGCGGACGGGCGCAACGTCGGAGAGCCGGCACTGAACCTGGTAGGCCACGGCAAGAGCTGTTAGAAGGTCTCTGCCGCTGGCATGCGCGAACTCGGCTGCGGCAAGCACCGGAGCGAGGTTGTCGCTCGGATGGCAGGTTTCCCCTGGAGCCAGGTAGGAGTCATTGAAGTCGAGATAGCGGACGGCTGCACCGTTTAGGAAGGCAGCTCGGTCTGGGGCGGTGCGTCCCCCGCCAACCAGCGAGCTCAGCTGCCTCCCACCCATTTCCCTGACCTCGGCGCGAACTGATCTCAGGACCTGCGAGCCTAGGGCTCCGATTGCGCACCCGACTGCATCAAGGATGCGGAGCTTCAACGTATCCCGGGCGGCCTCCGAGAGCAGACCGAAATCGGCGCCCGCCGCGAAAACGCCCAACTGCTGAACCATGGTCTGCCCATGTGCCAGTGGTGCGGCCCGGGTGGTTGAGCGATCGGAAACCCGTATTCTCATGCCGGCCGATCCTCACAGAGCCGGAAGTAGTCAGCCCGAAGTTGGGGATCATCGGCGTATACACCGCGCCAGACCGTCGTCCGGGTCCTGGCCACAACGTCCCGCACGCCGCGCATGTGAGTGCACAAATGCGTCGCACTCAGGTACACGGCAACTCCGTGTGCTCCGAGTGTCTCCACGAGCGCGTCGGCAATCTCCTGCCCGACCCTCTCCTGGACAGTGAAGCGACGAGCGAAGAGGCGGACTAGCCGGGTGAGCTTGGAGATCCCCATTATGTTTTCGTGGGCTACGTAACCGACATAGGCCTGTCCGAAGAAAGGCAATGAGTGATGCTCGCAGAGCGAATAGAAGGGGATCGGGCCCTCCACCACCTGGTTGATCCGGCAATCTGGACCCTCCCGGCACTCCGTCGGGAAGGCGGTCACCAATTTGGGATCTCCTTCGTAGCCCTCGGTCGCATCGAACAGGGCGCGCAGAAAGCGTGCCGGAGTCTCCTGGGTGGCGACGTTGGCCGTGTCCATGCCGAGGGCGGTGAAGATCTCGCGCATGTGGGCCTCGAAGCGCCGCCACTGCTCGGGCTCGATCTCGCGATGGTGAAGCCTTGCCCAGTCAGGCGCGCTAGCTTCGGAGGGAACGCTCAACTGCTGCAATCTGGCTCCCTCCTCCCTATCCGTGCTCCGTAACACAAGCTGAGCATGAGGCGAGTGATAAGCCGGCACACCCTACCGGCGGTCGGCCACCAACTGGCCCAAATGAGGCAGCGGCTCCGAATCGGCTACCCGCTGCGTTATCTCAGTTGCGCTCAACTTCTGGGCCTTAGCTCGCTTGCGCGCCCAGCGGACAGAATTGGGGAAAGCTCAGTTCGTTTTCATTTGGCGGGTGTGTTTCCGTCTGGACTTGTAGGATCCGACCGGGGTACGGAATCCAACCGCAAACCTGTTCCAACCGTTGATCGCCACGATGGCAGTGGTCAGAGCCACCAGTTCCCGTGGCGAGAACTGAGCTGAGACCTCCTCGTAGACAGGATCGGGAGCACCCGTATCGGGTAGAAGAGTCAGGCTTTCGCACCAGGCAAGCGCGGCGCGCTCTCGAGGCTCGTACATTGGTGCCTCTCGCCAGGCTGCGAGAACGTTAAGGCGCTGAGGATTCTCGCCGATCGCAATCGCGTCCTTGGTGTGCATGTCCAGGCAATAGGCGCAGCCATTGAGCTGCGAGGCACGGACCTTGACCAGCTCCAGCAATTCATGTTCGAGCCCGCTGCTGTCTACAACTTCCTGCAGGCCGACCATGGCCTGGATTGCTTCGGGCATCAGGGTGGTGTAATCGAGTCTCATCTCGGATCTCCTTAGTGGGCTTTGCGGTCGGCAACCGCAAGGCGTTCGCTCCTCCAAACTTCGTTCTTTGTGGCCGATGCTCTGGTTTTAATGAAGGAGCATCCGGGGTCAGGAAGGTCGGACCTCACCTGTGCAACTCAGTCCCGCTTCGAGTCGGCTCCATTCAGCGGCCGGTGGACCTGGTCAGGTTCAAGCTGAAGGCATGAATCGCCGTCGGCATCTGAGAGGAATTGCCATTCGGGCCCGCTCTTCTGCGCGAGTAGTAATTCCTGAGTCCTGTAAAGATCATCCATCAGCCGCTGGATCGACTCGCGTGAGCGCATCTCCGGCCTGAGCTCAGCTGGGACCGCCATCAGCGCAAGCGCAATCCGATTCTCCGTTCCTGCGGGGAGGCGGGAACGATCAGTCAGGTTCAGGCGCTCCAGCCCATCCATAGCGATGTCGACCGCCCTGATCGCCTTTCTGAGCCGCTCGTGCTCTTGTCGACGCTCCTGCTCCACCCGCCGCACACGGTCAATCTCGCCGACTGCCGCCGCGATACCGTGAACGTGGGATACCTCCGCCATCTCTTGATCCTGCCAAGCGTGGGACGCGGCGAGGCATTTCCTCCTGCCGCCGATGGAGTGAATCGTTCTACCACAAAATGGGGTCGTAAGCGGGAAGGGTGCGCGGCTCCAACGGAGGTCGGCAAGACCGAGGGTGCGGAGGCCCCCATTTGAAGCACCCCCTACTGTTTCGGCGGTAAGAGGCAGGCTGGTTAGTCCGGCAGGCATGCTCTAGCCACTGGGAGGCAATTGAGATATGCATGTCCAAGACGTGATGAGCCGAGACGTAATCGTGGTGTTCGAATTCACCCTATTCAAAGACATGGTGGAACTAATCGAGACCAACCATGTATGCGCTCTACCGGTCATCGATCATCGGCGCCCGGTAGGTGTCGTTTCGGAGGGGGATCTCTTGCTCAAGGCAGACCACGATCGCCTCAGGACTGGGCGCTGGCCCCTCATAACGAACCGGCAGCGAGCCGAAGAACGCAAGGCAAACGCCGTCTGTGCGCGTACCCTGATGACCTCGCCTGCGATCGTGATCGGTCCTGACGCCACCGTTTCCGAGGCCGCGCAGCGGATGCTCGCCCGGAGAGTGACTTGTCTGCCAGTCGTGGACGGTCCGGGCAGGCTGATCGGCATTGTTAGCCGCCGGGACCTTCTCAAGGTATTCACCCGCCCTGATGATGCGATCAAACACGAGATCGAGACCAACGTAGTCGGCTGGACGATGCTGCTGGCAGCTGGGCAGGTCAAGGTCTCAGTTCGGAAAGGGATCGTGACTCTAAGCGGACAGGTCGACCGTCGCACGGACACCACATCGCTGAAAAGCATCGTTGCTCGGGTCGATGGTGTCGTGGACGTTATCGCTAACCTCGACTTCAAACTGGACAACACGGCGCAGGGGACGATCGACATGTGGGCCAGCGGGGGCGGCGGCTGGATGTCGCACCCGCGGGACTGAGTCTGTCCAGCATCGCCCGGGGGATGACGGTTCCCGACGTGATCGCGCCTGGCCTACGTGTCCTCTTCGTAGGGGTCAATCCCGGTATCCGCTCCGGCCAGACAAGGCATCACTTCGCACATCCCAGCGGCCGACTCTGGAAAGTCCTGTACGAGTCTGGCTTCACGCCACAGATAGTTAAGCCGGCAGAAGAACAACTCCTACTGGAGTATGGGCTTGGCCTCACCAACCTCGTCGACCGGCCCACTTCCGCCGCCAGCGAATTGGCAGCTGCCGAGCTTCGCACAGGGGCTGCACGGCTACGCCGGATGATCCGGCGATACCAACCCGAATGGATCGCCATCCTCGGCGTCGTCGCCTATCGGATCGCGTTCGGTCAACCAGATGCAGTGGTAGGCCCTCAGGCACGAAAGATCTCATCCTCACGGCTGTGGGTGCTCCCTGGCCCAACCGGGCGCAATGCCCATTACCCGATGTCACGGCTGACCGAGGAATTCAGGCAGTTCTACCTGGCGATCGCTTTAGCCCCCGTCAGCGCGCGAGCGAAGCAAGGGTAGATCGGAACCCTAGGAGTAGCCCGGATAGTGTCGGGTCGAAGTGAACCCCAGACGCGCCACTCAAGGAAGCGCGCAGGTTGAGGACGATCAGAAATCTCTATGCCAATCGTAGGGTGAGGGGGCGCACCGCATTGGACGAGACTGCCGTCTATGGGCCCGCTCCGACGGGAAGTCGACGTGCTCCTCGTGGAGGATGATGCGGTCACGGCCGAGATGTATGCCGCCCAACTCCGGGCCGCGGGCTGGGTCGTTGGTGTCGCCGAGGATGGACTCAAGGCGCTCGGGGCGGCCCGGAGAAAGCGACCTCGCCTGATCCTGCTTGACGTACAACTGGCACACCTCGATGGCCTCACCGTGCTCGAACACCTACTACGACAGTTGATCGCGAGCGAGCCGGCGGTCATCATGCTCTCCAACTCAGATTCGCCAGAAGTGGTGGAGCGTGCCCTCATGGGCGGCGCCCGCGACTTCCTGCGGAAGAGCAACACGACTCCATCCCAGCTCGTAGCCAAGGTGGCTGAGGTGCTCGGCCGGGATGAGCTTTCCCGATCTCTCACAACAGCGATCGAATGATGGGCTCAATCGCCTTCGGCAAGCCTGGCATCGCTCCCACATGGACGTCGAGCGCCAAGGATCGTGTCATCACCGCGCTGGGCCCGCGCCGGCCGGGGGCCCACGTCGGCCATGGCACCCGCCGGTGGCGCCACCGCCCATGGCGAGCTTGGTCTTGAGTTGAGTTTTCATAGGAGTTTTTTGTTGGAGCTTCATT
>ERZ1739050.35-NODE-35-length-15127-cov-6.593020_pt1 | contig 15127 bp, 11 predicted proteins | sample MGYA00581759_ERZ1739050 | MGnify/ENA primary metagenome ERZ1739050 (study PRJEB42929, sample SAMN08275525) | rhizosphere metagenome | isolation source: Rhizospheric soil replicate 2 | host: Colobanthus quitensis and Deschampsia antarctica | place: Antarctica: Devils... | reverse complement strand
GCGATAAGGGTTAAGGTCTTTTTCAATGTGCCTCCGTTGGGGTGGATCACTCAAACTCTCACGCTAACGCTGTTTCGGATCGCTTCCATTGCCGCCTTGCGGTCGGGCTGTCCGAAAACGGCCGACCCGGCAACGAGAATGCGCGCTCCTGCAGCAACCACCAGCGGCGCCGTAGAAGCATCGATGCCGCCATCGACTTCGATATCGACCGCGACACCTCTCTCTCTGATCATCTGCGCTATGTGACGGATCTTGCCCACAACAGGTTCGATGAACTTCTGCCCGCCAAAGCCCGGGTTGACCGTCATCACCAGGACAAAGTCGCAGAACTCGATGGCGGTGCTCAGCGATTCCGCCGGTGTGGCCGGGTTGATGGCGATGCCTGCCTTCGCGCCGCCGTCGCGGATCATCTGCAACGCGCGCTGCAGATGCGGCTCGGCTTCCTGGTGGATCGAAATCATGTTCGCGCCGGCTTTCAGAAACGCGTCGATGTAACGCTGCGGCTCGGAAATCATCAGGTGACAATCGAAGGTCAGCTTCGTCTGCGCACGGCACGCCTTCACGACGGCGGGACCGATGGTCAGGTTCGGAACGAAGTGTCCGTCCATGATGTCGAGATGGACGAGGTCCGCGCCGCCGGCTTCGATGTCGCGCAATTCGTCGCCGAGCCGCGAAAAATCGGCGGAGAGAAGCGACGGCGCGATCTGAATCTTCGTCATTGGGTCGTGGTCGGGATTGGGGTCGGGCCGTTGGTCGGAACGAGGGCCGCGGGCCCTTCGATGATGCCGCCTTCGGCCTGCCGGCTGACGACGACCGTGATCGGATCGCGGCCGCTGACCGGCGCGCCGCGCAGCGGAAACTGGCGAATGATAATGCCGTCCGCGATGCCCGGATACGATTCGAACTTCACGTTCGACACGATTAACCCGCGGCTTTCCAGCGCCGGCCGGGCCGTGTCGAGAGCGCGGTCGATCAGGTCCGGCATGACGTACGGCAGCGGCGGCGGTTGCTCTCCGACCAGCAGCGACACCGCCGTCTGCGCCGCCACGACCGTCCCCTTCGGCGGCTCCTCGGACATGATCCCCTGCTGCATCGCGCTCTCGACACGCGCCACGCTGCCGAGCTTCAGATTCTGCTGGCTGAGACGGAGCAGCGCCGTGCGCGCGGATTGGCCGTTCAGATCGGGCACCGGCAGCACGAGCGGACCGGCGCTCAATTCGACGTGAATGTCCGTGCCGCGTTTGACGAGATTCGTCGCGCCGGCCGTACGGTTCTGCCACACGACGTTGCCGGTTGCGATCTTGTCCGAATTGCGGCGATGGTCCGTGTCGACGACGAGATTGACGCCGAGCTCCTGGCAAATCCCTTTGGCATTCTCAACGGAACGGCCGACCAGGTTTGGCGTCGAGACCGAGCGTCCGCGAATGAAAAAGTTGAAACAGACGTAGGTGCTGACGCCGAACGCGAGGACCACGAGTGCGGCGAAGAAGACGTTGTCCAGCCAGCCGTGTTTGATGGTCTCGCTCATCGTTGTTCTGGCCGGTCGCTCGTAGGAGGTTCGGGGTTGTTCTCAGCGTCGTCCTGCTTGCGGGCGGTGGGACGGGCCATCACGCCCGGAATCAAAGTTTCTTTCCAGACGCTCTCGACGCGTTCGGCGAAGACGAAATTCAGCCCTGCTTTCACTTCCTCCGGCACCTCGGTTAGATCCTTGCGATTCCCTTCCGGCAGCACCACGGTCTTGATGTTCGCCCGTTGCGCCGCCATCACCTTCTCTTTGACTCCGCCGACGGAGAGCACTTTACCGCGAAGGGTGATCTCGCCGGTCATGGCCACGTCGTGGCGCACGGGGCGGTCGCCCATGACCGAGGCGATGCAGGTAGCGATGGCAACGCCGGCCGATGGACCGTCTTTCGGAATCGCGCCGGCCGGAAAATGGATGTGGATGTCGTTCTCGGTGAACTTCTTGTCGTCGATGTCGAGGTCCTTCGCTTTCGAACGGACGTACGAATACGCCGCGGTGACTGACTCGCGCATGACGTCGCCGAGCTGACCGGTGACGGTGGTGCGTCCGCTGCCGGCCATGCGCGTGGCTTCGATGAACATGATCTCGCCGCCGAACTGCGTCCACGCCAATCCGGTCGTAACGCCGACCTCGGCATGCCGCTCCGCGAATTCGTGCTCGTACGACGGCAGGCCCAGATACGCCTCCATATCGGCACTCTCCACGGTGTAGGACGCCTCCTCCGATCCGCTGGCGACTTTGCGGGCGATCTTCCGCAGAATCGTCGCCAGCTTGCGCTCCAGGTTGCGCACGCCTGCCTCGGCGGTGTAATCGCGGATGACCATCAGCAGCGCGTCGTCGTTGAACGTGACGTGTGCGGCAGTGAGGCCGTGATTTTCGAGCAGCTCGGGGATCAGATGTTTCTTCGCGATCTCCAGTTTCTCGCGCTCCGTGTAGCCGGAAAGGCGGATCACTTCCATGCGATCGCGCAGCGGGCTCGGAATCGTGTCGAGCATGTTCGCCGTGCTGATGAAGAGCGTGTGCGAGAGGTCGAACGGAATCTCGAGGTAGCGGTCGACGAAGGCGACGTTCTGTTTCGGGTCCATCACCTCCAGGAGCGCCGAGGCCGGATCGCCGCGGTAGTCCTTCCCGATCTTGTCGATTTCGTCGATCATGATGAGCGGATTGTTCACGCCGACCTGGATGTAGCTTTGAATCAACTTCCCTGGCATCGCGCCGATGTAGGTCTTGCGATGCCCGCGGATCTCCGATTCATCAGTGACGCCGCCGACCGCCATGCGCACGAACTTGCGCCCGAGCGCGTCCGCGATCGCGGCGCCGAGGGAGGTCTTGCCGACGCCCGGCGGTCCGACGAAACAGAGGATCGGACCTTTGAGATCGCCCTTGAGCTTGAGCACCGCCAGAAACTCCAGCACGCGCTCTTTGACCTTCTCCAAGCCGTGATGGCGCTCTTCGAGAATCTCCTCGGCGCGCACAAGGTCGAGGCGATCTTCGGTTTTTTCCCCCCACGGAATCTGAAACACGGTGTCGAGATGACCTTTGATGACGGCGTAGTCGCTCGACGACGGCGACAGTTGTCCGAATCGATTCACCTCGCGCCGCAACGTCTGCTTGTGCTCCTCGGCGATGGGAAGCGTTTCGACCCGGTCGCGATACGTGTCAGCTTCGCGCTCGGAGCTGTTCGTATCGCCTAACTCGTCCTGAATGACGCGAAGCTGTTCGCGAAGGTACGTCTCCCGTTCGCGACGGTCGATGGAGCTCTGAATCGTGCGCTGCAGCTCTTTATCGAACGTGGCCTTGCCGAGGTCGCGCTGAATCCAGTCGATGAGGAGCTCGATGCGCTCGACGGGGTTGACGGTCTCCAGCAGGAGCTGCTTTTCTTCCAACGGAAAGTTGACGAAGGAGGAGAGCAGGTCGGCGAAGGTGTCCGGCCCTTCGCTCATGTTCATCCGCAGAATGTTGAGCAGTTCGTTCGAGTATTTCGAATCGCTCTCCACGAGTTTCTCGAAGAGCGACATGGCCTTGTTCATCAGGTTGTCGGTCTTGACGCTCTTCGGAATCGCGCGCGGAACGATCTCGCGCAGCATCCCTTCGAAGTACGGCTCGCTCTGCAGCATCTGCACGAGCTCGACGCGTTGGCGTCCCTGCAGAAAGACCTGGTAGCGATCGGACGACAGCGGAAGGCGCTGCACGATCGCGGCGAGCACGCCGATCTGCGAGAGGTCCTCGGCGCGCGGATTTTCTTTGTCGCCGTTCTTCTGGCAGAACGCGGCGATGAGGTTCTGATCGTCGCTAAGGCTTTTCAGCAGACGCACGTTGCGATCGATTCCGACCTGCAGCGAGAGCACGCCGTTCGGGAAGAGGACCGAGGAAACGAGCGGGATGATGGGGAGGCTTTTCGGAATCTCCTCCTCCATCCACTCGGATGCGCTGAGGTTCGGCGGCTTGCGGTTGATGGTGGCCATTTGGAGTTCACGGCGTGAGCTACACTTCCGTGCTCATCCTCACCGGCACGCGAATTGTAGGAAAAACGAAGACAGGTTGAGCAATCATTTCTAAGCCTAGTGCAAACTCGATGAACGATGCGGCCACGCTGCAGATCCTCGCGGATCCGACCGTCAAGCGGGCCGATCTGCATTGCCACAGCCGTTTTTCGGTTTTCAAGTACTTCCGGCGCGCGAATACCCGCGACTGCTACAACAACCCCGAGGACGTCTACCACCTCGCCAAGGAACGGGGGATGTCGTACGTAACGCTCACCGATCACGACTCGATCGACGGCGCGCTCTACCTGCTCAACAAGTTCCCCGACATGACGGACTTCTTCATCGGCGAAGAGGTCGAGACGTACTTTCCCGAAACGGGCCAGCGCATCCACGTCGGCGTGTGGGGCCTGAACGAGGCGCAGCATCGCGAGATCCAGCGGCTCCGGCCGAACATCCGCGAGATGGTGCCTTACATGAAGTCGCAGCGGATGATCTTCGGCGTCAATCACCTCTTCCAGAACTATCGGATGAAGAACGTGGCCGCGCACTACATCGCGGAGCTGCTGGAGATGTTCGACATCTTCGAGGCCATCAACGGCGCGATGGCGTCGTTCCACAACAAGATGGTTCATCAGCTCGTGAACTCGGTGCAGAAAGGCGGGCGCCACGCCTCGATGATCGGCGGCTCGGACGCGCACACGCTCAAGCACGTGGCCAAGGTGCACACGGTGTCGAAGGGCGAGACGACGGCGGAGTTCCTGGAAAACATCCGCGGCGGCGACTGCTTCGCCTGGGGCAGCGAAATGCGTTTCCGCGAGCTGATCGCGGACATCTATCTATTGACCATCGCCTACAACGGCCAGGCCCGCGCCGACCTGATGTCGCAGGACTACAGCGTGGCCGACAAGACGATGCAGCTCGCCGGCCGCCTGGCCTCGATCCCGGCCGCTATCTCCGGCCTCCCCGCCGCCATCACGTCGCTCAACTACCTCAAGCAGATCGTGGTGACGAAGGGGATCTCGATGCGGTTCGAAAAGCTGGTGGAGAAGATTCAGCCGGGCTTGAAGTAGTTTCGGTCGTCGGCGTAGCCGGCGTGAGAACCGTAGCCCACGGTTTTAACCGTGGGGTCGGAAGGCATCGGTGAAATTGCGAGCGCGCCTTGGCGCGCGATAGAAAAGCTTTCTTTCGCACGCCAAAGCGGGCTCCCCAAATTCTGCGCATACGAAAACCCCAAGCTGCAAGCTGGGGGCTACGGTTCTTCCGCCGGCTACGCCGAGGAGAGATCGCGCTTAGAAATTGACCGACAGGCCGCCGAGGTACCTGCGCGTGCTGCCGTCGGCGTCGAGGGTGTCGAGGAGGATGCGGGAGTTTTCGGAGCGGGCCAGCTCGACGCCGAGCAGGACTTTGAGGTCGAGCGGGAGATGGAGCGACTGCGCGACGCGAAGATCAAGGCGATGCGTGCGATACGCCGCCTCGCCGCCGTTCGGCTGCGGCTGTTGAATCTGCCGGTAGGAGACGGCCACCGTCGTACGCGTCGGCGAGAAGGTCGACTCGACATCGCCTGCGACGTACAGCTTGTCGGTTCCGCGGGCGTTGACGGACGTGTGGCCTGGCGTAGCCGTGCCGGCCATGGAGGAAACGTCGAGCAGGAAGTGGCTGCCGAGCTCTTTCCGGAACGCGACGCGAAGATCGCGGCGGATGTCGCCGGCATCGATGTAGAGACCGTCCCAGAAATGTTCGAGGCCGTCCGTGAAGACGATGCGCAGCGGCGTGTCGGCGGCGCTGACGCTGCCGATGATGCTGAAATGCTCGTGCGCCGTGTCGCCGGAGACGATGCCGGCCGAATACGTGTAGTGCGGCAGTAGGTGTGAGTCGTCGGACCAGACGATGACGCTCGGCAGCGTGTTCTGATGCATCGCGTCGACTACCTTGAACATGCCGGAGACGACGATGGCGGTGTCTCTGCCGATCTTCACTTCCACACCGCTGCGCGGCGCCCACTCGGTGCCATACAGTCCCACGCGGCTGGACATGCCGTAATGGACGGTGAAGGCGGGGACGACTTCAAACTTCGCGTTCGCGGTGAGATCGGCGGTGCGAAGCGTCGGTCCCGTGACGGTGCCCGGCGTACTGCGCAGGCTTTCCTGCGTCACGCGCAGCGACACGCCGACTTCGTTGCGGCGGGTCTGGATGATGCTCGTGCCGCCGGCGATTTCGATCAGGGCCGAGCCCGGTGTGGCGGCGAAGAGATTCTGCTGCGCGAGATAGCGCACCTGCACGCGCGAGCCGCCGTGCTCCCACTCGAAATTGTGCGAACGGATGTCGGCCTGATGCGAATCGTCAGGAAGGTCGTCGCGATACCGCCACCAGGAGCGCGTCGAGGCGAGCTTGTACGAATCGGTCGGCGACGAGCGCAACTCGATCTGAGCGGCGCTGGCCTGGGCGGCAGGAGTGCCGAACGAGTCGTTGCCGGTGGGATCCTCGACGCGATGCAGGTTGCCGCGGAAGCCGAGCTGCCAGTTCTCGCCAATGCGGCTCTGCAGTCCGAAGGCGGTCTGCGCGAACGCCGGGCCGGAGGCCGACGCCGGCCCCGATGACATTCCGGTCATCGATGTCATGTCGCCGCGGAAGCGCGGCATCTCGTACGCGGCCGTTGCGGCCGGACCGATCGGATCGGGCGGCGGCGTCATGACCAGGTCCATCTCGCGCAGGATGTCGGGCGGAAGCGAGCCGCGGATTTCCCACATCTGCTGATTCGTTCCGCGAGCCTGTTTTTCAGCCTCCATCTTCAACTTGAGACGATGGTCCTTCTTCGTCGGGACGATCGTCTCGATGGCCGGCACGAAGCCGTACTTCATCGCGATGATTTTGTAGACGCCGGCGGGAAGCTGCGGCAGCGAGAACGTTCCGTCGCTGGCGCTGAAGGTCTGGATGGCATCGAGGCTGTTCAGGTTGAGCGCGATGACGAGCGCGTTGCCGACCGGACGCGTGGAGCTGGTGACGTTGCCGAGAACCTGCAGGAACGCGGGAAGCGGGACCTCAGAATGCGCAGGGACAGCGAGGATGACGATGGCGGCAGACGCAATCGCAATCGCACGCAGTCGACGCATAGGTTCTCCTCCTTCGTTCCCGGCAAGCGAGTCTAAGGAGTCGTTTGCCGCGAGTCAAATGGCGGAACGTGAGGTTTCGGTGAGAATTTCCCCCGTCAACGCCTACACGATCGCAATCAAATCGATCTCAACCAATCCGCCTTTCGGCAACTGTGCGACGCCGACGGTCGTTCTTGCCGGTTTCGTGGCGCCGAAGTACGAGGCGTAGATCTCGTTCAGGGTAGCGAAGTTGGCGAGGTCGGTGAGATACACGGTCGCTTTGGCGACGTTGCTGAAGTTCGCGCCGCCGGCGGCGAGCACGGCTTTCAGGTTCTCGAAAACGCGATGCGCCTGCGCGGCGAAGTCGCCTTCGACGAGCGCGCCGGTGGCGGGGTCGAGGGCGATCTGTCCCGAGGTGTAGATGACGTTGCCGGCGCGAATCGCCTGCGAGTACGGGCCGATCGCTTTCGGGGCCTGATCCGAGTTGATGATGTCCATGCACGCTCCTTCCCGCTTGGGGCGTGACAGTATAATCGCCGCACTTTTCGCGCGGAGAGCACTCGACGGATGGCAACGTACCCCGGCAATGCATCGCTTTCCTCAGCCGTGAAGGACCGCGTGCTCTCGACGTTCCGGCAGGCGCTGGCGCTCTATAAACAAGGACGCGCCGCCGAGGTCGTGGAAGGGTGCACGCTGATCCTGCGGATGGATCCGACGTTCGATCCGGCCAGGAAGCTGCTGGAGAAAACGCGCAATCCGAATTCGCCTGTCGACGTCGATTCGCTGATGCCATCGAGCGAGGATCCGCTTCGCGAGGCGCGCGCGGCGATGGCGGCGCGCGACTTTCAACGCGCGAACGATCTGACCACCGAGGTGCTGCGCGACGACTCACCGAACGAGGAAGCGCGCTCGTTCAACGCGTAGGCGCCGTAGAAGCTCGAGGCAACGCCGTTCGTGGAGCAGTGCATCCTCAAGGCGGAGACATTCGCCGCCCAGGGCAACGTAGCTTCGGCGCGCCGCGAGTTGGAGAAAGCGCGCGCTCGCGACAGCGACCATCCCGGCATCAGCCGCGTGGCGGAGTCGCTGGCGGCGCCGCAACCGCCGGCGTCGTTTACATCGGGTCCCAGTCCGTCGTTCGTCGTCGAGGCGCCGCCGCCCGCCGCCGCAACGCGAGGTACCGCACAGGCGACCGATTTCGGCTTCACGTTCGAAGAGGACAAGCCGCTCGCGAATGAGCCCGCGTTCGGCGCGTTTTCGTTCGATGCTCCATCGCCGGAACCGGCGCCGAGTTCTTCCTTTGGCGGCTTTTCGTTCGGCGCTCCATCCTCTCCGTCCGCCGGCACGTTCGACTTTGCGCCCGCGACGCCGCAGACGGGTGGCGATGATCAGCGCAAGATCGAGCAGTACCTCGCGGACGGCGACCGCGCCGCGAACAGCGGCAACTATCCGCAGGCCATCGATCTCTGGTCGCGCATTTTTCTGATCGACGTCACCAACGATGAGGCGTCGAGCCGCATCGAGAATGCGAAGGCGAAGCGGCGCGAAACCGAGGCCAGGGTGGAAGCGCTCCTGGCCGCGGGCGAGAAAGCGTTCAACACAAACGACCACAATACCGCCCACGATACGTTCACCGAGACGTTGCAGCTCGATCCGGGCAATTTGACTGCGCACGAGTTTCTGGAGCGCATCACCGCTGCTGCTCCCGCACCATTCGAAACGCCGTTCTCCGCGGCGTCGAAACGCGGCGAGACTTCCGCTCCGCAGCACGGCGACATCTTCGACGATGCGGCAATGCTCAGCGGCTCCTACGATTCGCTGAAACCGCCCGACGCGCCGCCGCCGATCCCGATCCCTGCGAAGAAAGTGGCGAAGACGAAAGCCGCTGCCGCCCCCGCGAAGCAGCGCAGCGCCAGCACCGGCGTTCTGCTGACGATCGTTACGGTGGTGATCATCGCCGCGGCGGGTTGGTTCCTCTGGTCGAAGTACATGTCGAAGCCGCCATACGATCCGGCCGCCACGCAAGCGATTTTCGTCCAGGCAAATTCGCTCGCCAAACGCGAGCGCTACGATCAGGCCATCGCGATCCTCGGCGACATCAAGCCCTCCGATCCGCAGCACGACAAGGCGCTGGAGATGATCGCCGACCTGCAGCACAAGAAGTCGCAGGCCGCGCAGATGGTCAACGGACGGCCCGCATCGATCGTTTATGAAGAGAGCATCGCGGCCGGACGCACGGCCTTCGACGCGCACGATTACGAGACGGCGAAAACAGCCCTCGACGCCGCCGCGCGCATCAAGCCGCTGCCCTCCGATCTCGCCGCGATGTACGCGACGGCCTCGCAGCAGGTGTCGAAGCTCGAGGTGGCCAAGGCGCTGTTCAAGGAGCGCCGGTATCAGGACGCGGTGACGAATCTCGATCCGCTGCTCCAGGCCGATCCGCAGAATCAATCGATCCGCCGCATGATCATCGCCGCCCACTTCGACCTCGGCGCGACCGCATTGCAGGAAGAGCGGCTCCCCGACGCGATGCGCGAGTTCGACGAGGTACTGAAAAGCGATCCGAACGACGAGCTCGCGAAACGCAGCCATACGCTGGCCGAACGCTATTCGGGCCAGCCGAAAGACTTGCTGTACAAGATTTACGTAAAATATCTACCGTTGCGCGGGTAGGACGTGTTCGGGAGGGTGTGATGCGATTCGATGAAGTCGAGCTGCAGCCGGCGATGTTCGATGTTGATGTTGATTCCGCCGCTCCCCCACCCGCCCCACCCGCACGCGTCTCGATCTTCCGCCGATTCGCGGCGCTCCTCATCGACGTCTCGCTCTTCGCCGCGCTCGCGCTGGCGCTCTCACCGCTTCTGCCGGCCTCGATGAGCGCGATCTCGATCGCGTCGCTGGCCGGCTTCCTGGTCATCATCGCGTTCTACTACTTCGCCGGCACCCGCGCGCTGTGGGGCCGCACCATCGGCGGCGCGATCTTCGACGTCCGCGCGGCGCGATCGCGCATGCGGCGGTGACGTAGCGGCGATCAGTGGAGAACGTGCGATCGCCACCTGACCACTGACCACTGACCACTCTTACGGCTGCACGGGTAACGGCGAGATTTGCAGCGCGGCGACGCGGTTCTGGAGATCGAAGGCTACGCGGAACGAAACACCGCGTTTTGTATACGCCAGCGTCAGCTCGATGACGCGGTATGGCGGATTCGCGTTCTGTTTGACTCCGGTCACGGATTGGTAGGTGCCGAAAGTGTCCGCAACCGACGTGGCGAGATCCGCGAGCGCGGGTGGCGGGAGTTGCTTGCGCATCGTGTCGTCGAACGCTTTCACGGCCTCGTCGTAACGCGCAGCGATGAAATTCGCCAGCAGCGCGCGGGCCGCCGCTTCGAGCGCGGGCTCCGGTCCGATCGGATTCGCGTTGATCGCTGCGATGCGGTCAAGCGGATCGAAGACGACGACAACCGACACCGGCGACTTCGAGAAGCGGGCGATCAATTCGATCGCACGGAAACCTTCCTGCCTCCGCTGATGCACCTCGGTGACCGAGAGGAAGACGCCGGCCTGCTGGTCGAACTGCTTTTTCAGGTCCGCAAGCATCGCGGTGGTGACGACCGGCCGCAGGTCGTCGCTGAAATCGCGCGTGGCCATTTCGAATCGGCCGGCGGCGAAGTTCGACAGGAACATTCGCGCGGTCGATTCGATGGGCGACGGAAGCTTCGGCCGCGGTCCGGCGGCGAATAGCGCGGTCAACAAAAGGGAGGCGATGATTTTCACGCCGCGGATTTTAACAGCCGGCCCGGTTCGTCGCCGGGCCGGCTGGAAGTGATCGTTACGCGGAAGGACGAGGAGACGGCGGCGGCGGCCCGATGCGGATCATGGCCGTCGTCAGATCGGTGAGGCGGTCGGCGATGAGGTTCTCCGGCGGCATCTTCGGCGCGTTCGTCTTCGCGGCTTGCGTAAAGGCGGCCACCGTCGGATACGTCGCGGCGTATGTGTTCTTGCCGCTCTTGTAGTTGCCGCAGATTTCGTTGAAGGCGTGGCGGCCGAGGGCGCGGTAGCTCTCGAACTGCGACTCGCTGAAGAACTGGTCGGCCGTCGTCTCATGCGGGAAGTCGAGCGACTCGGTCGCGTAGTTGTACACGTCCTTCGGGAAGTACTCGCCTTCGTAGAGGCCGGGCTTGATGTAGACGAGCCAGCCGTCTTTGTCGGTGTCGTCGATGGCGCTGTAGCGGATGCGGGCGGTGGTGACGTAACGGCCTTTGGTGAGCGTCGAGCCGGCGCTGCGCGGATGCATGTCGTCGTATTCGATGTCGATCGGGACGCCGAGGTCCGTGCGGATCTTGCGGATCGCGTTGCCGAGGTCTTCGAACGAGTACTTGGGGTCGCAGCCGCCGTCGCTGACGACGATGAAGCGGCAGCGGCGCAGGACCATCTCGTAAAGACCGAGGTTTTCGAAGTGGCCGCCGTCGGAAAGATAGACTAGCGGGCACTGATCGTTGGTCGTGCCGGTCAGCTCCCACGCCAGCGGCTCGAGGTTCGTACGGGGATGCGCGTTGTCGTAGGTGTTGCGTCCTGCCAGTCCCGGATTACCGAGCCACGAGCCGAGGCGGACGTTGAGGATGGTGAGGATGAAGGCCATCGCCGGAGAGGAGTGGTAGCCCTGATTCGGGCTGGCCGCGGCGCCGGAGATAGCGACGGCGGTGCCGATGGAAATGCCGTCCTTGCCGCCGTACTCCTTCGAGTCGCGGTAGCCGACGTAGAAGCTGCCCGAATGCAGCGGTGAGACGGTGAACGACTCGGCCTTGCGCTGCTGCCACGCCAGTTTTTCGCCGGAGGTGAGATTGAGCGCGGTGTTGATGACGTGCAGCGGCGCGTGCTGGCACGGACGCAGCGATTTGCCGAACGTCTGCTGCAGCGCGGCGCGGTTGCGGCGCAGGCGCGGCGCCGATGCCTCGCCTTCAATGCCGCCGCCGAGGTCCTCGCGCATCAGGATTCGGTTGAGGTTCTGCATCATCGCGTTCTTCAGCGCGTCGTTGACGGCGCGCTTGTCTTCGAGCCAGCCGCGCGTCTTCTTGTCGAGCGCGTTCCAGATGGTCTGTTCGACCGAACCGTGCGCGGCGAAGTTGGCCGTGAGCTGTTCGACAAATGCGGGGAAGTCGATGAAGCTGGTAGGCCAGAGCAGGTCGGGCTGCAGTTCGTACATCTGCAGGTTGTCGTGCGGATCGAATCCAGTGAATTCGTCGGCGTCGCGCGAATAACGCGACGCGCCGAGGTACGCGCGGATCAGCCGGTTGCGATACAAGGCCTGCATCGAGAAACGATTCACGCCGACCAGCGTCGACAGTCCGGCCGCGATCGCGGCGGCGACGAGGATCCAGAAGAGATCCTGGTGAGCTGTGGCGTGCACGGTCTTGAGATGCGCAACGCCGTTGACGGTGGCCAGCGAGAGGAACGGCACCTTCTCCGTTTCGTACTTTGTTTCGATCTTCGAACCGGGAGTCTGCGTCGACTGCGTCAGCGTGGCGTTGGATTGGAACTGTTCGACCCATTTCGTGGTGACGGAGACTTTCTGATCTCGCAGGAGTTGGATCAGGACCGTCGTCCCGAGCGAGATTGCGCCGAGAAAGACAGCCACGAAGAGCGGCACGGCCAGCGAGAGGAGCAATCCGCTGGCGGCGCTGCTCCTGGTCGCTTTCTCATCCTTCTTCGTATCGCTCCCGGGAGTCTTGGCGCTGAAGCCGAGGAGGCCGGCCAGGAGTCCGGACACGCCGCCGACGGAGCTGACGAGCAGCGGCGCGCGGTACAGCAGCACCGGCCCGAAGACGGCGACGAAGCACCCCAGGCCGAGAATGACCGCGCACATCAACAGCAACGCCCCGCCGCGGCCCCACCACTCGCGGTCGTAGTCCTCATTGACTTTGCTGGAGATGCCGACGAATGCGGCGTTCTGCACGAAGAAGATGAGCAGAACGATGGGAACAGCGAAGCAGACGTAAATCTCCGACACCGGCGTTGAGTCGAAGAGTCCGCGCAGGAAGGGCGCGATGCCGCTGAGGTCGGGCACTTCGCGCACCGGATGATCGAAGACTTTGTTCGCGATTAGGTAGAAGAGCGTGACGACGCTGGCCAGACCGGTGAGCGTGGCCACCAGTTCCGTGGCCAGTTTCTTGGCCATCCCGTGCTGCCGCTCGAGTGGCTCGCGGCGCTCGGCGGCGGACGAGTTGATGAAGAATCGGTAGTAGTAAATGGCCGCGGGGAGAACGGTCATCGCGACCGCGGCGACCGCGTAGAAGATCCAGTCGCGCTGCAGGATCGGCTTGAACGGAAGCTCGGCGATCTTCGCCCAATAGAGACTGACGGCCGTCGAAGCGACCGTCAAAGGAATCACGCAAAACGCGAAATACCCCCCGGTTCCTCGGAGGCTCTTCGCGCTCGCATGGCGTCCATGAATGGTCGGACGCGTCGCGCCGAGGTATCCGAATCCGAGCGCAAGCGCGGCGGACGTTACGACGAGCAGCGTGTGCTGCGGGAACTGCGCGTCGTGCCGGAGCAGCATCGCGAACAGACGCGGGATGGCCAGGATCGCCGCGAGAATCGGAATCAGCACCAGGAGGTTGAGCAGCAGGTTGCGGATGTACATCGAAGCCATGGTCCACGTGTCGGCGGAGAGGAAGCCGAGCTTCGGACTCATGTAGTTGCTGTACGCGCGCAGGTGCCGCAGCGGCCGCGGCTCGGGATCGACTTTCTTCACCGGCCGGTCGCCCTTCGGCGAATTCGGCTGCGTCCCTTCGACGGCGGTGTCGGCGCGCACGAGGTCGTCCTGCACGCCGGCGATTCCGCTCGGATGACGGCGCGCCCACGACGACAACCAGCTTCCGATATAGCCGCCGCCGGAAACGGTGGAGAGGTAGTGGAACTTGTCGAGGATGCGTGCGCCGGCCAGCCCTTGAATGATGCCCAGCGCAAAGGTGGCGGTGCGGATGCCGCCGCCGCTGATGCAGAGCGCCGTCCGCGCTTCGTCATCGTTGCGCGCGTGCAGTTTGGTGTAGAGCGCGGAGAGGCGGATGTCGCGCTGCAGTTTGACCGCGCCGAGAAAAGCGTCGTCGACGATGCGGCGATTGATCTCGCGCCGCCGGCCGTCGCTGACGCCGTCGGTGTATTCGTCGTAATGATCGATGAGGTCGCGGCCGGTGTCGGTGATGGCCGGCGATTCGCGCAGTTGGCTGAGATCGCGCGCCGCGACAAGCGCATTGAGCGCGGGCACGAGCCCGGGGCTGCAGTCGACGCCGCACGCGGCGCAGACGGCGCGCCCCCACGCCTCGTCGATGATGTCGCCCTTGCCATACTCCGGCGGCGGCACATCGACCGCTCCGTACATCGCCACGTACTCCTGCTCAAGCACTTCGTGCACTTCGAACGGAAGCGAAGACATTGGGCCTCCTGGCCGGGACTGCGTTGATGGGTGAAGGCGGGATTATAGACGGATGGAGCGAAGAAGTTACTACAAATATTAATTCGGTGGACGCAACAACGGACGCGGATCGGCCGCGCTCGCCTTCCCCGCTTCGATCCAGGCCACGCGCGTGATGAGCGATCCGAGGAGCGACGATGCGGCGGCGGCGCGGCGCGCGCGTTTCGAGCGAATGCCGATCAGCCGCAGGACGAGCGGCAGCGGTCCGGAGAAGAATCCGCCGAGGCGAATGGTGGTACCGGTGACGCCATGCCGCAGCGGTTCGGAGTCGATTGTGCGATCCGATTCGATCTCGATGCCGGTGTAGGTTTCGAATGCCGCCGCGCCGAGAGCGAGGACGTTGAGCGCTTGCTCGTCGTGTCCGCGCAGCGTGAGCAGCGCGGTGGCCGAGGCGAGCGCCGACGCTCCGAAATGGATCGGCAGCGTCGTCGCGTACGCCGCCCAGACCGGAATCGACGTCGCGCCGAGAAGGACGCCGGTGTAGGTGGCCATGACCAATCCGGAGAGTGCGGCGGCGAATGCGGAGGCGTCGCCGATGCGCTGGGAGCGCGGGCGTCTCG
>ERZ1739050.34-NODE-34-length-15316-cov-7.907411_pt1 | contig 15316 bp, 11 predicted proteins | sample MGYA00581759_ERZ1739050 | MGnify/ENA primary metagenome ERZ1739050 (study PRJEB42929, sample SAMN08275525) | rhizosphere metagenome | isolation source: Rhizospheric soil replicate 2 | host: Colobanthus quitensis and Deschampsia antarctica | place: Antarctica: Devils... | reverse complement strand
GAGCCGGGCAGGTTCTGCTGGGCTGCCCTGATGTAGGGCCGATGGTGATCGGTGATGATGGCCGCCGGCTGGGTCTCGGCGGTCGCCCGGACGCGCCCGAAGAATGCCTGAGCGGAAGCCAGGTCCCGTCGCCCACGCAGCAGTACGGCGACCACCTGGCCGGGCTCGCCGACGCCGCGGCCGAGGGACCGCTTGCCGGGGCCCACGAACGAGCACACCCCGACCGCGGACCACGCCCGGCCCAGCCCACCCCGGCGACCCCCGGCCCCTCGCTGCGCGACAGCGAACAGAAGTCCGTCGTCCCCGATCGGGGCGGTCGAGCGGGGCCGAAGCACGCGGGACGAGGACTCCGGCACGAGGCGGGTGGAGGAGGGGCGGTGGGGTAGTAGATCGACGCCGCTGAAGGATTAATGAGATTGCACGAGATCGCACGAAGACTTTCTGAAACTCGGCGTTAACGGTTTCCATTCTTCGCCCTTATTTTTGAAGTCAGCGCCTTGACACCATAATTCAACCCATCTAGAATCCACCGCTCACCCTTAGAGCCGAGGTGTCACATGGATAGACGACTTCGAAATGAACTCGCGTCGCACAGGACTAGTCTTGATCAGGCTGGAGAAACGGACCTCGACGGTCGAATCGAGGACTCGCTCCGATGGTCAGCGGACGCACTCGGAACGTGCACGGCCGCAGTCGAGCAGCTTCAAAGTGAATTCCAGCAAATTCACGACCAATGGTTCAGGAGGGCCGCAGGCGGTACCACGCACCCGGGTACGCAAGTCAGACCGGACTATTACCAAACAAAAGGTTTTCTGGGAGCGGCGATTGGCGGCTGGGCGATTTCCCTTCTCGAAGTACTGTTTACAACGGGAACTGCTCAGATCTTTCTAAATGCTCAACGCGAGGTGGCGTGGGCCGTCGGTTTCACAGTGGCGGCCCTCATCGCTATTGCCAACAAGGGCTTTTTCGCACCCATCGCCACCACCAAACTCCAAGAGACGCCGAAAAAGTCTCGCGACCGGCTTCTTAGGAGCCTAGGCGTCATCACCGTGCCGGAGCTGGGCCTTCTGTATCTTCTTCTAGCGATTGCTCGAGGTTCCAGTGGACTCGACAAATATCTGGGGTTGGTTATGGGAGCGCTCAGCCTATTGACTCCTGTTATTGCTGGCCTTCTCTTCGGCCTATCGACTCTCCTAGGTTGGTCTCGTGATTTAACGAATAAGATCAGGGAGTGGCAAGATCTCGCTAGAAATATCCATGGTTTAGAAGACGCAGCCGCGCATATGGCTGAGCAGCGGACGCCGGGGGACGCAACCGAAACACTTAAAGATTTGCTTATCCACGTCAGGCGACGTCAATCTCACGTCGTTGAGCCACTTGGCCCCCGAGATCTCCCGCGTGGAGATGCAAAAAACATTGTTTCGGCGATAACCTTGATCTTGCTGCTGTCCACCTTCACTCGGTGCCGAGAAAAGCCGATTGCAGCGCAACCTCTGAGCCTATCGGCGAACTCAACTCAAGAGACCGTTTCGAAAGCCGCGCGGGGCGAAATTTGGGACGACGGGACCGTTAGTGTGGACGCAACCGACCTTCCCGCAGCGCGTACCGCGATTCTATCCGCGATTCGCTCCATTTCTTCTACGGAGCAAGTCAGCGAATGGAAGTACTTCGAATTCGCCGATTCGGCGTGGAAGGAGCAGTCGACCTACGCCGTCCCGGTTCCGGGCTTTAGCGAGCCAGTCTGTAAACATGAAACTGATGAAGCGGGCATCCTCTTCAGGCGAGATAACTCGAAAGCGGAAGCAGAGTGCGCAACGGCACGCCAACGCGCTCACAATGCGCATGAGCAAACAATCGGAAAGTCAATTACCGAATTTGCCAAATATTGGAACAGTGTTGCACAGAAGGATGCGCACTGCACAAGCATTCATGACGTGCTTCAGAGACTGTCCCAAGAGTCAGGAAGAGTTCGAGCCATAGTAATAACGGATGGCGTGGAGACCTGTTTAAAAGAATGGCCCGCTGTCTCGCCGCCGCGCGATGATGTCCGAGTGGTCGTAGTTCTCGTCAGTTCAACGGACTCAAGTAAGGCCGGAAGCTTCGCGGCGGATTTTGATCGCCGAAGGAGTTCGTTGCTTCAAAAAGCATCCTGGATTGTGGTCGTGCCGCCGTGGAAGTTTGAAGCGGCCACTTTCTCCAATCCAGCCAGCGGCTCACGAATAGCCTCCTAACCGCACATCCACTGACCGGACAGTGCATGGGACGTTAACCCACGTACAAGGAGTTCTCCGAGCAGAGCATGAGGCGTCAGAGCCGACGGAAGCAGATCCTTCAGACCCCCTAATACAGATCGCCGGGTGTGACGCCCAAGGCGCGCGCTATCCGAGCGATGACCAGGTAGCTTGGGTTCGCCGTGCCGCCTTCGATGCGGCGCACGTGGTTCTCATGAATATCTGCGAGTTCCGCGAGCAGTTCCTGTGAAAAGCCGCGCGAATGGCGCAGATCGCGGACTCTCTTTCCGAGGGCGCGCAATATGGCAACGTCAGGCATCAGCTCGAAAGACAGGAAACACTATTGTGTCGGTAGAGGAAAGACAGTATGCTGTCGCTCCCATGGGCAAACCAACGAAAGAGCGCCATCTGAGGGCCGTTCTGGCACCACTTACCGAATACATCGAAGTGCAGCCCGCGCTTCACATGGTCAGAGTCATGAAGCGATTCTTCGATGAGGTTGTGAACTGCCCGGCTTTCGAGCCGTTCACGCAGGCGCTTCGCGTCGGCTACATGGAGATTCTGAATGAGGAGCTGGCGTCGTACGCGCTGAATCTCGCACTCGCCATCGCCGAGCTTGAAGTCGTCTCTCCCGAGAACGCTGACGACGGAGGGGCCGAAGAGCGGGGAGCGGTCAGAACACGCACGCGATCCTGACCGCGGGGTATTCCGGAGGGGCCGAGTGACCTGCCGCATCAGAGTCACCTTGTGGATTCGAAGGTCCTATCGTGAATGCACGAATCCCGCCGAGCTAAAAGGTTCGTCTCGGCATTCACCCACGCGTCTTTTCCAACTCCGCCCACCGCCCGTACAACCGGTCCACCTCTGCTTGCGCGGCGGTGAGGTCGGCGAAGCGTTGCTGAAGCAACGCGGCATTCGCGGCAATTGCAGAATCCTGCGCCGCGGCGGTTGCAGCGGCTAGGCGGGACTCGGCGGCGTGGACGGCGGCTTCGATGCCGTCCCATTCGCGTTGGTCTTTGTAGGAGAGGCGTTTTGCGCGCGGTTTGGAAGGCGGTGGGACGGTGTCACGAGTGACGGCGCGGGCCCGGTTGGATTCCCATTGGGTGTAGTTGGCGAAGTATTCGGCGGAGCCCTTTCCATCCAAGGCGAGAATTGAGGTCGAGACGCGGTCGATTAGATAGCGGTCGTGGGTTACCAGCACCAGGGCGCCGGGGAAGTCGAGGAGAGAGTCTTCGAGGACTTCGAGCGTGGAGATGTCGAGGTCGTTGGTGGGTTCGTCCAGGACGAGCAAGTCCGCGGGTTGGAGCATCAGTCTCGCGAGGACGATGCGGGCTTTTTCGCCGCCGGACAGTTTGGATACTGACGTTTCCAGTTGTTCGGGGCGGAAGAGGAAGCGCTTGGCCCAGGAGGCTACGTGGAGGGTTCGGTCGCGGTAGACGACCTGGTCGCCCTCGGGGGCCAGGGCGCGTTTTAGAGTCAGCGTCGGGTCGAGGCTTTCGCGGTTTTGTTCGAAGTAGACGGTGCGGAGTTTTTCGGCTTTTTCGATGGTGCCGGCGTCGGGTTGCAGTTCGCCGGTGATGGTGCGGAGGAGCGTCGTTTTGCCGGAACCGTTCGGGCCGAGGATGCCGAGGCGGGTGCCGGGGGTGAGGAGGATGTCGAGGTCGTCGACGAGGAGGCGATCGCCCATCGACTTGCGCAGGCCGCGGACTAGCCAGAGGCGTTTGGTTCTGCGTTCGGAGGCGGTGAAATCGATCTTGGCGCTGCTGGTTGCACTTCGCGACTTCGATTCTTTCAGCTCTCCGATCAATCCCTCGGCGTTTTGAATGCGCGACTTCGATTTCGTCGTGCGCGCTTTCGGGCCGCGGCGGAGCCACTCCACTTCGCGGCGGACGAGATTCGCCAGCGTCTCCTGATACGCGGCTTCGTTGCGCAGGAGCTCGTCGCGCCGTTCGAGGAAGTCGGAGTAGTGGCCGTTGACCTGGAGCAGGCCGTCGGCGTACTGGCGATTCAGTTCGAGCATGCGCTTGGCGGTGTTTTCGAGGAAGTAGCGGTCGTGGCTGACGACGACGAAGGCTTTGGGTTCGGACTTCAGCAGGCCTTCGAGCCAGAGGATGGCGTCGACGTCGAGGTGGTTGGTCGGCTCGTCGAGCAGCATCACGTCGGGCTCGCGGGCCAGCTCGCGCGCGATGGCCAGGCGTTTGCGCCAGCCGCCGCTGAGCGTGGCAGTGTCCTGCGTGCGGTCCATGAAGCCGGACTTGCCGAGGGCGATGGCAATGCGCGACTGCTTGTCGTAGTCGTCGAGGATGTGATCGTTTTCCAGACCTTCGAGGAGAACTTCCTCGATTGTCTTGCCGTGCGCGAAGACTGGGTCCTGCGGGACGTAGCCGATGCGGACGCCTTTGCGGACGGCGCGGTTGCCGGAGTCGGGCTCCTCTTCGCCGGCGATGATTTTGAGCAGCGTCGATTTGCCGGAGCCGTTCGGGCCGACCAGGCCTACGTGGTCGCCTTCGAAGAGGGAGAAGGAGAGGTCGTTGAAAAGCGGGCGGGAGGTGTAGGACTTTGTGAGGCGTTCGCAGGTGAGGAGGACGGGCGGCATGGGGCGGCGGTTATAGCAGATGAAACAGGAGCGCGGACGTCACGGCGGGCGGGACGCCCGCGCTCCCAGGGATTACCTGTCGTTGTGCAGTTCCACGAACTCGTAGATGAAGTTGCCGGAGCCCGCGGCGTCGGAGAATTCGTTGATGACGACGCCTTTGGCGCAACCGGCGCCGGCGCCGCTGCCGGGATTGGCGAGCGTGGTGGCGCCGATGTTCCAGTTGGATGTGATGCCTGCGCCGGTGCAGGGATCGATGCGGCGGAGCGACTGATTCGCGCTCGATGACGTTGAGATCGTCGGGCCGTCGATGGTCGTGCCGCTGGCGTTTTTCAGCGTGTAGTTTTCGCTGCCGTTGATCTGCGGGAAGGCGCCGGCGGTGGTCAGGTAGACGACGTTGGATGCGAGCGTGACGCCCCAGAAGGTTTGGAATGCGGTCTTTGTGGCGTCGCGGCCGATGACGACGTAGCCGTTCGCGGGGATGACGGTGCCGGCCGGGATCGTGTAGACGATGGTGGCGTTGGCTTGGGTGACGGTCCAGCCGGAGATGTCGGTTCCGCTCGGATTGTTGACGGTGACGTTGACAGCGGCCGACGTGCCGACGTTGAGCGCGGCGTCGTAGGCTTTCGCGGTCAGCGCGTGCGAACCGTTCGCGACCGAGCTTGAATCCCAACTGTACGAGTAGGGCGAGGTCGTATCGGTCGATTTCAGTGCGCCATCGATGTAGAACTCGACCTTCGTCACGCCGACGTTGTCGGATGCTGTGGCGTTGATCGAAATCGTTCCGACGACCGTTGCGCCGTTCAACGGCGCCGTGATCGAGACCGTTGGCGGAGTCGTATCGCCGCCGCCACCGCCGGAACCGTTGGCGAGCCAGTTGATGCCGTTGGCGACGAGCAGGCCGTTGTCGTAGCTCGGATCGTTGTAGCCGAGGTACGTGGTGTGTCCGCAGGAGTTCGTGGCGTCTTCGGTGACGGAGGAATCGCCGATCGCGGCGACGCGGCCCGTGCCATACGTTGACGTCGCGTAGGTCACGCCGCTTGACGTATCGTGCGTCGAGGTCGTCTTCCACACGTGGCCTTTCGCGGCGCCGCTGAGCGTCATCGACGACGAACCGAACAGGCCGAGGCCGCGGCTGGATGAGGGAACGCCATAGGCGCCGGTCCAGATGATGGGCGAGGCTGTATCGGTGGTGAAGTTGCCATCGGGATGATTGTCGAACCATCCGAACGTCTTGTCGGCGGAGTTGTCGTTGTAGGTGATGCCGAAGACGCTCGGGCTTCCCATGAGCGTGTTGAATACGCCGGCGGCGTCGATGCCGTCGCTGTTGCGGTCCGCGCCGGCGTGGTCGGCGATCATGAACAGGCCGCCGCCGTTGAAGACGAAGTTGCGGATGGCCGTGATCTCGGTCGAAGTCAGCGCGATGTTCGGCTCGGGCATGACGAAGACGTTGTAGTGGCTGAGGTCCTGGGCGTTGGTGCCGTCGCCGTAGCTGATGCGCGCGCCGACGGGCAGCGACTCGACGTGGAAGCCTTTCTTTACGAGATCGACGCCCATCGCCGAGTGCCCGCCGTTCCAGAACGTCTCGGGCGTGGACGACGTGATGCCCGCCTGATCGGGCGTGGGGAAGCGCTGGGCGGTGCCGCACGAATCTTCATCGAGCGTCCAGTCGGCGTTGCCCGCGGTTTGCGCGTGGGCGGCGTCGAAGAGGATCGTTTTCTGTTGTGCGGCGAGGCTTGTAGCAACGAGGAGCACGAGGATCACCAGGAGCGAGAGCGAGCATTTCTTCATCATTCCTCCGTTGTTTCGGTGGCCTTAATGTTGACCACGGAATCGTTCATTGACCCGGTAAGTGTGCAGTTGTTGACCAGAAAAGGGGGAGGATCGTGGGGAGATTCTTCGTGATGTGCAGGTAAAGTGCCGTCGCAACTATTATCGAATCATGCTCGAAAAAAATCTTGATGACGGCATCCTCACCATCCGCCTCGCGCACGGAAAAGCGAGCGCGCTCGATCTGGAACTTTGCTCCGCGCTGGCGAGCGCGTTCGAAGAGGCGGCGGCGGATGACGGTGTCGGCGCGGTGATCCTGACCGGCACCGGCTCGATCTTCTGCGCGGGCGTCGATCTGCCGCGCATGATCAGCGCCGGCGGCGACTACGTGCAGTTGTTCGTGGAAGCGCTCGACGCGGCGTTGCGCGGCGTCTTCGTCTTCCCCAAGCCGTGCGTCGCAGCGATGAACGGACACGCTATCGCCGGCGGCGCGATCCTCGGGTTTGCCTGCGATCATCGCCTCATGAGCGGAGGACGCATCGGCGTTCCGGAGCCGCTGGTCGGCGTGCCGTTTCCGCCGCTGGCGCTGGCGATCGTTCGCTACGCGGTCCCGAAGCCGTATCTCCAGCCGATGGTGTATTTCGGCAAGACGATGGATGCCGAGGAAGGAAGGGCAATGGGCATCGTCGACGAGGTGGTGCCGGCCGCGGATCTGCTCTCGCGCGCACGAACGATCGCGGAGCAGTTGATGACGGTTCCGCGCGCGACGTTCCGCATCACGAAGCGCCAGCTTCGCGAACCGTACTTACGCGATGCGTCGGAGATCGCGGTCGCATCGATCGACGAGATCGACGCGATCTGGGCGGCGCCCGAGACGCATGAGCACATTCGCGAGTATTTGGAGAAGACGCTCAAGAAGAAGTAGTTGTCATCTTGAGCCGCCGGAGGCACGTAGCCGAAGGCGAAGATGCCGCAGGACGGCGAAAGATCTCAAGATGCGCAACTCCGGCTGAAACCCGCTGGGATTCAACGCAGATTGGGAAGCTGGAGATCCTACGGCGTCCTCCGCCGTTCCGCTGCTTCGCAGCTCCCGGCTCCGGCAGCCTCAGGATGACAAGCTCCGTCGCATCGCGCTGCGATGACAGTCACGCCGCTTGCATAAGCAACGGCTCCCCACCGCACAAATCAGAGGAGAAATTGATGAGACTTATCCGGTCCCTACTCCCGGTGTTCCTGTTCCTCGTCGCCCTTCCGCTCGCCGCGCAGAACCTCGAGATCCACTACATCGACGTTGGATGGGGCGGCTCGGTGTTCATCAAAGGTCCTACCGGTGTCACCGTTCTCATGGAAGCCGGCAACACCGGCATGGGGACGCAGTACGTCGTGCCGTATCTCAAGTCGATCGGCGTGCAGCCGGCCAATGGGATCGACTACGTCATCGGCGGCCATCAACACTGCGATCACATCGGCGGTCTCGATGAGGTCATCCAGGCCGGCTACAACATCCACATCAAGCAGTACTACAACGGATCGACGTACAGCTCGTCGTGCGCGGATGGATGGAATGCCGCGGCCGCGGGCACCACCGCGGGCGTGCCGATCGCGATGCCGGTCGGCACCGTGATTGCCCTCGGCAACGGCGCGACGCTTACCTGCATCGCGCGCAACGGTTCGATCATCGGCGGCGGATCGGTCCCCGTGACCGACGAGAACGACCGCTCGATCGCGCTGCTCATCAAGTACGGCGGCTTCGATTACATCTGGGCCAGTGACCTCGGCGGCGGACCTGATGCCTGCACCGGCCGCGGTACGGCGCAGCTCGACGTCGAGAGCTCGGTGATCAACGCCATTTCGCCCGGCGGCGCGTTTCCGCTGATCAGCGCCGGCGGCATCGACCTGATGCACGTGAACCATCACGGCAGCGAGAGCAGCAGCAATCCGACGTACTTCAACAAGATCAAACCGGCTGTGGCGATCATCGGCGTCGGCGCGGGCGAATCGACGGGATGGGACCTGCCGCGCATCAAGGTCGTCGACAGCGTTCTCCTCGGCAGCAGTGGTTGCACGACCGCGCCGCCCACGTATGTGCTGCAGACCGAGGAGGGCAGTCCGGCGGGGACGAACACGAGCCACTCCGGATTCTGCGTCGGCAACATCAAGGTCACCACCGACGGCATCAGCATCTTCACCGTCTCCGCGGATGGCGCGGTGCATCAGGGACCGAACGAGCTGGCGGCGTCGGGACTGCCGAAGAGCTTCACGATCGATGACTCCGGCGGCGGGGGCGGCGACACGACTCCGCCGGTCACGTCAATCACCGCGCCGCTCAACGGCGCCACGGTCAGCGGCACGACGACCGTCACCGCCTCGGCGTCGGACAACGTCGGCGTAACGAAGGTCGAGTTCTACCTCGATGGCGCGTTGAAGTCGACGGACACGACATCGCCGTACTCCTGGAGCTGGGATACGACCACGGCGACGAATGGCTCGCATTCGCTGACGTCGAAGGCGTACGACGCGGCACTGAACGTCGGAACGTCCACCGCGGTCAGCGTGACGGTCAGCAACGGCCTGCCGGTGAACATCGGCAGTTGGACGCTGACGCAGGCGAATTCGACGCTGACCTACACGATCCCGGCAGGAACGACAATCGCGTCGAAGGGCTACGTGATCATCGCCCGCAACTCGACGAAGACCGCGTTCCAGACGTACTGGGGCGTGACCCTCGGTGCGAACGTGGTGTTCATCAACTCCGCCGACAAGATGCCGCAGATCAACGGCAGCGAGACCTACACGCTGAAGAACTCTTCGGGCACGACGATCGAAGGGACGACCGTGGCAATGGATACGTCGGGCGGCTCCGACTTCCAGCGCGCCACATGCGGCGCAATCGGCACGCTGAGCAGTTGGACGAAGCTGGCCTCGGCATCCGGCAGCCCGGGCACCGGCGGTCTCAATGGCTGCAACAAGGGCCCGTTCATCAACGAGTTCTCCGACGCGTTGGGCACGGGGAACTACGTGTACGAGTTCATCGAGCTGTACAACGACAAATGAGTGTGTGCTGTCATCCTGAGTCGCCGGAGCCGCGCAGCGGCGAAGGACGATCGAAGGACCCCCAACCTACTGCGTGGTAGTGAGGGGGTCCTTCAGCGCGCTGCGCCAGCTTCAGGATGACAGCCACTTGCGCCGGCGGCGTTTTTTGTGTACCTTTCTGCCTCCCCACACGGGCGCATCCTCTGCGCTCTCACTCCCGTTGCACCAATCAATCGATGCTTACAATTCTTCTGCTGCTGGCGCTCCATGCGCCCGAGGACTCAGTGCTGAAAGCGCATTACATCGCTGTCGAAGGAACCGATCCGGAGTACGGACAAGGCGCGATCGAGCGCAATGAGCTCCGCCACCATCCGCTGCCGCACCTGACGTGGCTGATCCTCGCCGACGTCACTCCCGCTGAATTGCAGTCGAAACTCAATGCCGCCGTCGATCCAAAGCACGGCGCTTTCGTCGTCGAATGCGCGAGCGAGGAGGAGGAGCGAGCCGTGCGATCGGGGAAGATCACGATGCAGCGGTAGCAAAAATCAGCTCACCACAAAGACACAAAGAGCACAAAGGGGGCTCTTTGTGTCCTTTGTGTCTTTGTGGTTCAAATCATTTCAGTGCGAACGCCACCACAGCATCGCCGCGCTTCGTGTGCAGCTTTCCGTGGCCTCCCGCGGCGATGACCACGAATTGTTTTCCTGCGGCGCGGTAGATCATCGGGGACGCTTGCGCGCTTGCCGGCATCGTCGCGCGCCAGAGTTCTTTGCCCGTTTCGACGTCGAAGGCGCGGAAGATTTCGTCCATCGCGGCGGCGATGAAGACGATGCCATTCGACGTTGCAGAGCCGCCGAGGTTGGGGGAGCCGATGTTCGGCGGGAGGCCGGGGATCTGGGTGACGCCGCCGAACGGCGTCTCCCAACGAACGGTGCCTGTGTTCACGTCGATTGCGGTCAGCGCGCCCCACGGCGGCGGGGTGCAGGGGACGCCTTTCGGCGACAGAAGAATCGTGCGGTACATCGCGTAGGGCGTGCCGCTCATGCGGTTGTACTCGCCGAAAATCCGCTCGCCTTTGCTGCGGGCGCGATCGGCGTCGTAGTCCGCGCGCGGGATCAGACGCACCATCGCCGCGAGGCGGTTCGTGTTCGCGACGATGATGTGATGCACCGGGTCGTACGACATCCCGCCCCAGTGCATGCCGCCGATGTTGCCGGGCACCTGCAACGTTCCGCGGATGCTCGGCGGCGTGAACATGCCGTCGTGCCGGAGCGAGGCGATGATCGATCTGCATGCGGCGCGATCCGCATCGTCGACTCCGAAGACGTCGTCCGGCTTGAGTTGCGAAGGCACGATCGGCGGCGGCATCGTCGGGAAGGGCTGCGTCGGCCACGCTTGCTCGCCTGCAACGTCGCTGGCCGGCACCGGCCGCTCTTCGATCGGAAAGAGCGGCGCGCCGGTCGTGCGGTTGAAGAAGAAGAGATGTCCCATCTTCGTCCCCACCGCGACCGCTTTGATGCCGCGCACTTCGACCAGCACCGGCTGCGTGGCGATGTCGTAATCCCAGAGGTCGTGATGGACGACCTGGAAGTGCCAGACGACAGCGCCGGTATCCGCGCGAATGGCCACGATGCTGTTGGCGAGTTCGTTTTTGCCGAGGCGAAGGCCGCCGTAGTAGTCGGGGCTGGGGCTGCTGGTGGGGATGAAGACCATCCCCGATTCGGGATCGGCGGTGATCGGCGCCCACGCATTCGCCGCGCCGCTGTGCAGTTCGCGCGCGATCGGATCGAACGTCCAGCGCAGCGCGCCCGTACGCGCGTCGTAGGCGCGAACGCTGCCGCGTTCGAGCTCCGCGGCGCCGTTGTCGCCGATCGCGGATCCGATGATGACCAGATCGCCGATCACCGCGGGCGGTGAGGTCACCTGATAGTCGCCAAATCGCGGATGCTCAATTCCCTCCGTCAGATCAACGGTGCCGCGGACGCCGAACTCGTTGGCCGGCGCGCCGGTGGCGGCATCGAGGGCGATGAGCCGCGCATCGATGGTCCCCTCGAAAATCCGCTTGCCCTTCGCCCAATACGCCACGCCCCTCGACGTAACCTCGGAGAAGTCGCCGCTGCGATCAATGTGGGGATCGAAGGTCCAGCGCTCTCGACCCGTCGCGGCGTCGAGGGCGATGACTTTGTTGAATCCCGTGCTGAGATACATCGTGCCGTCGACGACGATCGGCGTGACTTCGAACGTCGACTTCTGCTCGGAGTCTTTGACGAACGTCGTCTCGCCGGTGTGGTACGTCCACGCCACTTCCAGCGTGCCAACGTTTGTACGGTCGATGTCGGTCAGCGGCGAGTAGCGCGTTCCGCCGGCGTTCGCGTACGCGGGCCAGTCGTTGTTCGACGTCGTCGAACTGCAGGCGGCGGCGAGGAGAAGCATAGCGATGAAGGTGTTTCGCATCGGCATATGATCGTTCATCAAAGGAGCAATCCGTTATGTCGAACCGCGACCTCTACAGGAAACTTTGGGAGCAGGACAATCCGGCCTTCGTACGCGTGCTGCGCGCGCTGCCGGCAGATCAACTCGATTACAAACCGCACGAGCGGTCGTCCAGCGCGGGCGATATCGCGTGGCAGATTTCGGAGGAGCTTCGGAGTCTGTGCGATCTGATCGGCACCGGCGAAATCAATTGGGAGACGAAGCCGCGGCCGGCGACGCTCGACGAAATCGTCGCCGCGTACGAGGCGAACGCGGTACGTCATCGCGACGCGCTCGCCTCCGCCGATGATGCGAAGTGGGACAGCCCGGGCAGGATGCTCTGGGAAGGGCAGGAGGTGATGAAGTCGACGGTCGGCGCTCTGTGCTTCAGCTTCTTTCTCGACGCCATCCATCACCGCGGCCAGCTCAGCGCGTACATCCGTCCGATGGGTGGAAAGGTGCCCTCGATTTACGGACCATCGGCCGACGATACGGGCGGGATGTAGGACGCGAAGCGCATCGAAAAACGCCGGAGGCGTTTCGTAAGGTAGCCGGCGGTCCGAGCGTCAGCGAGCGACCACCGGTTCCCGATCGCGCGATGGTTACCCGACCGCGGCAGCGGTCGCGGAGGGAATTCACGCCGCTTGGTATTTGATGCGCGACCCCGCCGGGGTCGATTTTCTTTGCGTTCACGTTGACCGGTGGTCTCACGCTTCGCGTGCGACCACGGGCTACCTTCCGAAACGCCTCCGGCGTTTTGCGGACGCACTACGCTGACTTACAACTTTTCCACCACCGCACCCAAAACGAACGTTGCGTATTGATCGCGGAAATCGGCCAGCGGCACGGCGTCCGATGGCGTGCGGTCGGAGAGGCGGGTGTAGAGATCGCGGACCGTGTCGCGGCGCGATGAAAAGAGCTCGGCGTTCAACTCGCCCTTGAGGGCGAAGAGGCGGAGGAAGTCGCCGCGCGGGAAACGGAGCGGGCGGTGGAGATTGTCGGAGCGTGGGTCCCATTCGCCGATGATCACGTCGTTTTCGCTGCCGTCGGGATCGCGATGAAGGCAGACCAGCAGTTCCGCTTCGATGGCCTGCTCGCTCGTCGTGTCGAAGTCGGGTGGTGCGATCGGAATGCGATCGCGGTCCTGATGGAACTCCTGACGGATGGCGAGCACAAGCGGGTCGGCAACGTCGAGCGGCGTGGCTTCGACTTCGCCCGGCGCGAACGGCACGATCTCCCCGACGTCGACTTCATCGAGTCCTTTCAGCGACACCATTCCGATCAGGCGGACGCCGGCATATTCGAGTCCTGTCAGCGACGGCGCGAAGCCGATGTACGTCGCCCACGGCGCACGCAGCCGGAACAGTTGCTGCCCCTCGGCGCTCAACTCGTTCGACAACTCCTGCAGCAAAGGGAACGACGCCACGATGCCTTCGTTGACCAGGTGGCCGCTGTTGTTCACGTACGCGTAAAACTCGCGCGCGTGCTGTGTGTGATCGATGACGTCGACGCCGCGCGCCAGCGGCGCGAAGAACGCCTGCACCTTGGCGGCGTCGTAGCCGTGCGTCAGGAGGAACGACGCGAATTCATCGATCTCGCGGGTGGCTTTGCCTGTCGTCAGGCGCGACAACTCCACGATTCCCGGTCCGTAGAACTCCGTGATGCGCTCATTGCCGCTGCCCTTCATCGGCAGCAGCCGGTAGTAGCCGAAGTTGAGGGCGATGCGCACGCCTTTGTTGAACGCGAAGCCTTTGCTGCGGACGTCGGCGTAGCACCGCTGGATCTCGACGGCGGCGCGGATCAGGCGCAGAGCGCGGCGGGTCGTGTAGAACGCGCCGTCGCCGAGGAACTTTTCGAACTGCAGCAGGTGCCGCCCGGCGATCGAATCGAGCTTGCGCTGGAAGAGCAGCATCTGCCGGTACGAGCTGATCTCCTCCTTGCGGCCGCCGCGGCGGATGTTGCCGAGCGTCTCCGTGAAATTGGAGATGTCGTAGATGAGCCCGAAGCGATGCACCATCGGATCGACGACGCCGGGGCGTCCGAAATCCATCGGCCGTGTCGAACGCGAATAGGCGGTGGCGCGCTTGTCGGCGGAGACGATCTGCTTGTCCGCCGTCACCGTCATCATGGTGATGCCCCGCCGCAGTTGATTGAGGATCGCGAACTCGCGCAGACGACGTGCGATGAGCTGGAACTGTTCGCGGTCTTCGCGCGTCACTGCCGATTGAATGGCGTTCTGTTCGAAAAGGAAATTCTGAAAGCGCGTGTCGAGCAGGAGCGCCATCGGAATCGTCTGATCGGCCGCCGGCACAAACAGCGGCATGGCGGCGCGAAAGGTGCGATCGCGCTGCAGGAGGTCGAGCGCGATCTCGCGCATCCGTTCGATGGAATCGCGGAAGGCCTGAAAGTCGCGCCGAAGATATCCATTCACGAACGACCGAAGCTCGCGCAGATCCGGCCCGATGAACTCCTCGGTGAAAATCAAGACGTCGTCCGTGAGCAGCCGGAAGAACTGCAATCCGCGCTGTTCTTCGCCATCCAGAATCGGCGATGCTTTCGTGGCCAGTTGCGACATCGCCTCGCGCGTGTCGGACGCCCACTTCGCGAAGATGCGGTACTTGAACGCGTCGCCCTGCGTGCGGCCGGTCTGCGTGTCGAACGTGCTGACGCGGCGCGGAATCGACGAAAACTGGCGCGACAGATCGAACGAATGCGCGAGCCAGAAAACGGCGTGATAGTCGCTGAGCAGATTCGACATTAGCGCGTTTTCCGCCAGGCGCATGAGCTGCGTCATGTACGCGCTGCAGGCGAGTTGCGCTTTCTCCTTCGCCGACTGCTGGCGCCCGGCCTGCCACGCCACTTCCTCGGCCAGCCAGCGATCGAGTTTCGCCTCGAGCTCGCGAAGCACCGGCGCGTCCGCGACGGGAAAGCCGAGGGTCGGCGATTGCGTCTCGTCGGCGGGGAAAATCTTGTACGGCTTCGGCAGCAGCGTATCCGCGCGCGGAAAAATCTCCTCCAGCGTCCGCCCCAGATCAGTGCCGAGGAGAAACGTTGCCGTGTCCGGTCGCGAGCCGTGATACGTCTCGTGGGTGGAAGGCATGGAATCAGGATTATAGACGTACCAGCCAGCCGGAAAGGAGATTCCCAACGACACCGAACAAGACCCAGTTGTACGTGAGTTTGATGAACCACAACGGGTTCTTTGTCCTCGTGAAAC
>ERZ1739050.33-NODE-33-length-15428-cov-7.690236_pt1 | contig 15428 bp, 9 predicted proteins | sample MGYA00581759_ERZ1739050 | MGnify/ENA primary metagenome ERZ1739050 (study PRJEB42929, sample SAMN08275525) | rhizosphere metagenome | isolation source: Rhizospheric soil replicate 2 | host: Colobanthus quitensis and Deschampsia antarctica | place: Antarctica: Devils... | reverse complement strand
GCTGCTCCGCCTCTTGGGGCGCCTGTGGGGGGCGTTCTTTTGCGGGGATGTGCCGGGCGATGACCTGGACGGGCGCGCTGTTTCCGTAACGCAGCGGAAGTGCGGCCACCTCGACGTCGAGAGGGGAGCCGTCGGCGCAACGGTATGTTTCGCGAATGTACGGGACGCTCTGTCCGGCCCGGAGCCGGTCGAGCCGCTCGCGCACGCTCGCATGCGATGAGGCGTCTACGAACGAAAAGACGTTGCGTCCGACGAGCTCCTCTTCGCTGGTTGCGCCGAGGAGATGGACGAAGGCCTGGTTGACGTAGACGAAGGTCTCATCGACGTGAACGCCGATGCAGTCCGGCGAGAGCTCGACCATGCGCCGGAAGTTTTCGCGGTCCGCCAGCGCCGCCTCTTCGGCCTCGCGCTCGCGCGTGATGTCGACCATGACACCGAACAGCTCGACCGGCACGCCGTCGACGCTGTGGACGTTAACGTAATCGCGCAGCCAGACGGCGCGGCCGTCAGCGGCGATGATGCGATAGACGAGCTCGTGGTTCCGGCCTGCCACGGTCTCGCTGCGGCAGAGCATGGGCACGTGCTTGTCGTCGGGATGAATGTGATCCGCCCAGAAGTGGGGCTCGTTGAGCCATCGTGAGACGGGGTAGCCGAGGAGCGCCTCGGCCGCGGGATTGACGTAGTTGAATCGAAAGGTCTGGGCCGAGGCCGACCAGGCGATGGCGGGCATGGCATCAAGTAGGCGGGAGCGGCGTTCATCCTGGCAGTCGAGTGTGGCATTCATTAGTGATGGCGATTAACGCAGGGTCTCTCTGTATATTCCTACAAATAACAGTAGAGCTTGGCATGCAATCCTGAAATAAACACGTACGCCTACGTTTTGTTCTGCCCGTGCGATGGAGAGGCCGGAGCACACAAAAATAAGGAGACTCAGACATGCCGTATGTAGCCTTGGAGTGGGATCACAAGATTGGACGCCCGGTCATTCAGTGGCTGGTCGTGAAGTGTTCGAGCGTGGGACATAAGTTCGGGGGGCCGCAGGCCATGCCGCCGCGCCGCGACGTCGCGTATTTCGTCAACGAAGAAACGGCCGAGCAGGATGCGAAAGCGTTCGCCGGGTACAAGACGCGGATGGGCGGCGGCGGAAACGCGTCCGACCGGGAGATGGGCAAGTCCGCGGCGTACAGCAGGAAGCACGCGGCCTTCGCCTGGGACCACAACATCTTCAATCCGCTCGTGAATTGGGCGGTGCTGGAGTGGAACGGGGAGAATCCCGAAGGCGAGAGTTACCGGAACGACGTCGCCTACTTCCTCGATCCGGAAACCGGCGAGGCGGATGCCCGCGCCTTCCGTGTGATTCGCGACGAGCTCCTGGCGAAAGCCGCGAAAGTCGCGGCGTAGTTTTCAATCAAGTCGCGGTCTCGCGGTGAGTTCGCTCGCGAGACCGCGCGCCCCTCTCGTTTCCTCCCCTCCAAAACCGCCCTCATCTGTGGTCTGGATTCTGCATTTCGGTGCAGACACGCAGTACGTGTTTCCAGCCTGACCACGATTCAGCACAACTGAGGTTTCCTGTTTTTGGGAGGAAGAGCGCGTCATGACGACCGGGATCGGCATCGATAAAGCGAGCGAGATTTCGCCGAAGGATTTTGAGCGGCTGCTGTTGCGGACGCTCACGGCGATGAAGAAGGGCGATTTCAAAGTGCGGATGCCGGTCGAGTTCACCGGGACCGCCGGCAAGATTTCCGACGTGCTGAACGACATCCTCGACCTGAGCCAGAAGACGGCGGACGAAGTCGAGAAGATCGCCACGGTGGTGGGAAAGGAAGGAAAGCTGGCTCAACGTGCGCAGATCCCGGCGGCGGGCGGCCAGTGGGCCGTGATCGCCGAGTCGGTGAATTCGCTGGTCAGCGATCTCGTGCAGCCGACGAACGAAATCTCGCGCGTGATCGGCGCCGTGGCGCGCGGCGATCTCTCCCGCACGATGGCCATCGAGTTCGATGGGCGTCCGCTGAAGGGTGAGTTCCTGCGGACGGCCAAGACGGTCAACACGATGGTCGATCAGCTTGCCTCGTTCGCCTCGGAAGTCACGCGTGTTGCCCGCGAAGTGGGAACGGAAGGAAAGCTGGGTGGCCAGGCCGAGGTCAAGGGCGTGGCCGGAACGTGGAAGGACCTTACTGATTCGGTCAACTCGATGGCCTCGAACCTCACTGGTCAGGTCCGGAACATCGCGGAAGTCACTACTGCCGTTGCCCGCGGCGATCTCTCCAGGAAAATCTCCGCCGAGGCACGTGGCGAAATCCTCGAACTGAAGAACACGATCAACACGATGGTCGACCAGCTCCGGTCGTTCGCATCGGAAGTTACGCGCGTGGCGCGCGAGGTGGGCAGCGAAGGAAAACTCGGCGGTCAGGCAGATGTGCAGGGCGTTTCCGGTACGTGGCGCGATCTCACCGATTCGGTCAACTACATGGCCGCCAACCTGACCAATCAGGTGCGCAACATCGCCGCGGTCACCACCGCGGTCGCGAACGGCGACCTGTCGAAGCAGATCACGGTCGATGCGCGCGGCGAAATCCTCGAACTCAAAGAGACCATCAACACGATGGTCGACCAGCTCCGGTCGTTCGCATCGGAAGTCACGCGCGTTGCCCGCGAAGTGGGAACGGAAGGGAAGCTGGGCGGTCAGGCCGAGGTCAAGGGCGTCGCGGGAACGTGGAAGGACCTCACGGATTCGGTCAACTCGATGGCCTCGAACCTCACCGGTCAGGTCCGGAACATCGCGGAAGTCACCACGGCCGTCGCGAACGGTGACCTCTCCAAGAAGATCACCGCCGAGGCGCTCGGTGAAGTGCTGGAGCTGAAAGAAACGATCAACACGATGGTCGATCAGCTCCGTGGTTTCGCGTCGGAGGTTACGCGCGTGGCCCGCGAAGTTGGTACGGAAGGGCGGCTTGGAGGTCAGGCTGAAGTGCCCGGCGTGGCCGGCACCTGGAAAGATCTGACGGATTCAGTCAACGCCATGGCTTCGAATCTGACGGGCCAGGTGCGAAACATCGCCGATGTCACCACGGCCGTGGCCATGGGCGATCTGTCGAAGAAAATCACCGCCGAGGCGTTGGGAGAAGTGCTGGAGCTGAAGAACACGATCAACACGATGGTCGATCAGCTTCGCGCCTTCGCTTCGGAAGTGACGCGCGTGGCGCGCGAAGTCGGTACGGAAGGACGGTTGGGAGGCCAGGCCGAAGTGCCGGGCGTTGCCGGCACCTGGAAGGATCTGACGGATTCGGTCAACTCGATGGCCGGCAATCTGACCGGTCAGGTGCGCAACATCGCCGAGGTCACGACGGCCGTCGCGCTCGGCGATCTGTCGAAGAAGATCACCGCCGAGGCGCAGGGCGAGATTCTCGAGCTGAAGGACACCATCAACACGATGGTCGATCAGCTCAACTCGTTCGCGGCCGAGGTCACGCGCATGGCGCGCGAGGTCGGCACGGACGGAAAACTGGGCGGACAGGCAGAAGTGCCGGGCGTGGCCGGTACCTGGAAGGACTTGACCGACTCGGTGAACTCGATGGCCGGCAATCTGACCGGCCAGGTGCGCAACATCGCCGAGGTGACGACCGCGGTCGCGCTCGGCGACCTGTCGAAAAAGATCACCGTCGACGTTCGTGGCGAGCTGCTCGAGCTGAAGAACACGATCAACACGATGGTCGATCAGTTGAGCGCGTTCGCATCGGAAGTGACCCGCGTGGCGCGTGAAGTCGGTACGGAAGGGAAGCTCGGCGTTCAGGCGGAAGTGAAGGGCGTTGCCGGCACGTGGAAGGACTTGACCGACTCGGTCAACGCAATGGCCGGCAATCTGACGGGTCAGGTGCGCAACATTGCCGAGGTCACGACGGCGGTCGCGCTCGGCGATCTGTCGAAGAAGATCACCGCCGAGGCGAAGGGCGAAATCCTCGAGCTGAAGAACACGATCAACACGATGGTCGACCAGCTCGGCGCATTCGCATCGGAAGTTACGCGCGTGGCGCGCGAAGTCGGCACTGAGGGACAGCTCGGCGGTCAGGCCCAGGTCAAGGGCGTGGCCGGTACGTGGAAGGACCTGACCGACTCGGTCAACTCGATGGCCTCGAACCTCACCGGGCAGGTGCGAAACATCGCCGAGGTCACCACCGCCGTGGCCATGGGCGACCTCTCGAAGAAGATCAGCGCCGAAGCGCAGGGAGAAATCCTCGAGCTGAAGAACACGATCAACACGATGGTCGATCAGCTCCGCGCATTTGCCTCCGAGGTTACGCGCGTGGCGCGCGAAGTCGGAACGGAAGGGAAGCTTGGCGGTCAGGCCATGGTGCAGGGCGTTGCCGGCACGTGGAAGGACTTGACCGACTCGGTGAACTCGATGGCCGGCAACTTGACCGGCCAGGTGCGCAACATCGCCGAGGTGACCACGGCCGTCGCTCTCGGCGACCTATCCAAGAAGATCACCGCCGAGGCGCAGGGCGAGATTCTCGAGCTGAAGAACACCATCAACTCGATGGTCGATCAGCTCAACTCCTTTGCCGCGGAAGTCACGCGCGTGGCACGCGAAGTCGGTACGGAAGGAAAGCTGGGAGGACAGGCGCAGGTGCGCGGTGTGGCCGGCACGTGGAAAGACCTCACGGACAACGTCAATTCGATGGCCTCGAACCTCACCAACCAGGTGCGCAATATCGCCCAGGTCACCACGGCCGTGGCCATGGGCGACCTCTCAAAGAAGATCACGGTCGAAGCGCTGGGCGAGGTGCTGGAGCTGAAGAACACCATCAACTCGATGGTCGATCAGCTCAACTCGTTCGCCGCCGAGGTCACCCGCGTGGCCACGGAGGTCGGGACGGCAGGGAAGCGGGGCGGTCAGGCCCAGGTGAAAGGCGTGGCCGGTACGTGGAAGCATCGGACGGACTCGGTAAACTCGATGGCCGGCAATCTCACCGGTCAGGTCCGCAACATCGCAGAAGTGACGACGGCGGTCGCGAACGGCGACCTGTCGAAAACGATCACCGCCGATGCGCGCGGCGAAATCCTGCAGCTCAAGAACACCATCAACACGATGGTCGATCAGCTCAATACGTTCGCCGGCGAGGTCACGCGCGTGGCGCGGGAAGTCGGTACCGAGGGACGGCTGGGCGGGCAGGCGCAGGTCAAGGGCGTGTCGGGCACGTGGAAGGATCTGACCGACTCGGTCAACTACATGGCCTCGAACCTGACCAATCAGGTGCGCAACATCGCCCAGGTGACGACGGCGGTCGCGAACGGCGACCTGTCGAAGAAGATCACCGTCGACGTCAAGGGCGAGATGCTGGAACTGAAGGACACCGTCAACACGATGGTCGATCAGCTCAACTCCTTCGCCGCCGAGGTTACGCGCGTGGCGCGCGAGGTCGGAACGGAAGGGAAGCTCGGCGGCCAGGCGCAGGTGAAGGGCGTGGCCGGTACGTGGAAGGACCTGACCGACAACGTCAACATGATGGCTTCGAACCTGACCAACCAGGTCCGCGGCATCGCCAAGGTCGTGACGGCGGTCGCTCGCGGCGTTCTCAAACAGAAGCTGAATGTCGAGTCGCGCGGCGAGATCGCGGAACTGGCCGACACGATCAACGACATGATCGATACGCTGGCCACCTTCGCCGATCAGGTCACGACGGTGGCGCGCGAGGTCGGGGTGGAAGGGAAACTGGGCGGCCAGGCGAACGTGCCGGGCGCATCGGGAACGTGGCGCGATCTGACGGATAACGTCAATCAGCTCGCTGCGAATCTGACCACGCAGGTGCGCGCCATCGCCGACGTTGCCACCGCCGTGGCCAAGGGTGATCTCAGCCGCAACATTACGGTGCAGGCCGAAGGGGAGCTGGCCGCGCTCAAGGGCAACATCAACGAGATGATCCGCAACCTCCGCGAGACGACGTCGCGGAACACGGAGCAGGATTGGCTGAAGACGAACCTGGCCAAGTTCACGCGGATGATGCAGGGGCAGAAGAATCTGTCGACCGTCTCGCAGCTCATTCTTTCCGAGCTGGCGCCTGTGGTCGGCGCGAACCATGGCGTCTTCTACGTCATGGATTCGAATGGCGGCGGCGAGCCGTATCTGAAGCTCACCGCGACGTACGCGTACAAGGAGCGGAAGAACCTGGCTAAGCAGTTCCGCGTGGGCGAGGGCGTGGTGGGACAGGCGGCGTTCGAGAAGCAGCGCATCCTGCTGCAGCACGCGCCCGATGACTACATCACGATCAACTCGGGCCTCGGCGAAGCGAAGCCGCTGCAGATCGTGGTGCTGCCGATCGTCTTCGAAGGCGCGGTGCTGGCGGTGATCGAGCTGGCCTCGTTCATGGCCTTCACCGATACCTATCTTTCGCTGTTGGATCAGCTCACCGAATCGATCGGCGTGGTCATCAACACGATCCAGGCGAACATGCGGACGGAAGAGCTGCTGACGCAGTCGCAGTCGCTCGCCGAGGAGCTGCAGGCACAGCAGGAAGAGCTGACCGAGACGAACAAGCGCCTCGAGCAGCAGGCCAAGTCGCTGCAGGCGTCGGAAGAATTGCTGAAGGCGCAGCAGGAAGAGTTGCAGCAGACGAACGAGGAGCTGGAAGAGAAAGCCCGCTTGCTGCAAACGCAGAACGAAGAGGTCGAGCACAAGAATCGCGAGGTCGAAAACGCGAAGCGGCAACTCGAAGAGAAGGCGCGGCAACTCGCGCTGACGTCGAAGTACAAGAGCGAGTTCCTGGCGAACATGTCGCACGAGCTGCGCACGCCGCTGAATTCGCTGCTGATCCTGGCCAAACTGCTGTCGGAGAATCCGGACAACAACCTCACCGGCAAGCAGGTGGACTTCGCGCGGACGATCCATTCGTCGGGTCAGGATCTGCTCACGCTGATCAACGACATCCTCGATCTGTCGAAGATCGAGTCGGGCATGATGACCATCTCGCTCGGCGATCTGCCGTTCACGGAGCTGGCGGAGTCGATGGACAAGACTTTCCGGCAGGTGGCCAACGACAAGCGCCTCGACTTCGACATCGAGCTCGACGCGAGTCTTCCTCGGACGATTCACACCGATTCAACGCGCTTGCAGCAGGTGCTGAAAAATCTGCTCGGCAATGCATTCAAGTTCACGGAGAAAGGCGGCGTGACTCTGCGCGCCGCGACCGTCGGCGAAGGGTGGACGCCAGGACACGAAACGCTGGAGCGCGCGTCGTCGGTGATCGCGTTCAGCGTTTCGGATACAGGCATCGGCATCCCCGACGAGAAGCAGCGGATCATTTTCGAAGCGTTCCAACAGGCCGACGCCAGCACGACACGCAAGTTTGGCGGCACAGGCCTCGGCCTCTCGATCAGCCGCGAGATTGCCCGCCTCCTCGGCGGCGAAATTCGCGTGACGAGTGAGGAAGGCTCCGGTTCGTCGTTCACGCTGTTCCTGCCGCAGAGCTACGTCGCGCCGACGCGCCGCCGCGATGAAGATCGCAACGGCTCAACGCTGGAGACGCAGTTGGAGCCGGCCATCGCGCTGCGCCGCGCCGACGATTCCGATGCGCAGGCATACACCGGCTCGGAGGTGGCGAAATTCGAGACGCGCCGTTCGCGCCGCGAGGACGAGAGCCGCATCGATGACACACAGATTGTCGTGGAGGAGCAGGTCCCGGACGATCGCAATTCGATCGCCGAGGGCGACCGGCTCGTGCTGATCGTCGAGGACGACGTGACGTTCGCCAGCATCCTGCTCGACATGGCGCACGACAAGGGATTCAAAGGCGTCGTCGCAACGCGCGGCGAGAGCGGCCTGCAACTGGCCAGACGCTATCGCCCCGACGCGATCACGCTCGACATCTCGCTGCCGGACATGGAAGGGTGGACGGTCCTCGATCGCCTGAAGCACGACAAGGCCACGCGCCACATCCCCGTCCACATCATTTCCGGCGACGACGAAACCGCGCGCGGGCTGAAGCTCGGTGCGTTTGCGCAGGTTCAGAAGCCGGTGACGAAGGACGCGCTCGATGAGGCCTTCGCGAAGATCAAAGGTTTCGTCGATCGGCCGAATAAGTCGCTCCTGATCATCGAGGACAACGAGCAGCAACGCTCGGCGATCTCGGAATTGATCGGCGGCGATGGCGACGTCGACATCACCTCGGCTTCGAGCGGCGAGGAGGCTTTGCAAATTCTGCGCGGCCGCCGCTTCGACTGCATGGTCCTCGACCTCGGCCTCCCCGACATGAACGGCTTCGAGTTCATCAGCCGCATGCGCAATGAGCTCGGCGTCGATGACATCCCGATCGTGGTCTACACCGGCCGCGAGCTGACCAAGAAGGAGGAGACGGAGCTGAAGCGGATGGCCGAGGCCATCATCGTGAAGGACGCGCGCTCGCCGGAGCGCCTGCTCGACGAGACCGCGCTCTTCCTCCACCGCGTCGAAGCGAACCTGCCCGAACAGAAGCGCCAGATCCTCGAACAGCTCCATGAATCGGACCCAGTCCTGGCCGGCAAGAAAGCCCTGATCGTCGACGACGACATGCGCAACATCTACGCACTGACGTCACTCCTCGAACGCCACAAGATGAACGTCCTCTACGCCGAAAGCGGCGCCGACGGCATCGAACAACTCCGCACCCACCCCGACATCGACGTAGTCCTGATGGACGTGATGATGCCGGAAATGGACGGCTATGAAGCCATGCGCCGCGTCCGCGCCATGGACGAATACAAGAACCTGCCAATGATCGCCCTAACCGCGAAAGCAATGAAAGGAGATCGCGAGAAATGCATGGAGGCCGGAGCGAGCGACTACATCACCAAGCCAATCGACGCACAGCAGTTGATCTCATTATTGAGGGTTTGGTTGTATTTGTAGGGATTGAGCGCCGGCGGTTCGCTGCCGGCGATACGGCAGTTCGTGCGAAGAGTCTGCGCAAACGTCAGGTCGCGAGGAGGAGATGTGAATGGGCAGTCAGTGCTTCGGCGTTAGAAGTACCTCGATGAACGATTCCGGGGCACTTCTCAGTTCGACGGAAAGCGTATTCCGGTCTGTGAGTGTAACGTTAGTATTTACACACACGGAGGCTTTAGAAAAGCTGCTTGGTTGAGCCATGCTGACGCCATTTAGGGTGACCACGCCGCTGGTCACTAAGTTCTGACCGCGCTGTCCGTTTAGGATCGTCAGCGTGTACGCACCCGGAGTTGCCGCGAACTTCCCGACGGTTGTCGTCGGGGCACCCTTGTGACGCGTGAACATCGCGTAGTAGCTGATGGCACCATTGACCGCCTTTGTGAGCTTCCCCTCCACGAGACGATAGGTATCCCATTGTTCGCTCACGAAACCATTCTCGTCCACGCTAGTCGGCGCAGATGGCTCGAGGATCTCCATGACCCCGTCTCCGTCTGTGTCGACGAAATTCGCGTCCTGGATTGGGCGCCATTCACTCGAATCGCTTTCCTCCAGCGGATTCAGTGTAGTCAGTCCGTCCTCGCTCCACCTGAAAAGCGAGAAAAATCGGTTTCCAGAGTGACCTATCCTGCAGTCGATGCTGAGTTCGGGCTTTCCGTCGCCGTCCAGGTCGATGGCCTTCACGTTCGGACCAGAATCGCATTCGACCTCCGAAGACGACTCCGCTGCGAGGAGGGGAGTCCCCGCCTTCCGAACGACGCGTAGAAAGCCTATGTGCCCATTGCCATAGCCAATCGCAAGATAGTCTAATTTTCCGGTATGGTCGAGGTCGACGGGCAGCACATGCCAAGTGGTGTCCCTGTGCGCGAGGTACGGGTTGTCTGCCGCAAAGGCGGCGAACATCGGCGGCACGAACTGCGAGGCGATCTGGTCGTTGGTAACCGTTTGGGCATGGGCCGAAGCGGTGAAGCAAGTAATGAGAACAGCGATTTGTGAGATTCTCTTGTTCATCGTCCGCGCTCCTACGGGAAGATCGTGCTTGATGGAACAGGCAGATAGTTTTGAATGCGGCTCACGGTGTCCGGACCATAGCAATCGCTACGGAGGCAGGTTTCTCCGTTATAAGCCATGAGACCTTTCAGATAATGACTGTCGAGTTCAGCGGGCGTATCGTACTGCGGCGAGAATTCTCGTTTTTTGTCGAAGCGATTCCTTTTACGATACTTGAAAACGTAGACGCCCGTCCCGACTGGAATGGACCCTCCGCCGCCAGCCACATTTGTCGGCACATCAAATAGATAGTATGGGCGTCGTTGACCCCCGATGCCAACATAACCGTAGTTATCAAAGCTCTCTCCGAACAGAACCTGCATGAGTCCGTAACTCGAAGCCAGCGTTGTGTTGGCGGGCCACGACAAGGCTGTCTGAATTATAGTCGGATCGTCAAGCAGCACGTGCTTGCTCTGACTGCGGAGAATCTTGATCCAGTTTTGCCACGACTCATTTTCACTGACAATCGCGTAGGCCGTTACCAGTTGTGCACTGTCCGCGATCTTGATTCTTTGCGCAGAGTCAGAGTAGAAAACAGAGCGCGGGTGGACGTCCTCGGCGTCGACGAGCAACGTTCCGCGAGGGTGAGAGGAGTCGTATTCCATCCGATATGGAACGTATTGCTGCAGGGATCGTCCATCCTGACATACGAAAGCTCCCAAGCCGTATCCCGGGCACGGCGGGGCGAAATCGTCCCAATCGGTCGTGAGAGGCTCGTACCGCCACTCCAAGGGCGTGAACCTAGAATCTGATTCACGGTCGATGATCCCTTTGATGAGCTGTGGTGGAACGCCTCGCTTATCTGCCCACTCGGTGATCTTAGCGTCAAGATCAAAAGAGTTCGTACCCTGCGTGACTGTCTGATGGGTGGTTCCGAGCTTAGCTGGCTTCACGACGTTTACCGTAACCACGGCCCTGGTTATTGATGGATCGTCCGGCGTAATAACAACCGTTTGCGTACCGAGATGGACGGCTTGAAACGTCTTCGTGTCCTCTGATGAGGCAGCTTTGAATTCCAGGAGGGCAGAAGATGGGTAAAGCGCAGGATCGGCTTGGGCATTCGTGAGACCGGCCGAACCGATTCCGAAGTTGGCTACGATCGAGGTGGGCGTAGGTCCGGCACGTTGTAATGAGAGCGTGAAACGAGCGCCTAACGGAACTGTAGCGGTCACCGGTGTTGTAGTGGTGTGTATTTCCGCTACACCGCCGGACGTGTTGTTTAGAGCGCGGATCTGATACTCGGGGTTGTTTGCGGCTGAAGGCACGGTGATAAACGCCGCCCCGAAACCACCGCATGAGGAATCAGCGAAAATAAAATGGTCGCCAGGCAAAAGGTTTACGATCCATTGGCCACTTAGGGCTGTCGGTTGTAATGACGACGCGTTATCGACCCTCAGCTTAGGCAGGAAAGTATTCGGGCCAAACCCGTATGCGATACGCACATTGCCCGCAGTTTCGGGTGGATCGAGCAGAGTTGCCCGTACAGTGATCTTTGAATCGTTAACGCCAACGGTGAAGGAGCCCGAATCTGAGGTGCCACCCGTAGACCTCTGGATGTGCGTCTGACCATATTCGTCTATGTAATCTGTGTAATAATCGCAGGTATAGCCCGATGAATACCTGTATTCACCCGGAGCAAGACAGCCGAGCAATTCGACGCCACTGCCTGACGTCCCAACCCCATACTGAAGCCACGATTGATAATGTCCGTCCGCTACGCGATAGAGACCGAATCCGGCAGAGACCTGAAATGTAGTGCCGGCGCCAGCAGCGCTCCACTGCCACCCGAACCCTGGGAAGGTTGGATCAGCCGAATTGAGTAACGACACGCCACCTGAACAGCTCGGTGGTGGAGGTGGGTTCTGCGCGCTCGCTATCGCAACAGCTAACATGGAGATGCACGCTACAAGTATAACTCGCGAAGCATTTGGCATTCGCATTCTTCCCTCTTCTCTCTGGTTTCTGAGGTGCACGAGAATAATGAGCGGAACGATGGATGTCAAGAACGACGGGGAAGTTGCTGTTAACATTACGGAAGCCGCCGGCTCGCCTGAACGAGCCGTGCGTCTGGTACGGCAAGACAGTAGCGCGGGCCGAACGGGCGCGCCGCTGCCATCGACAATCGTGCCGTTGACGCTGGCCTGCTCCTGCTTGAACACGGGGGCGCCGCTCAACACGCCGGGTTGGGCTGAGATTACGGAGCTTTCCCGCGAGAAAAGACGCGACGCCAGCTCCAGCCGCTCGTTTTCAGGAAGGCGGAGCACGTCGTGCGGAGCTGTGGGGTCAGGCCTTCGCTTTTCGCTCGGAGAGTAGCGGCGACTTGACCACACCTTGGCAAGCCGCGAGAAATACGAACCGGCGTGGTCGAAGCGCCCGGCCGCTCAGGTCCACCATCCGTAGAACTTACTCGCTTCGACGAGTGAGCCAGCGCTTGGGACCTCGGAATGGTGGCAGCGACTCTGCTATCGTGTCAAGATCAAGGGTAAGCCATGACTGCAGCAGCCTATGACATCTACGAGGGAAGGGACCCGCGCGATATCCCTGCCTATTCGTTTCGTGAGGTGGCGCTGAGCATTGGAGTTCCGCCGTCTACTCTTCGCGCCTGGTGTGTCGGGCAATCGAACTTCAAACCTGTGCTGGTGCTGGCCGAGGGGTGGAGTGAGTTTCATGCCCTCTCTTTCTTTAATCTGATCGAGGCGAATGTCGTCGCGGAACTGCGTCGGGAGCATGGAGTGAAGATGCCGCGCGTTCGCACCGCGTTGGAATTCCTCGCGGATAACGTACCCGTTGCGCATCCCTTGGTCCAAACGGAACTTTCGGTAACACCAAATCAGCGGGTCTACATCGTCTATGAGGGGAAACGCATCGATATTTCGGCCGGGGGGCAGTGGCCTCTGGATTCCGTTGTCCGCAACTTACTTCGGAGAGTTCACCGCGGCAGGAGAGGGATATTGGCCTTTTTCCCTCGCGTTGCGCCGGCTGAGCAGGCGGCAATGTCTGACGATGATTACGCTCCGATCGTCGTAGACCCCGAGATCTGCTTTGGAAGGCCGGTCATTGCAGGTACTGGTATCCCAACAGACGTGATTGCCGACAGATGGCTGGGCGGCGATAGCGTCAAGAAGATGGCCGAGGACTACGATCTTTCCGAAGACCACCTCAGGGCCGCCCTCCGATTCGAGCGAGTACGAGAAGCTGACGCAGCTTGACCCTGCCGGCGCTAACGGCGATCGAGCCAATCGATAATCGTGACTTCGCCGGCACGTGCGGTGTTCAGAGCATTTCGCAGAGGATCGGGGAGTTCGCGCAGATCGGAGAGACGCGCGTGCTGCGTCCTCGCAGCACCACGACGGCGATATCCATCGCGGCGATGTTCTGCTGGCCGGGCAGCTTCGTATCGACAGTGAGAAAAACATCGAACTCCGCAGCGGCTTCGGCGAGAAGCGATCCGTCATCGCCACCCTTCCATCCGAGTTGCTTCACGGTTCTTGCGTCGTGCGCATCGAGATCGCGCAGAATCCGCCAATCGACGCACTCGTCAACAAGCAACCCTCATCCTGCGTAGGCCAGCACTCGGGCTTTCGTCTCTTCCAGAAAGGCGATGACCTGTTCGCGGCTGACCGAGGGGAAGCCTTCGAGGAAGTCGTCGATGGAATCGCCGGCTTCGAGATACTCGATCAGCGTCTGGGCAAGGACGCGCGTTCCCTTGAACACGGGCGCACCGCTCATCACGCCTGATTGTGCAGAGAGGACGGAGCTCTCCTGAGCAAAGAGACGCGACGCTAGCTCCAGCCGCTCGGTTTCAGGAAGGCGGAGCACGTCGTTGAAGAGCGCGGTGGCGTCAACTGACATCGCTGGAAGTTTAGCAGCCCGTAGCCAAACTCCTCCCCGACATCTTCCTACCCACGGTTGAGCATGCCGTTTGCTCTTACTGAGGCAACGTGGTCACGCGGGCAGTCGCCGAAGCTGAGGAGCAGGACAAGAGCGATCTTGAGGGGATCGAGGTGCATCTGCTCACCGAGGGGATTTACCAGCACTACGGATTCGACTTCCGCGATTACTCGCTGCCGTCGCTCCGGCGCCGTCTCTGGAAGCGCGTGTACGCCGAGGGACTGGCCACCATCTCCGCACTGCAGGACAAAGTGCTGCACGACTCCTCGTGCATGGAGCGGCTGCTGCTCGACCTCTCCATCAACGTGACCGCGATGTTCCGCGATCCGACCTTCTACCTCGCCTTCCGGCGGAAAGTCGTTCCGCTGCTGCGCACGTATCCGTTCGTCCGCATCTGGCACGCCGGATGTTCGACGGGCGAAGAGGTCTATTCGATGGCTATCCTGCTGCAGGAGGAAGGGCTGTACGACCGCTGCCGCATTTACGCGACGGACATCAATGAGGCCGTACTCCAGCGCGCCAAGGACGGCATCTTTCCGCTGAACACGATGCAGGAGAACACGGCCAACTACATCGCCGCAGGCGGGACGGGGACATTCTCCGCCTACTACACGGCGCGCTACGACTACGCGATGTTCCGTCCGTCGCTGCGGGAGAACGTCGTCTTCGCGCAGCACAATCTCGTCACCGACGCGTCGTTCAACCACTTCAACGTCATCTTCTGCCGCAACGTCCTGATCTACTTCAACAACCGGCTTCAGGACCGCGTGCAGGAGCTCTTCCTCAACAGCATGGAGATGTTCGGCATCCTCGGCCTCGGCAAGAAGGAAACGATCCGCTACACGAGCGTTTCTGAGAACTACGACGAGATCGATGCCGAGGAGCGGCTGTATCGGAGGATTCGATGACGACTCTGGAGCGGGGGCGCCATTGGTCTCCGGTCATCGAGTCGCGAGACCGAAAGATTTTGCGAACGCGCGGCCGCAGCCCCGAGCTGATCGTGATCGGCTGTTCCCTCGGCGGCATGCACGCGCTGCACGTCATCCTCAGCAATCTCACGCGCGACTTCTGCATCCCGATCGCGGTTGCGCAGCATCGCCACAAGAAATCGAACGAAGCGTTGCCGGCTTATTTCCGCCGGGAGACCGATCTGCAAGTCATCGACGCCGAGGACAAGCAGTGGATACAACCGGGTCATGTCTACCTCGCGCCGGCGGACTACCACCTCCTGATCGAGCGAAACGGTGCGCGCGGAGAACTGAGTCTTTCGGTCGACGAAGCGGTGCGTTACTCGCGGCCATCGATCGACGTGCTGTTCGAATCGGCGGCCGACGCGTACAACGATCGTGTTGTCGCGATCGTCCTCACCGGCGCTAATGACGCCGGCTCGAGCGGTTCGGTTCGGATCCAAGCTCGCGGCGGAATGGTCATCGCGCAGGACCCGGAACAGGCCGAAGCGCCAACCCTGCCGCGCGCACACACCAAGGCTGTGCAGGCTGATAGGCTCTCTCGTCTGGAGGACCTCCAGACTTTCCCGCCCGCGTACCGCACATCCACCGCGACCCCAGCCTGACCC
>ERZ1739050.32-NODE-32-length-15543-cov-7.586519_pt1 | contig 15543 bp, 18 predicted proteins | sample MGYA00581759_ERZ1739050 | MGnify/ENA primary metagenome ERZ1739050 (study PRJEB42929, sample SAMN08275525) | rhizosphere metagenome | isolation source: Rhizospheric soil replicate 2 | host: Colobanthus quitensis and Deschampsia antarctica | place: Antarctica: Devils... | reverse complement strand
GCGTGGGCCGGGGCGGCGGCCGGGCACCACAGTCGGCGGGTCCGCGGGGTCGCGAGCGCCGTCCGTTCGGAAGGCGTGGTCGGCGGGCAGGTCGCCGCCATCATCGCTACCCGCACGGATGAAGCGCCGCCCGAGCAGCTCGACTTCATCCATCGCAAAAAGCCGGGCAAACTGCTGACGGCCTCCGTCGTCCTCGGCGGGCTGCTCGCGAACGCGCCGGAAGACACAATCGATGCGCTGCGAAACTACGGCAATGCGGTCGGCCTCGCCTTCCAGATCGTCGACGATCTGCTCGATCAGGAAGAGGACGCGGCCACCCTCGGCAAAACGGCAGGGAAGGACGTTGCGCAAGGCAAGCTCACCTACCCCGCGCTGTTCGGCACGGATGCAGCACGGGCAAAGGTGGAGGCGCTCCTCGGCGAGGCGCTCCGCAACGCTGCTATCATCACCGGCCCTGTGAACTATCTCCCCGGAATCGCGCGTTTCATCTGCGAACGGCGATCCTGAGAGGCGCCGCACCTGCCATGACGCTCCTCGACACCATCAACTCACCGCAAGACCTCCGCAAACTCGATCGGAAGCAGCTTCACCAGCTCGCGGACGAGATCCGCCATCGCATCATCGAGGTGGTTTCGAAGATCGGAGGCCACTTTGGCGGCAACCTCGGCATCGTCGAACTGACGCTCGCGCTGCACTACGTTTTCGACACGCCGCGCGATCAGGTCGTCTTCGATACCGGTCATCAGACCTATCCGCACAAGCTGATCACCGGACGCCGAGATACGTTCGACACGATCCGCATGCACGACGGCATCTCCGGCTTCTGCAAGCGCGAGGAGTCGGAGTACGACGTCTTCAACGCCGGCCACGCATCAACCTCGATCTCCGCTGCCCTCGGCATCGCCGTCGCGCGCGACATCAAGCATGACGACTACCGCGTCGTAGCGATCATCGGCGACGGCGCACTTTCCGGCGGTCTCGCGCTCGAGGGTCTCAATCAAGCGGGCCACCTCAAGCGCAAGTTGATGATCATCCTCAACGACAACGACATGTCGATCTCGACGAACGTCGGCGCGATGTCGGGATACTTGAACGGGATCATCAAAGGGCAGGCGTACAACCAGGCCAAAGACCTGGCGCGCGGCATCATGGATCGCATCCCGCTCGTCGGCGGCAAGCTCCACGGCATGGCCAGCGACATGGAGCAGCTTTTCAAACACATGATCGTGCCGGGCACGCTCTTCGAGGAGCTCGGTTTCAAATACCTCGGGCCTTTCGACGGCCACGATCTCGATTTCCTGATCGACCTCTTCGAGAAGAACAAGGATTACAACGGGCCGCTCCTCGTGCACGTGATCACGAAAAAGGGGAAAGGCTACGTGCCGGCCGAGAACCGGCCGATATGGTCGCACGGCGTCTCGCCGTTCGACATCGATTCGGGCGACGTGGTGAAGTCGACGAAGCCATCGCCGCCGAGCTACACGGCCGTTTTCGCCGAGGCGCTGATCGAACTGGCCAAACACGATCCGAAAATCGTCGGCATCACCGCGGCGATGCCGGACGGCACGGGGATGGACAAGTTCGGCAAGGCCTTTCCCGATCGCATGTTCGACGTCGGGATCGCCGAGGAGCATGCGGTGACGTTCTGCGGCGGATTGGCGACGCAGGGGATGAAGCCGATCGCGGCGATCTATTCGACCTTCCTGCAACGCGCCTTCGATCAGGTCTTCCACGACGTTGCGATCATGGATCTGCCGGTGGTCTTCGCTCTCGATCGCGGCGGGATCGCCGGCGCCGACGGGCCGACGCATCACGGCATCTACGACATGGCCTATCTGCGCATTTTCCCGAACATGGTGTGCATGGCGCCGAAGGACGAAAACGAACTGCGGCACATGCTGAAGACATCGTTCGAAACCGGCCATCCGACGTCGCTGCGTTACCCGCGCGGCAACGGCTTCGGCGTAACGATGGACGCGGAGCTGCAGTCGCTGCCGGTCGGCAAGGGCGAAGTGATGCGCGACGGCAACGCCGGCGCGATCTTCGCCATCGGCAATGAAGTCTGGCCCGCGATGCAGGCGGCCGAGATGCTTGCCAAAGAAGGAGTGGAGATCGCGGTCATCAACGCGCGCTTCATCAAGCCGCTCGACGATGACCTGATCGCAAAGTACTGCCGCCCGTTCACGAAGATCATCACCGTCGAAGAAGGTTCCCTCGCTGGCGGCTTCGGCTCCGCGATCATGGAGCGCGTCCAGCAGCTCGGCATCCGCGACGTCGCCTTCCACCGCATCGGCATCCCCGACGAGTACGTGCACCACGGCGCACAGGACGTCCTTCGCGCGCAGTACGACCTCGACGCGAATGGGATTGCGAAAAGGGTGCGTGAGTTTGTGGGAGGTGCGACAACAGCCGAGGACATTGACCCTGAGGTTCGGGCGATGATCGATCGAGGCGCGACCGAAGGGGAAGTGGCGCAATTCATTTTCCGCGATGTGCCGGAAGAAGAACTCCGCAAACTTCCCGGGTCTGACCACGTGGACGAAGTCGTCTACGGGCTACGTCGTACCGCGACGAAGTAATGCGTCTCTACCTCGTTGACACCTGGTTCCTAATCGCTGTCATCGATTCGTTTGACCAGCACCACCGGCAGGCGGTTGAACTCAACGAGCACACCGCCGACGCGGTCTTTGTGACGCACGAAGGAGTACTGGCCGAGTTCCTTACATACTTCAGCGGCTTTGGGCGCATTCAGCGACTGCGGGCGGTACAACGAGTACGTAGTCTGCGTCTGCACCCACAGTACGACGTTGCCGCATTCTCTCCACTGTTTCCGGATGCTCTCGACCTCTACTCCCGCCGTCCCGACAAGGAGTACTCGCTCGTCGACTGCATGTCGATGACGCTGATGCGTGAGCGCGGCATCACGCACGTCCTCACGAACGACCATCACTTCCGCCAGGAAGGGTTCACCGTCGTCAACGAATGAAAAAGCAGCGGCTGGACGTCGCCCTCGTCGAGCGTGGACTTTGTGAGACACGGTCGAAGGCGCAGTCGCTGATCATGGCCCGGCGGATTCTGGTCAATGGCCGGCACGTCGACAAGGCCGGGGCGAACGTTGCCGATGACGACGAGTTGCGCATCGAGGCGCTGGAGCATCCCTGGGTCGGCCGTGGCGGGATGAAGCTCGCACATGCGTTGCGCGAGTTTGGGATCAGCGTCGACGGGAAAACCTGCGCCGACATCGGCGCGTCGACCGGCGGCTTCACCGATGTGATGTTGCAAAGCGGCGCGACGAAGGTTTACGCGATCGACGTCGGCTACGGACAGATCGATGCCTCGCTTCGCGGCGATCCGCGAGTGGTGAACCGCGAGAAGATCAATGCGCGCTATCTCACGGCTGCGGATTTTGAGGACGTCATCGAGTTCGTTTCCATCGACGTCTCCTTCATCCCGCTGAAGCTGATTCTGCCCGCCGTGGCCACGTTTCTGCGCGGCGAGCTGGTTGCGCTGATCAAACCGCAGTTCGAAGTGGGCAAGGCCGACGTCGGAAAGGGCGGCATCGTGCGGGATGAAACCAAGCGCGCCGCGGCCGTCGAAGCCGTCGTGGCGTTCGCCCGCGGGATTGGGTTCGACGTCCGCGGCGTGATCGAGAGTCCGGTAAAAGGCGCCGAGGGAAATGTTGAGTACCTGATGCATGCGGGGAATCTGGGGAATCGGGCCATCTAATCAGGGCAGCCGGATTCCGGCGGCGAGCCGCGCTTCGTCTGGGTCGCGCGGCTCGCCAATGGGTCCGGCTGCACTGTTGTTGAACGCTTTGGGAATTCTGTCCATCTGTCCGTCTGACCTTCTATCGAAAGGAGCCGAACATGACGAGCAAAACCGCCGTACCCATATGGCAACCCGCCGAGGTCAAGGAAATTACCGCCGTATTCTTCAGTGGTCACCTAGTGATCACCGCCAAGGGTGACAAGCCGACTCCATGCTATGAGGTCCAGATCTTCAGGAGTCCGCTCGACATCGAGCCGCCGGAGTACTCGGTCGAATGGCGTCGCGGGGGAGGGATTTGTCCCGATGTCGTGACGCCGTACGAAGTGACGACGTTCGACTACATCGGCACGTACCGGCCGTACGTGACGGTAAATACCGCCGGTGGCCCTCAGAAAGTGCCTGTCGAAAACCGCGACGCCCATGCCCCGGCCGGAGTCGCCAGGAAGCTCGTCGGCGTCAAGCGAACAGCGACGGGTTACTCGGATTCATTTTCGTTTGAAGAGGCCTTCGGTGACGCCATCGCCAAACTCCCGCCGCTTTACCCCGATGAATTGCAGCATTTCGTCGTCACAGAGACCGGCGCGGTCGTCGGAGGTCTGATCGGCGAGCGGCGCCTCTTCGTGACCGTGCGCACGCCTTAGACGCGGCGCTCCAGGTAGTCGCGCAGCCCGGATTCCCACGACTGCGGTTTTACGCCGGTGATCCGTTCGCAGCGTTCGGTGGAAAGAACCGAATACGCCGGGCGGATCGCCGGCCGTGGGAAGGTGTCGCTCGATACGGGCATCACCGTCGCCCGCTCGCCAACGATCGCGCGCGCGAAATCGAACCAGGTGCATTCCGGCTCATCGGCGTAGTGGACGATGCCGCGGGCGTTCTCGTCCTCGTGCGCACGTTGCGCGAGGCGGACGATGGCGTCGGCCAGATGCGGCGTGTAGGTCGGCCGGCCGCGCTGATCGTTGACCACGCGCAGTGGATTCGTTCCATTGCGGACCAGATTCCGAATCGTCGCGACGAAGTTTGATCCATGGACGCCGAACAGCCACGCGGTGCGGAGGACGACGTGTTTCCGGGCGATGCTTGCGGCCTGCTCGCCAACCAGTTTCGAGCGTCCGTATGCCGACAGCGGCGCCGGCACGTCGTTGACTTCGTACGGCGTACGCCTGGAACCATCGAAAACAAAGTCGGTCGAGATCTGGACGAGTAGCGCGTCAACGTCATTGGCCACGTTCGCGAGAAACTCGACCGCCGATCCGTTGATCGCAGTCGCCAGATGCTCATTCGCTTCCGCATCGTCGACTTTCGTGTACGCCGCACAATTGACGATCACGTCCGGTTTCGCGTGGCGTACTGCATCGCGAACCGCGACGGCATCGGTGATGTCGAGAGCGGCTTTCGTCAGCGGCAGGACGGCCTCACCGCGCGATTCCAGTGCGGCGCAGACATCGTGGCCAACCATTCCGCCCGCTCCGGTGACGAGCCAGCGCAACGGCAAGCGTACTTGCCGCCGTCGGTCTTGATCTGAATTTTGATCTGCCGCGGCTCGCGCGGAACGATCAAGCCGAGGGCGAAGAACGCGTAGAGGATGCGCGCGTTGTCCGCGGATGGCAGCGGCGGCGTATTCACCAACTCGTAGAGGACCTTGCGTCCATCAACGGCGTCGAGTAGTCCCTGCTCCTCCGCATCGAGAACCAGTCCATCGGTGTGTCCTGCGGAGCGGCCGAACAGCGTCGTCTTCGTGCCGAGGCGCGCTACGCGTGCGCGCGCGTCAGCCACGTGCCGGACGCCGTGCAGGATTGCCATCGGAACGGGGATATCGACCTTGATGAACTCCAGCCGTTTGTCGCGGCCGGCGGTGAAGCTGACGGTACCGAAGTCCCAGCCGAAGATCGGCCAGATAATCTCTTCGATCTGACCGCGCACCGCCGTGAAGAGCTCTTCGGGCGATAGCGCGTTCATCTCGACGAGCGTGGTGCCATGGCGATTGCCGGTTTCGCGTGCGCGCGTGTCACTTTCCTCATACTGCCGGCGGGTGATGCGGCCTTCGCGGAGGAGTTTTTCGCCGAGTGATTCGCCGAGCTGGTTGGTCGTCGCGAAAACGATCTGGCCGTGATCGAGGTAGATCCGCTTGATCTCATCGCCGCGTTTGCAGTCCACCCGTCCCGGCGCACGGTATCGATGGATCTTCACCAGCACCTCGGCAAGAGGCATCTGTGAGATCTCCGTCTGATACAGAGGTGCTGCGGGTTCCGGGGTCAGTGGCACATCGCGGCCCTTCGAAACGGTTGGTTAGACGTTCTTTTTCTCTTCGAGTGTGGCGGTCTTCTTCTCGTCGCGCGCCTTCAGGCCGTCGCGAAAATTGGAAATGCCTTCGCCGAGGCCCTTGCCGAGCTGCGGCAGTTTGCCCGCGCCGAAGACCACGAGGATGATGGCGAAAATGACGAGGAGCTCCGGTAATCCGAGTGAACCGAACATTTTAGTAAGCCTCCGAGTTGGTTGCCGCGGCGGCCCCTGCTCCCGCATCGACGAACCTGCAAAGTGTAGTACGAATCGGTGATTTGCCGTCAGAACAAGCCCTGATGGCGAATGGATTTCGTCTCGAAAAACGGCTGTTACCATGCGCCCGAATGATCGACCTCACCGGACTCAACCCGCAGCAGCGTGAAGCCGTGACGCACGGCGACGGGCCGCTGCTCGTCCTGGCTGGAGCGGGGTCCGGGAAGACGCGCGTGATCACGTACCGCATCGCCTGGCTGATCGGCGAGCTCGGTGTGCATCCGACGAACATCCTGGCTGTAACGTTTACCAACAAGGCCGCCAGCGAGATGGTCAGCCGCGTCGGCCACCTCGTGCCCGGCAGCGGCGCGCGGGCGCACGGCAACCTCTGGATCGGAACGTTTCACTCGACCTCGCTGCGGATGCTGCGCCGCTACGCCGACCGCCTCGGCTACACGAAGTCGTTCGTCGTCTACGACACCTCGGATCAACTCACGCTCGTCCGCCGCTGCATGCGCGAGCTGCAGATGAACGATGAAGCCTTCCCGCCGCGATCGATCCTCAACCGCATTTCGAGCTCGAAGAATGAGCTGATCGGCCCGGCCGAGTACGAAAAAGAGAACGTCGACTTTTTCGGTTCGCGTGTGTCCGAGGTGTATCGGATGTATCAGCGCCGGCTCAAAGAGTACGACGCCATGGATTTCGATGACCTCATCGGAAACTACGTCGCGCTGATCGACAAGAATGAAGACATCGCCGAGGAGATCCACAATCGTTTTCAGCATCTTCTGATCGATGAGTACCAGGACACGAACCGGGCGCAGTACATGCTCATCAAAGCGCTCGCGGGCAAGCGGCAGAACATCGTCGCGGTCGGTGACGAGGATCAGTCGATCTATCGCTTCCGCGGCGCGGACATCAACAACATCCTCAATTTCGAGCGCGACTTTCCCGGCGCGCGGATCATCAAGCTCGAACAAAACTATCGTTCGACCGGCAACATCCTCGACGCCGCGACCGGCGTCGTTGCCAACAACATCGCGCGCAAGGGGAAGACCCTTTTCACCGACTCCGGCAGCGGTGAGCCAGTGCGCGTGGTGACGTGCAGCAACGAACGCGAAGAGGCCACGTTCGTCATCGACAAGATGACCAGCATGCGCGCGCGGTACAAACTGTCCGATTACGCGATTCTGTTTCGCACGAACGCGCAATCGCGGCCGTTTGAAGAAGAGCTGCTGCGCGGCAACATTCCGTACTCCGTCGTCGGCGGCGTGAAGTTTTACGAACGCGCCGAGATCAAAGACGTCCTGTGCTTTCTGCGGCTGGCCATCCGCCCGCACGACACGCCGTCGATCGAGCGGGTGATCAACGTGCCGTCGCGCGGCATCGGCGATACGACCATGAAGGCGCTGAACGATCAGGCTACAGCGCAGAACGTGACTCTGTGGACGGTGATCGAAGGCGATCTGTCGTTTCTGCCGCCGCGCGCGTCGAAGGCGGTCAAAGAGTTCCGCGAGATCGTGCACGACCTGCAGCGCGCCGTAAGTAATCCGCTTCCGGAGCTCTACGATTACCTCCTTCTGCGCACCGGCTACCGCCGAATGCTGACGGAGTCGCGCGACGTGCAGGATGAATCGCGCCTGCAGAACATCGACGAAATGATGAACTCCGCGCGCGAGTACTCGGAGCAGAACCCTGGCGCGGCCCTCGGCGACTACCTCGACTCGCTGACGCTGATGTCGGATCTCGACAAATACGAGTCGCAGAAAGGCGTCACGCTGATGACGCTGCACGCGGCGAAGGGGCTGGAGTTCAAAGTGGTCTTCCTCACCGGGATGGAGGAAGGCATCCTGCCGCACTCGCAGTCGAAAGATTCGAACGAGGATCTCGAGGAAGAGCGCCGCCTTTGCTACGTTGGGATGACGCGCGCCCGCGAGCAGCTCTGGTGCGTGCACTGCCTGGAGCGGCGGCTGCACGGTCAGTTCCGCGAGCAGAGTCCCTCTCCGTTCATCACCGAAATCCCGGAGAACGTTCGTGAGGAAGTGCGCATGGCTCGCGCTCGCTATGTGCCGGACGCGCCGTCGTGGCGCGAGCGGCCGATGAAACAAGGCGACCGTTACAGCGACCGCTACTCGGGCGAGCCGCGGCGCGCGCAGCCATCGTCGTATTCGCGTCCGGCGTCGCCGCCCCCGCGCCTTGCTTCGCCGCGCATTGATTCGCCCGCTCCCGCGCCGCCGGCTCCGCGCAAGAACGATTCCGTCAACGGCGTGCTGTCGTTTTTCAAGGAGTCGCCCGTGCAACTCGATCCCGCTGCGCTCCGTCCGGCCACACCGCCAAGCGCGCCCGCGGCACTGAAACGCGGCCAGCGCGTGCGTCACGAACAGTTCGGCGACGGCACGATCCTGACGATGGAAGGCTCCGGCCCCGAAGCCAAGCTCACCGTCTACTTCGACCGCGGCATCGGCTCGAAAAAGTTCATCGCCAAGTACGCGAAGTTAATGCGGCTCTGAATTCGCGGGCAGGAGGTAGATCACCTCGCCGCGCTTCGACATGCCGAGGTCTTCGCGGGCGATGCGTTCGACGGCGAAGGTCGACTTCTTCACGCTGTCGATTTCGGCGCGAAGGCGGGCGTTCTCTTTTGCGAGCTGGCGGATCTCGGCGTTGAGCGACTCCACCCGTTTCCGCGACTGCTGCAGTTCTGACGTCGCGCGGCCGGTGACGAAGAGCGAGGCGATCCCGGCGACGATGAGAATCGCCACGAGCATCACCGCGATGCGGCGGATCGCTTGCGTGGCGCGGCGTGGAGAGCGCGTGGAGACGGCCGGCTGCATGTGTGAAGGTAGTGTCGCGGGTCGGTGCGATCGTGTCAACGCCGTATAATTCGCCGCGGTGACGCGCGACGCCGCACAGAACCCTCTCAACGAGCGGTACGCCTCGAAGGAGATGTCGTACCTCTTCTCCGCCGACTACAAATTCCGGACGTGGCGAACGCTCTGGATTGCGCTGGCCGAGGCCGAGAAAGAGCTGGGGTTGTCGATCACCGACGCGCAGATCGCCGAGCTGAAAGCCAGCGCGAACGACATCAACTACGCAGACGCCGAACGACGCGAACGCGAGATCCGCCACGATGTGATGTCGCATATTTATGCGTTCGGCCTGCAAGCGCCGTCCGCGAAGGGCATCATCCACCTCGGCGCGACCTCGGCCTTCGTCACCGACAACACCGACATCCTCCAAATGCGCGAAGCCCTCGGCATCATCCGCCGCCGCATCGTCAATCTGCTGGCCAAGCTGCGCGACTTCGCGTGGAAATGGCGCGGCACGCCTGCGCTCGCGTTCACGCACTTCCAGCCGGCGCAGTTGACAACAGTTGGTAAGCGCGCGACGTTGTGGCTTCACGATCTGCTTCTCGATTTCCGCGAAGTCGAGTTTCGCCTCTCCCAACTTGCGCTCCTCGGCGTGAAAGGTGCGACCGGTACGCAGGCATCGTTTCTCAGCCTCTTCGACGGCGATGAGTCAAAAGTGAATCGTCTCGAGCAACTGGTCGCGGACAGAGTCGGAATGCGCCGCAGCTATCCAGTTTCGGGGCAGACCTATTCGCGCAAAGTCGACTCGCAGGCCGTGAACGTGCTCTCCGGCTTCGCGCAGTCCGCGTCGAAGTTCGCGTACGACATGCGGCTGCTTCAACATCTGCGCGAGATCGAGGAGCCGTTCGAGGCGGAGCAGGTCGGTTCGTCGGCGATGGCGTACAAACGCAATCCGATGCGCGCGGAACGGATCGACGCGCTGGCGCGGCACCTCATCGTCAACGCGCTCAATCCCGCCTTCACCGCGGCCACGCAATGGTTCGAGCGGACGCTCGATGATTCCGCCAACCGGCGCATTGCAATCCCCGAAGCATTTCTCGCGGCCGATGGGATCGCGCTGATCTATGACAACATCGCGGCGGGACTGGTCGTGCACGAAGAAGTGATCGGGGCCAACGTCCGGCGGGAGCTGCCGTTCATGATGACCGAGAACCTGATGATGGAAGGGACGCGGCGCGGCGGCGACCGGCAGGTGCTGCACGAGCGCGTACGCATCCATTCGCAGGCGGCGGCGGACGCGTTGAAGTCGGGCGGGAGCGAGAACGATCTTTTCGATCGCATCGCCGGCGACGAGCTGTTCGGCATCGATCGCGCATCGATCGAAAAGATGGCGCGGCCGGAGAATTACACCGGCCTTTCGAAGCAACAAACGGAACGATTTCTCATCGAGGATGTCGATCCCATTCTCGAAGCAGAGCGGTCACATATCGAAACGGAAGCCGGCGAGGTGCGGGTATGAAAAGAGTTCTCCTGACGTTGGTCGCGGTGCTGTTGTCCGCATGTTCGTTTCATGCCGCGCCGGATTCGAATCCGACCGCGGCAACCATCGCGTCGTCCGATGCAAAGACATCTGGTGGCGGTACACCGACGCCGCAGATGTCGTCGCACGGTCTGGCCGGCTGGATCGGCCAGGAGTTCGCGGGCCGCACGACCGCGAACGGAGAGATCTTCGATCCGATGCTGATGACGGCCTCGCACCGCACGTTGCCTTTCGGAACGCTGCTCGACGTTCACAACGCGAAGACCGGCCAGACGGTACGCGTTCGCGTCAACGATCGCGGGCCGTACGTCGGCGATCGCCTGATCGATCTTTCGTATGGTGCGGCGCAGCAGATCGGCATCGCCGAAAGCGGCGGTGGCGAAATCGACATGACCGTGGTCAAGATCGGCCGCGGCGACCGCGAGCCGCCCGCGGCGTTCAACGTGACGGTGCCCGACACGAGCGCGGTCGCAGCGACGCCGGCTTCCGCTCCAACAACTCCACAGCCGCAGCCTGCCGCACCGGCGACCGTCGAAAGCGTTCAGGTGACCGAGGAACACGCGAGCGGCACCGAGACGCGACGACAAGTCGCCGCGAACGGCACCACGCTCGAAGACGTGCCGGTGAAAACGTCGCCCCTTCCGCCATCGCCTACGCCCACTCCGCGCGTGACGCCGCAAGCGCAACCGCGCGTTGCCACGCCGCGCAGCGGACGCTACGTCATCCAGGTCGGCGCGTTCTCGCAGGAAGCGAACGCGAAAGCGCTGCAGAAGAAGCTCGCCTCAATCGGCCAGGACGCGACGATCGATCACACGGCGCTCTACCTCGTCCGCATCGGACCGTTCGAAACGCGCGACCAGGCAGCGAACGTCCGCGCCAGGCTTGAAGCGGCAGGGATTTCCGCGATCATCACGGCGCAGTGACAGCTATAATCCGCCGCCCAATTCGCCTCAGAAGGACAAACTACACGCATGTCGAATCGCACGTTCACGATCATCAAGCCGGACTCGGTCCGCAAAGGGAACTTCGGCAAAATCATCGGCCGGCTCGAGGCCGAGGGCTTCCGCATCCTCAGCCTCAAGAAGGTGAACCTCTCCACGAAACAGGCCGAGGCCTTTTACGGCGTTCATCGCGAACGGCCGTTCTTTCCGGACCTCGTCCGGTACATGACCTCCGGCACCGTCTACGTTGCCGCGCTCGAAAAAGAAGGCGCCGTGCTCGCGCTCCGCACGCTCATGGGCGCAACCGATCCGTCGAAAGCCGACGCCGGCACGATCCGCAAGGAGTTCGGTGAGTCGATCGAACAGAACGCGATCCACGGTTCGGACTCCGACGACAACGCGAAAATCGAGATCGGATTCTTTTTCGCCGAATCAGAGCTGATGTAAGCGGCGGTCGGGAGTGGCAACCGCCGCTCCCGAGGCCCTCCCCGCGCCGCTGCCGGTCGCGATCGGCAGCGTGGCCGCGGCAGCGTCGTAATCGACCGGCAGGTAGAGCGAGAAACACGAGCCTTCGCCAGGCATCGACTGCACCTCGATGCGCCCGTGATGCAGCTCGACGAAGTTGCGCGTGAGCGAGAGGCCGAGTCCCGTTCCGCCGCGCCGCGCCCGCCGCCCTTCCTCGGTCTGGTAAAACTCGTCGAAGATGCGCTGCAGCTCGTCGGGCGGGATGCCGATGCCGCGGTCGGTGACGTCGATGCGCACGCTGTCGACCGCGAGCGGCGAGGTCGTGCGCGGCAGCGACTTCACCGCGATGGTCACCGGTCCGCCGTCCGGCGAGAACTTCACGGCGTTCGAGAGCAGATTGAAAAGGATCTGCTTGAGCCGGCCTTCGTCCAGTCGGACCATCGGCACCGAGGGATCGATCGTCGCGGTGATGCTGGCCCGCGCTTCGGCGGCGAAACCTTTCATCACGCGCTCGACGGAGGCGATGGTGTCGCGCAGGTCGAATTCGTCGGTGCGGAGCTCCATCTTCCCGGCCTCGATCTTCGACAGGTCGAGGATGTCGTTGATCAGCTCCAGCAGATGGTTGCCGGCCACGTGGATGTTTTCGAGGAACTTGTACAGCCGCTGCGGGACGACGGCGCGCGTGTTCTCCAACAGGACGCTCGAAAATCCGATGATCGAATTCAGCGGCGTGCGCAGCTCGTGCGACATGTTGGCCAGAAACTGATTCTTGGAACGGTCGGCCGCGAGAAGGCGCAGGTTCGTCTCGCGCAACTCGTTCGTCCGCTCCAGCACGCGCTGTTCGAGCGCGTACGTGAGGCCCTCGAGGTCTTTGTAGAGATGCGCGTTCTCGATGGCCACGGCGGCCTGGTTCGCAATCGCAGTGAGCAGCAGCATGTCGTCGTTGGTGAACGCGTTTTTCTTGAAGCTTTCGACGGAGATGACGCCGATGAGACGATCGCGCGCGATCATCGGAACGCCCAGCCACGACTCGGTCGGTTTCGAGTCGACGACCGCTCGCACACCAATGCGCTTCTCGTCCGCGACGCTTCCGATGAGGAGCGGCTCGTGATGCGAAGCGACCCACGAGTTCAGCCCCTCGCCGAGGCTCATGCGCTCTTTCGGCAGGCGAATGTCGTCGCGAACATCGAGCTCGAACAACAGTTCATTCGTCGACTCGTCGAGCAGCGCGATCGTGAAGAGCGTGCAGTCGACGGACCTCTTGCACTCGTTGTAAATCGCGTCCAGCAGCTCTTCGGTCGTGTAGCGCAGCGAGATCGTCTTGCCGATATTCGTCAGCGACGCGATGCGCTTCAGTTGCTGCAGGCTCTTACTGCGCGTCTTGGCCAGATTGCGCGCCACGCCGATGGCCACGCTGCCGCTGAACGCCAGCGCGATCAGCGCGCTCCAGCCCAGGGCCGCGAAGGAGAGCGCGGTCATGACGGCGTAGGGAACGGTGAGCAGATAGATCGCCAGATCGACGCCATCGATGCGCATGATCTTGCGCAACGAGTAGCCGTACGACTGCGCGACGCGAAACATCAGCAGGATGTTCGTCACGCTCAGGACCACGCCGCAAAGCGCGATCTTGGCCGCGGCTACAACGGTGGCGTGCGCCAGCGGCAGCTCGCCGTTGAGGTGCTCGTACAGCGTCGCCGCGGCCACGACCGGGATGCCGTATGTTCCGAAAAGCCCGAAAGTCTTGACGTATTCGACGAAGCGGTCGGTCGCTTCGATTTTCGCGGGCCCGATCTGTTTCAGCGCAAGAACGCGCGCAAATCCCGCCACGAGCACGGCCAGCCACGACGACATGACCACGCCGAGGATCGGGATCATGACGGTGTACGCGGTGAGAACGAGCGAAACGAAGATCAGCTCCGTCAGCTCGAACTTCAGCAGAGCCAGCGTCGTCGCGAATGCGATCAGGATCAGAATGACGGCCGCGGCATTCGGCTGCAGTCGATGCAGGATGACCGCGGTCTGATCGAAACGCAGCCAGGTGATCCACACCATCAGCAGCAGACCGGCGAAGCCCTGCGTAAGAAAGACGGTGAGCGTGCGCCGTCGAGCGGAGTCGGAACCGTTGGCCATCGAAGTGGGAGTGATCCGCCATCGTACGTCAAAAACTTCTGCGCGCAACAGCTCGATTTGACTGCGATTCGGCCTCGCGCAGAGAGCAAGACGTCCGGCGCGCCGCTTGATCCATGTCCCGCCTCATGAACGACTGTGAATTCATTCAGGAGCGCGAAACCGAGAGCGAACGGATGTCGACCGTGCTCAACGGCTGGGAGACGGTGGTTTTCCAGGTCGAAGACTTGCCTGCGGAGGACTCATGAGCGGAACGGCCGGGAGGCGACGAGATCTAGGTGGTCGGCGGATCCGTTTCCTGGACCGCTTCGTTCGCGCCTTTGAAGCCGATCTTCGAGTGCGTGCCGTCGCAGAACGGTTTGGTCGTCGATCCGCCGCAGCGGCAGAGCGCTGCTTTTTTGACTTCGACCGGATTGCCCTGCGCGTCCGTCAGGGTGAACTCGCCCTCGACAAGGTACGGACCGTTGTCGCGGATCTTGATGTTGATGGCCATGGACTCTCCTAGAAGATCGGATTCTTTGCTTCGTGCTCGAGATGCCAGTTGTAGGTGTAGCCGGGAAAAACGATGGGAATCGTGTATGTCACGGTGACTGTGATCTCGCCGAGGCTCCTGACGATTTTGACGTCGTTCTCAGTGACCGGCAGGTTGTCTTCTTTCGCTTTCGCGAGGATCGCCGCCCGGATCCGGTCGTCGCTGTGCGTGCCGGCGGACTTTGCTTCGTCGACAACGGTCTGCCGCAGTTCCGCTGCCTTCACCTTCACCGGAATCATCTTCCAGGCCACGAAGACGGCGATCCCAAGAAGGATGAGGCCGATCAGACAACCCAATTGACCCTCACCGCGCTCGCGGCGACTCTTGCGCATAACGACCTCCGTCGGCGCTGAGTATACCTATTGGATGAGTCTGAAGAGACGGGTCGTGCTCGGGGGTGTCCGGTATTGGCTGCCGGCCGTCGGCGAAGCGGCCGCTGCGAGTCCGCTCGTGGGACGTACACCACTCGACCACAAAATCATCCGCGCCTTCCCGAGCACTGCATTCTTCGGCAACACACCCCAACTGCGGCTGTCGAGCGAATCGGCGCGGTTGTCGCCGAGGACGAAGTACGTGTCGGCCGGGATGATCTGTGGCGAGATCACGCCGCTGGCTGCCTGCTGCGCGACATAGGTCTCCGGCAGCGCATGACCGCAAACGATCACGCGTCCGGCGCGCGTTTCGACGAGGTCTCCGGCAGTGCCGATCACGCGCTTGATCATCAATTCATCGGCCACACGCGGCGAGCGGAAGACCAGGACGTCGCCGCGCTACGGCTTCTGTTCGAAGTCGTACGGCCGGACGCCGCGATGGACGCCCGGCCCCCACGTCGGCCCCCCCGATGCCGAGCGTAACACACACAGACGCACC
>ERZ1739050.31-NODE-31-length-15566-cov-6.133067_pt1 | contig 15566 bp, 13 predicted proteins | sample MGYA00581759_ERZ1739050 | MGnify/ENA primary metagenome ERZ1739050 (study PRJEB42929, sample SAMN08275525) | rhizosphere metagenome | isolation source: Rhizospheric soil replicate 2 | host: Colobanthus quitensis and Deschampsia antarctica | place: Antarctica: Devils... | reverse complement strand
CCGCGCCCCAGGAGTGCGTGGGCTGTTGCACGCCGAGGCCGAGACCCTACGGCGCGGCCTCGGACAACATCCTTCCGGCCAGACGTGGCGTGGCCAGCACGATCAACGGTTTGATCACGTTCGGCAGCACGTGGCGCAGGATCACGCGCGGCGAGCGCGCGTCCAGCGCTCGTGCGGCCACGGCGTACTCCATCTCGCGCACTTTCAACACCTGCCCGCGCACGAGCCGCGCGTAGCCGACCCATCCGATTACTACCAGCGCCAGCACGACGTTGTTCAGGCTCGGGCCGAGCACCGCCACCAGCGCGATCGCCAGGAGGATGCCGGGGAAGGCCAGGAGGATGTCGGTGAGGCGCATGATCAGCGTGTCCATCCAGCCGCCGAAGTAGCCGGCCATCGAACCGAGCGTGACGCCGATCAGAGACGCCAGAATCACGACGCTGAATCCGACGCGCAGCGACACGCGCGAACCCCAGATGATTCGCGAGAGCACGTCCCGCCCGAGGTCGTCGAGGCCGAGGAGATGTCCGTGCGATGGAGCTTCGAGCCGGCGGACTGTGTCCTGCGCGTTCGGATCGAACGGCGCCAGCAGCGGCGCGGCGATGGCGATGAGGACAAGCGCGACCGTCAGCAGCAGACCGGCGGAGAAGGCGAAATTGCGAAGGAGGCGTCTCATTCCAGTTTGATCCTTGGATCGACAACCCCATACAACAGATCGCTGGCAAAGTTCACGAGGATGTAGGTCAGCGCGATCACGAGGATCGATGCCTGCACCTGCGGATAGTCGCGGGCGGAGATCGACGTCAACAGCAGGCGTCCCAGTCCCGGCCACGAGAAGATTTGCTCCGTGATGATGGCGCCGGTGAGGAGCGATCCGAACTGCAGCGCGAGCACGGTGATGACCGGGATCAATGCGTTTTTGAGGGCGTGACGGAAGATTGCCCGCGCGCGCGTCACTCCTTTCGCCACCGCCGTCGTGACGTAGAGCTGCGTCAGTTCGTCCGCGAGGGAGATGCGAATCATGCGCGTCAGGATTGCCGATAGCGCGAGCCCCATCGTCACCGACGGCAGAACCAGCGATTTAAGACCGGCGTCGCGTCCGGATACAGGAAACCATTCGTGATTGATGGCGAAGGCGATGATGAGCAACGGCCCGAACAAAAAGCTGGGCATGGAGACGCCGATGAGCGCGAAGAATCGCGCCACGTTGTCGATCCAGGAGTTTCGGTAGATCGCCGAAATGATCCCGAGCGGAAAGGCCACCAGCAGTGCGATGAACATCGACCCCATGGCCAGCTCGATCGTGGCCGGATAGCGCTGCTTGATCTGATCGGCCACGCTGAGGTTCGTCTGGAACGAGGTCCCGAAGTCGCCGCGGATGACGTGCGTGACGTAGTGAACGTACTGCGTCCAAAGCGGCTGATCGAGCCCGAGCGCTTTGCGCACCGCCACGACATCCTCGGGACGCGCCCCCTCGCCGGCGATCTGCACCGCCGGATCGCCCGGGATCATGTGGATCAGCGAAAAGACGAGCGTCAGGATCCCGAACGTAATCGGAATCATCTGCAGGAAGCGGCGGAGGATGTATTGAGACATTTCTTTTTCGCCCTCGGCGGAGCGAGGGTTGTGCCATCGCAACATTCAACATTTCGTTTTTGACTTTCCTCACACCGCCGACTGCTTCCCCGTAAAGTTCCAGCCGCCGATTTTCAGAACCGGCGCGATCGTACCGCCGAAGTGGTTGTACCAGGTGGCCACGCGGCGCCGCTCGCGGGTCAGGCCTTCGATGCGCGAGAAGGCTTCGACGATCGACTGCGTCCAGCGAAGGTTCGGCAGACGGGCCACGACCTCGCCATCGCGGATCAGGAAGGTGCCGTCGCGCGTCGTGCCGGTCATCAGCGCGGTCTTCGGTTCCAGCAGGCCGTTGACGTAATTGAAGCGCGTCACCCAGATGCCGTGCTTCGTCGAGCGGATCAGCTCTTCGCGCGTGGCGTCGCCGCCGTCGATCGACAAGTGGAACGCAGAGCCGTGCTCGGTCCCGCCGAGATTCCAGCAAGTGGCGGTGGGGGCGAAGCCCAGGCGGTCGGCGTAGACCTTGTCGACCGCGGGCGTGCGGACGATGCCACGCTCGATCAGCGCCACGCGCCGCTTCGGCAGCCCCTCGAGATCGAACGGAAAGGGGAGAAAGTCGGGATCGAGCGCGTCGTCGGCCAGTGTGAAGTTGGTGCCGACGACCTGTTTGCCGATGTTGTTCACGAAGAACGATGAGCCGTCATCGTACGCGGAGCCGCTGAGCGTGATGAGGTTCATCCAGTCGACTACTTCCGCGGTGGCCGGCGGTTCGAGGATGACGTCGTACGCGCCGGGCTCAATGTCTTCGATGGTGTCTTTGCACAGCGTCGCTTTGAACGTCGCTTCATCGCCCAGGGTGACGACATCGACATTGGCGCGGTCGAGCGCCGTGGCGTAGCCGGAGCCGTTCGCGCCGATGGCGATGACCGTGGCATCCGACGAAGTCACGGTGCAGTAGCGGCGGATGCCGTGCGAATTCGCCACGGCGATCGATGACGCGCCAGTGCCGTACGCGCCGGCGAACTGGATATTGAATTTCGAACCGCGGTCGAACATCTCCCGCAGCGCACGCGCCTTCGCCGCCGGCGCAATCGCGGCCGTAGCGTCGTCGAACGTGCGCACCTCGGGCAGCGGCTCGTTCGCGCGATACAGCCCGCTGAAGTTCTGCAGCGCGTCGGAATGCTTTGCCGCCTCGCGCGCCAGCGCCGCCGTTCGCGCGATTTCGCCGGCATCGAAAACAGTGGTCGAGGCCACGCCCATGGCATCGTCGACGATCACCCGCAACGTCAACTCCGCGCTGACCTCCGACATGTTCTGGTGCAGATTCGAATTCGCGAACCGGCTGATGTTCTGATCCGTCGACTCGAACACCGCGTCGGCCTCGGACGCACCGGCGGCGTTCGCGGCGTTTAGCGCGGATTCGAGGATGGCGAAGGAGTCGGCGTTCGTGCGCATTCAAGAGGGAAACGTTTCACGCGGGGTTCGCGGAGAGGCGGAGCTCGCGGAGAAGTTCTCCGCCTCTCCGCGACTCCGCGTGAAACGTTACCCCATCTCCACATCCCGAAAACGCGCCGCGGGCGCCCCATGTGCCACGCGCATCGTCTGCATCGGATCGCCTTTTCCGCAGTTCGGCAGGCCCCAGATCTGCCAGCTTGCGCGATCGGCTACCGCATCGCACGAGCGCCAGAACTCCGGCGTGTTGCCGGTGTAGAGCGGATTTTTCAGCATCCTGCCGAGGCGGCCGTTTTCGATTTCATAAGCGACTTCGCAGCCGAACTGGAAGTTGAGACGAAGGTCGTCGATCGACCACGACTTGTTCGTCTCCACGAAAATGCCGCGCTTCGTGTCGGCGATGATGTCCGCCAGCGGCGTCGTGCCGGGCTCGAGATTGATGTTGGTCATGCGAATGATCGGGATGCGCGCCGCCGTCTCCGCGCGAACCGTGCCATTCGATTTGCGGCCGATAGCCGGTGCGGTATCGCGGCCCGTCAGATATCCGACGAACATCCCCTTCTCGATGAGATGAAATCGCTGCGCGGGAACGCCGTCGTCGTCGAAGCCGAACGACCCGATCGAGCCTGGGACGGTGGCATCGCCGACGATATTGACGTGCTCCGACCCGTAGCGGAAGTTACCGAGCATAGACGGCTGCAGAAACGAACCGCCGGCCAGCGAGATCTCCAATCCCATAGCGCGATCGAGCTCCGTCGGATGGCCGCACGACTCGTGCACCTGCAGCGCGAGCTGCGCCGAACCGATGATGAGATCCGTGCGTCCGGCCGGAGCTTTCGGCGCGGTCAGCAGTGCCAGCGCTTCGTCGCGGACGCCGAGGGCTTTTCGCGGCAGATCGAGCCGCTCGATGAACTCCCACCCCGCGGCCTGAAAATCGCCGCCGAACGGATTCGGATACGTACGCCGCTGAAACTCGCTGCCGTCGATGGCCACCGCTTCCACGCCGCCGCCCATCTCCGTCGTGGTCTGCTCGATGTAGCTGCCGGCCGTCGATGCAAAAATCTTCTCCTGCCGGTAGCAGGAGATGTCGCCCGAAACCTGATGGATGCGGTCATCGCCGCGCATCGGATCGGTCGACGCCAGCAGATGCTCGATTTTTTGTTCTATGGGTATCGACCACGGATCGATCTCGAACGACGACGCCCACGTGGCCACATGCGGCTCGATATCGCTGAGCACGACCCGCTGCGTCGAGGCGATGTTGCTCGCCGCCGCCACCTCCACCGCCCGCCGCGCCGTCCGCCGCAACGAGTCTTCGGACGTATCGCTATTCGCCGCGAACCCCCAACCGTCGCCAACCAGCACCCGAACGCCGATGGCCCGGTCGATGGTTGACGACAACGTCTCCACCTCGCCGTTGCGAACGCGCACATGCTGCTCATGCGTCGCCGTCCAGCGGATATCGGCGTAGCGCAAACCCGGATCGCGAAGCGAAGCGAGGATGTCTTCTAGTTGGGAACGGGTGGGCTTCATTTGAGGGCGCGCGATTATAGCGGGCGCTTAGTCACGATCCTCTTAATTGCACAGCCGACGCGCCTCGTCCCAAGAAGCCACTGGGCTGGCTCCCGGGATATGAAATGGGCAGCTAAAATCAGGCTCCGGCGTTTACGGGAGAGCCTTTTAGGCGAGCATTGATCAGTGCTGCCAACTGTTCTGCAGTGAAGGGTCGAGGCAAATAAGCATCAAAGCCGAGTGCTTCAACTTTTCCTTCGTCAATCACTTCAGGGTATGCGCTGACAGCGATTCTCAATGTGCTGCTACGGCTCGGACGGGCACCGATATCGAGCTTGGCGAGCAAAATATGTAGATCGTCGCCCGGACGAAGGATAAGGTCACTTACGAGGACATCTGGTGAACGCTCTTCAACGGCCTCCGCTGCTTCTTCAATAGTGCTGGCCGTTCGCACTCGCGCCCCAACGTCTCTAAGGGCCTCCGACAATAACTTGAGTTGCTGCTCTTGATCATCAACGATGAGAACGTCTGTTCCCCGAAGCTTGGTGGTTTGATCTACCGATTGCCACGCAGTTTGAGGTGGCCGATGGGGTGGCCACTGTAGGAACCGGCTCATTCGAAATGTGCGCGCTACCGCGAGTCCTGCAGCTAGACCTGCTAGAAGGCTAACTGAAACAAGCGCCGCAAAAGACGCTATCGCTGGCCGCGGCGAAGATGTTCTGACGATATCGTAAAGACCGTGAAGCGTCACGAAGGCGACCATTGCCAGTCCAGCATTCAGAAGGTATGAACCGTAGAGTCTGAAGTCGAACCGCATTAGTCGAGCATTCGTGCGAGGCATCTGATCACCCAATCTAGCACAACAGCCAAATGGCCAAAATCGAAGATCGCCTTCAGTGAAACGCCGAGGAGAACTGCATCATCTCCTACCGTTCGAGACATAACCCAATGTACCACGGCGATTGAAAGAAGTGCGGCCACGGCGTGTGCCGTGTCTTTTCCGATAGCGTGGAACACCGACTTCTGTGGTCTCGGCTTGGCTCGCCGATGCCTTACGACTGCAACTAACAGCAAGTACGCTACCAGCAAGATAACGTAAGGGCTTTGCTGACTAATTTCGTTCGCTAAAGTGCTGAAGAATCTCATGCTTCTCGCATGGCGGCCTCATCGCTCTCGAGATGCACGAGTCTAGCAGGAGTTCCTTATCGGGATCAAGAATTCGGCCCTCGGCGATCCACCCCGTCGCCTCGATTCAGCTTCGACGGATCGAGGCAACCAGAAAGAGGCGCTACCGTTGAAGTCGTTCCAAGTCTGATTCACGACCTCTCGCCATCCCTCTTGCTTTTCGTTTACCCTTCGCGCGCCCGACATGGCTACCCGCAAATCGAAAGAACAGACTTCATTCACTGCTCCGCCGCCTACCATCCCCGAGGTCGAACATCAGGCTGTGGCCGACTTCGCGCGGAAGGCGTACCTCGACTATTCGATGTACGTCATCCTCGACCGCGCCCTGCCGCATGTCGCGGACGGCCTCAAGCCCGTGCAGCGCCGCATCGTCTACGCGATGTCGGAGTTGGGATTGGGGCCGAATGCCAAGCCGAAGAAATCGGCGCGCACGGTCGGCGACGTCATCGGCAAGTTTCATCCGCATGGCGACACGGCCTGCTACGACGCCATGGTGCTGATGGCGCAGCCGTTCTCGATGCGCTATCCGCTCGTGGAAGGGCAGGGCAACTTCGGCTCGCCGGACGATCCGAAAGAGTTCGCCGCGATGCGCTACACCGAGGCCAAGCTCTCGAAGTTCGCGCAGTCGCTGCTGTCGGAGCTGGAGCAGGGCACCGTCGATTGGGGGCAGAACTTCGATGGCACGTTGCGCGAGCCGAAGCTGCTGCCGTCTCGTTTGCCGCATGTGCTGCTCAACGGCGCCTCGGGGATCGCGGTCGGCATGGCCACCGACATCCCGTCGCACAACGTGCGCGAGGTCGTCGCCGCGTGTTTGGAGCTGCTCGACAATCCGGACGCCACGATCGCGCAACTCACGAAGCACATCAAAGGTCCCGATTATCCGACCGAGGCCGAGATCATCACGCCGGCCGCGGAGATTCGGGAGATGTACAAAACCGGCAACGGCTCCATCCGCCAGCGCGCGAAATGGGACAACGAAGGCGGCGACATCGTCATCAGCGCGCTGCCATTCATGGTCTCCGGCAACAAAGTGCAGCAGCAGATCGCGGCGCAGATGAACGCGAAGAAGCTGCCGATGATCGAGGACATGCGCGATGAGTCGGACCACGAAGACCCGACGCGCATCGTGCTCGTGCCGCGCTCGAACCGCGTCGATCTCGACGAGGTGATGGCGCATCTCTTTGCCACGACCGATCTCGAACGCACGTACCGCGTGAACATGAACATGATCGGCCTCAATGGCCGGCCGCGGCTTTACCCGCTCAAGGACTTGCTGAGCGAGTGGCTGGAGTTCCGGATCGAGACGGTGCGCCGCCGTCTGCAGCATCGCTACGATCACGTCAATGCGCGCATCCACATCCTCGACGGATATCTGACGGCGTATCTCAACATCGACGAGGTGATCCGCATCATCCGCCGCGAAGACGAGCCGAAGCCGGTGCTGATGGCGCGCTTCAAACTTTCCGAGCTGCAGGCGGAGGCGATCCTCGAACTGAAGCTGCGGTTCCTCAACAAACTGCAGGAGGTCGAGATCCGCGGCGAACAGGCCAAGCTCCAGGCCGAGCGCGCCGACCTCGAAAAAATCCTCGGCTCGAAGACGCGGCTGCGCAAGCAGGTGCGCGACGAGCTGGAAAAAGATGGCGCGGAGTTCGGCGACCGCCGCCGCTCGCCGATCGTGGAACGCAACGCCGCGAAGGCGCTCGATGCCGCGGTGCTGATTCCGTCCGAATCGGTGACGGTGGTGCTGTCCGAGCGAGGTTGGATTCGCGCGGGCAAAGGCCACGATCTCGATCCGGCAACGTTGCAGTACAAGTCAGGCGATGCGTTTCTGCACGCGGCGCGCGGACGCAGCAATCAGTTGGCGGTGTTCATCGATTCGATGGGCCGCACCTATTCGCTGCCGGCGCATGAGCTGCCGTCGGCGAAAGGCCACGGCGAGCCGCTGACGGCGTTCACATCGCCCGCGCCCGGCGCGACGTTCGTAGCGGTGATGATGGGCGATGCGGAAGATTTGTGGCTGCTGGCGACAGACGATGGATACGGATTCGTTGCGCGGCTCGAAGATTTGCAGACCGATCGCAAAGCCGGCAAAGCCGTCGTGAACGTGAACGACGGCGCGACGGTGCTGCGTCCGCAGCGCGTGACGACGATCGAAACCGATCGCGTGGCTGCGGCGACGACGAGCGGAAAGCTGCTGCTCTTCGACGCCGTCGAACTGCCGCTGCTCGCCCGCGGCAAAGGCGTGCAGACGATCAAGCTGCACAAGACCGAGCTGTTCCCGGAAAAGGTGGTCGGCGTGGCGGTTATCGCCGCTGATGGCATGCTCATCGTGCAAGCCGGCAAGCGCCACACGAATCTCAAAGGCGCGGATCTCGAGCCGTACATCGGCAAGCGCGCGCAGCGCGGTCTGAAGCTGCCGCGCGGATTTCAGAATGTGACTTTGATTCGGGCGTGGTCGGATCGGGAGGCAAGGACTGCGGAGTTAATGATGTAGTTAAAGGGTCACGCGGTCACCCCGCGTGAAACCGTTCTCTTATGACCACCCGAAGAAGAATCGCACTCGCCGTGATCATCATCCTCACGATCGCACTAGATCAGGGCGCGAAGGCGCTCGCGCGCAGAACGCTGATGAACTCCTATCCGGTGAAGAGCGGAATCCTCACCCTCCTCCACACCGAGAATCCCGGAGCGTTCCTCTCCCTCGGAGCAGATCTTCCGCCGAACGTAAGACACCTCATCTTTGACGGCCTGGTCTCGATCGGATTGCTCGCAGCAGGATTCGTCCTCTTCACCGGCCGCATGCAACCGGGAACTGACGATGTCGCGATCGCCTTCATCATCGGCGGAGGCATCGGCAATCTCATCGACCGCTTCCGCATCGGCGGCCGCGTCACCGACTTCATCTACCTCCAGGCTGGCCCGCTGCACACCGGCGTCTTCAACGTCGCCGACATGGCCATCACCGGCGGGGTACTCTGGCTCGCGCTGTCGTGGATGTTCCGAAAGAAAACCGCATGAGCGACGCCTCGCCGTATCTCACCTTCGATCGCGACGCGTGGGCCGCGCTGCGCGGCGGCACACCGATGACGCTGACGCCGGACGACGTCGCGGAGCTGAGCGGCATCAATGAAGAGCTGTCGATGACCGAAGTGGAAGAGGTTTATCTCCCACTGTCGCGATTGGTGAATCTCCACGTCGGCGCAGTCCGGCAGCTCCACCGCGTATCGTCGCAATTTCTAAATACCCACGCTCCGAAGGTCCCGTACGTCGTGGCCATCGGCGGCAGCGTCTCCGCCGGCAAAAGCACCACCGCGCGCGTTCTGCGCACGCTGCTCGCCCGCGGCGCCGATCATCCGCGCGTCGACTTAGTCACAACGGATGGATTCCTTTTTCCCAACGCCGTCCTCGAAGAACGTGGATTGATGGAAAGAAAAGGCTTCCCGGAAAGCTACGATCGCGCGCGACTCATCGAGTTCGTGTCGGACTTGAAATCCGGCCTGTCGCCGCTCGACGTGCCGGTCTACTCGCACTTCGAATACGACATCGTCGACGAGCGTCAGACCATCGATCATCCCGACATCATCATTCTCGAAGGGCTGAACGTCCTGCAGACCGGCTCGATGCACGCCGTCTTCGTCTCCGACTTCGTCGACTTCTCCATCTACGTAGACGCCTCGGAAGCCGACCTCGAGACGTGGTTCCTCGACCGCTTCCGCAAACTGCGCGAAACGGCGTTCCGCGATCCGGCGTCGTTCTTTCACCAGTTCGCAGCGATGCACGAAGACGAAGCGGTCGCGTTGGCCAAATCGATCTGGGAACGGATCAACCTCGCCAATCTGCACGAGAACATCCTGCCGACGCGGGAACGGGCGCGGTTGATTTTGGGGAAGGGCGCGAGCCACGTGGTGGAAAGGGTTCTGCTCCGAAGGACCTGAAAAACGAAATGTCGCACATCCATATCGTTGTCACGTGCAAAGCGTTTACCACAGAGGCACAGAGATCACAGAGAGCTCCTCTGTGTCTCTGTGGTTCAATCGCCTTTATGAAATACGCGCTGCTGATGGTGAAGAAGTGAAGCGGCTGTTGCTTGTGCTGCTTCTTTGCGCAGCATGCGGACGCGAGGAGCCGTCGAACACGACCGCCACTGCTGCACCTGCCCCGGTGCGGACTGCATCAACGGCTGCTCCGGCGCCCGTCGCTCCTCCGCGTGCGAACCGATCGACTCCGGAGAAATGCGCCGGCGATGGCAGTTACGAACAGGCCCTCGACTGCTTCCGCATTTCATCCGGATTCCACTTCACGCTTGACGGTGTTCGCGGAGAAATGACGCGTTCGACGCCCGGCCTCGAGCGCGTGCAATTCAAACGTGACGGCATCACCTGGATCGGCGAAGCCGAACATCAAGGCGTGGTCTGGAGCCGCAACGGCGCGCACGACTTGTCGCCGCCCGAAATCGTCAACCGCGTCTGGCAGCGCACGACCATGGTCCTCGATCCGCAGAAAAAAGAAGGATCGCCCCAACTCGCCGGAACCGAAACGATCGCCGGCGAGCCGTGCAATCACGATCACTTCACCAACGCGAACAGCGGCGAAGCAAATGACGTTTGGGTCAGCACCCGCGATGGGCGAATCGTGAAATGGACGGCCGGCAAGTCCGTGCTGGAGCTGCATTGATTCGGCTTCTTGTCTCCGCGCCTCCGCGGCTCCGCGTGAAAAAGGGTCGCTCCGCAAGACTGTCAGGATGACACCCTCCGCAACACCCTCCCGCCCAACCGCCCGGTCATCTTCCCGTTCTGCAGCACTGGCACTCCGTTCACGATCACGTTCGAGATCCCCTCGGAGAAATGATGCGGATCCTCGTACGTCGACACGTCGCGGATCGTGGCGGGATTGAAGACGACGACATCGGCGCGCATGCCCGCGCGCAGCGTTCCTCGGTCCGCGAACTTCGCGCGCGACGCCGCGAGCGACGTCATCTTGCGCACCGCCTCTTCGAGCGTGAAGAGGTGCTCGTCGCGAACGTAGTGGCCTAGGATGCGGGGAAACGTGCCGTAGGCGCGAGGGTGCGCGCCGAACTGGCGCATCGGTCCGACCACGGCGCCGGAATCGGAGCCGACGGCAACCCACGGCTGCTTCATCGCCAGCTTCAGATCGTCCTCGCTCAGTCCGAAGAAGATCGCGATCGGCGATGAATTGCTCCCTTCGAAAATCCGCAGCGCGGCCTCGGTCGGATCGGTATTCATGCTCTTCGCGATCTCGTCGAGCCGTTTGCGCTCGAAGGATTTGATGTGCGCATCGGACGACTGAATGCCGCGCACGAGGATGCCGTTGCCGCCCTGGCTGATGTAGCTGCCGGTGCGCATCTCGCTGGCGATGCGCGCGCGCGTGGCCGGGTCTTTCAGCCGCGCGACAAATTGCAGATAGCCGCCGTCGAGCGCCCATGCCGAGACGATTGAGGTGAGGTCGGTCGATGTGGCCGTGTACGGATAAATCTGCGAGGCCACATCGAGTCCGCTCGCGCGCGCCGCCTCGATCTTCGCGATGATCTCCGCCATGTGTCCGCGCATCTTGCCGCCGGCTTTCAGGTGAAAGATGTTGACCGGCATCTTCGCTTCGCGGCCGATGCGGAACGCCTCGTCAAGCGCGGGCATGATGCGGTCCGCTTCGTTGCGCATGTGCGTCCAGTAGCTGCCGTTGTATTTGCTGACGACCTTGCCGAGCGCGATCAACTCGTCGGTCCTCGCGAATCGCCCAGGCGGATAAATCAGCGCCGTCGACATTCCTACCGCGCCGGTGCGCATCGATTCATCGACGAGCGTCTCCATCCGCGCCAGCTCCGCCGCCGTCGGCGCTCGGTCGGCCGTGCCGAGGACGATCTCCCTCGGGTTCGCAGCTCCGACGTAGAACGCGAAGTTGATCGCCGATCCGCGCTTCTCGACCACTCGCATGAAATCGTCGAGCGATCGCCACGTCGCGTCGGGGTAGCCGGGCAGCCGCGTGCGATCGATCTCCGCCGCCATCGCATCATTGATCGGCCCGGGCGAATGCCCCTCTCCCGTGACCTCGGTGGTCACGCCCTGCCGAATCTTCCCCTCGAGTTGGGGATCGAGCAGGACGGAAGCCTCGGAATGCCCGAGGAGATCGATGAACCCCGGCGTGACCACCTGATTGGTCGCATCGATGGTGATCGCCGACGTGGCGTTGGAAAGATCGCCAATCGCCGCAATCGCATCCCCTCGGATTCCGACATCCGCGCGAAACCGCGCCTTGCCAGTCCCGTCGATGATCTCGCCGTGGACGATGCGGATGTCGTAGGCGACGTTGCTTCGTTTCCGTGTGACCGACGAAGTCGTTCCCGCGGACGTGCAGGTGAGAGCGAGGAGAACGGCAAGGGCTGCGCGCATTTGCAGAGGTTCCGCCTGGGAGCGCGGGCGTCCCGCCCGCCGTTGAGCACGATCCTGCCAAGTACGGCGGGCGAGACGCCCGCGTTCCCAGGGCTACTGGGGATAAACGAAGAACAGCTCGTTCTTGCGCACGAAGGCGTTGCGGAGAAGGAAGACGTAGGGCCGCTGGCTCTTGTACGTCATCAGCAGGTCGGTCTTCGTCTTCTGCACGGCGATGGTCAGGCCGTACGTCGCCCACGAAAACGCCTGCATGCGCGCCGGCGGGAGCAGTGCGCGCGTCGGCATCTTCACGAACGCCGTGTGGATGCGGCTGCGCGTCGTGTGCACGAGGTAGCCGAGGCGTTTCGGATGGAGTTGCAGTTCATCGAGCGCGACGTCCGTGATCTCCGCGGCCGCGCTGTGATCGGGATGCAGATCGAACGGCACCGGCGCGATGACGGTCGTCGGCTGTACCTGCTTGATGACTTTCTCGATGTCGCTCATCAGGCTCGCGTAGCTGTACTCGGCCCGCGGCGTCACCGCGTCTGCGTACGGCACGCTGCTCTCGCGCGTCGCGTTCGAGCGCACGATGGCGCCGGGATTGTCGACCATCGTGCGCAGTCCGCGGTCGGGATAGCCGAGCACGAAGTAGTGATCGCGCGGAATGCCGAGTAGGTGCATGGCCGCCCGCGCCTCGCCGATGCGCGCGTTGCCGACGCCGAGGTAATTGGACGCGGTCGGGCCGAACGTCTTGTACATCAGGCGCGCCGAGAAACGGTTGCAATCGCCCGCGGTCAGGAAGACGACGTAGACGTCCGCGCCGTTCGCGAGCGCGTCGATGGCATAGCCGCCGGCGCCGATGGCCTCATCGTCGATATGCGGCGCGACGATGAGCACACGGTCCTTCCGCGCGGCCGCATGGAGGCGCGGATACTGCTGAACTTTCGCGTCGTGGGTGCGAGCCGGATTGAGCAATAACATCGTTGCGAAGGTGACGAAGGTCAGAAACATGGGGGACCGGTCGCGGATTATACGGTGAGTTGGGGAGGAGGGTTGCCTGTCATCCTGAGCCGCCGAAGCCGAGGAGCGCGAAGCGCGACCGGCGGAGGACGGTCGAAGGACCCAGAACCTGCAAACACGGTTGGGCGGCGGCTTTTGCACGAAGCAAGCACTGAGGGGGGTCCTTCGGCCGTCCTCCGGCGGCTCAGGATGACAGCACACTCAAAACCCGTAGCGCACTTCGACCGTCACCGTTCGTCCGTCCGTATTCGGACTAAATCCCGATTGCTGCGCCGCTGCACGTGATCCCGTCACCTGCGCGAACTCTGCGCCGAGGCGGACGTTGGATTTCAGCTCGTGCATCCATGCCAGTACCCAGGAGTGCCCATGCTCCGAATTGTCCTCGGCGACATGATCGCGATCGGTGGTTGAGAACGTATCGAAGCGAATCGAGTAGCGGTCGTTGGCGCGTTTGTACGACGTCAGCAGGTACCACGTACTAATATCGGCCTGCACGAAATGCGGCGCGGCGCCCATTCCGGTGGCACCCCAACAGTACTCCGCGACGACGGTGGCAGGCGAGGTGAGGCCGGCCTGCGCCGCGACGATATTGAAATGCGTCTGCCAGGCGTACTCCCCGCGATGAAGCCCGCGATCGCCGCGATTGTCGACGCGCGTGAGCTGCATCATGGCCCGCTCCGGAAGCTGCAATCGGACGCGCGCCGAGACGCCGGTCCGACCGTCCAGATCTTTTTCGAATGGGACCGTACCGTTCCGCTGCCCGGCGAAATCGGTAGGAAACGAAAACAGCGGCGGCAGCGGCAGCGCCTCGTTGTAGACCGACAGCCGATTCCCAACCGACCACCCACGCCACGCCAGCAGCGCCCCCATCGAGTCGTTGTTCCGGAACGCGGTCGCGCCCGCGGTAACGTAGAAGTTCGGACGCCACGCGAGGTCGATACCGACCGGCCGGAACTCCTCGGCGATCCACGAGTTCAACGGCGAAAACGAGACGGTGTAGGGCGACGTCCAAAGCGGATTGATGTTCTCGCGCGACGTTCCCAGAAAAAACTGTCCAGCGCGGACCTGGAAATGCTCTGAATGCAGATCGACGAACGCCTCGACGACGCCGGCCCGCTTCCCCTTCGCCCCGGACTGATCCCGCCGCGCCACACCGTGCGCATGGAGATCGATCCATGATGCCGGCGCCCACTCCGCCCCAATCTGCGCCACGCCGAGCGCCAGCATCCGATGCGCATTCACATCCGCGGCGCCCGTATCCAGCCGCCCGAAACCACCCTGCAACCAGGACGGCTGACCGCTCGTGTAGATGCCTCGTCCCGACACGAATCCGTGGAGTTGGAATGAGGACTGGGCAAGGGCGGGGGCGGTGAGAGCGAGGGTGAGAAGCGTGAAGCGAAGCGAACGCATCGTGGGATTGTAAAGGGGACGGTTTCACGCGGAGCACGCGGAGGGGCGGAGAACGTCTTTCTCCGGCTCTCCGCGCTCCCCGCGTGAAACCGTCCCCTTTACAACGTCACTAGTTCCAAGTGCTCGATCTCCCTCTCCAAAAACTCGCCGGCGATTCTGCGGAATCGTTCCTCGGCATCGGTGACGAGGAACGTGTGTTTCGCGGCGCCGTTTGATGAGGAGCCGATCGCGGCGAGCACCGAGGCAGCGGTGGTTTCCGCGCTGTCGACGATCGTCACTTTGTCACCGACTACCTGCTCGATTGTGCCGCGCAGGATCGGATAGTGGGTGCAGCCGAGGACGAGGGTGTCGATGTTGGCGTCGAGGAGCGGGGAGAGGTAGATCTCGGCGACTTCGCGCGCGACGTGCGTGTTGGCCCATCCCTCCTCGGCGAGCGAGACGAAAAGCGGCGCGGCGGATTCGATCACTTCGATATCCGGATTGAGATTGTGGATGGCGCGGGTGTACGCCTTCGAGCGCACCGTTCCCTCGGTGGCGATGACGCCGACTCGTCCGCGCGTCCGTTCCACCGCGGCGCGTGCGCCGGGCTCGACGACGCCGATGACCGGAATCGCCAGCGACGATTGCAGTGACGGGAGTGCGGCGGCCGTCGCGGTGTTGCAGGCGACGACCAGCATGCCGATGCCGCGTTCGATGAGATGCGCCGCGGCCTGAAGCGTGTAGCGAGTCACCGTATCGGCGGACTTCGTTCCGTACGGTACTCGTGCTGAATCGCCGAGGTAGATGAGTGGGTGGTGCGGGAGAGCGCGCGCAATCTCGCGAAAGACGGTGAGGCCGCCGACGCCGGAATCGAAAATGCCGATAGGAGCAGGGGATGAAGCAGGGACGCGGGACGGAGAGGCAGGGACGAGGGACGATGGACGAGGGGAGGTCGCGCGCGAACGCTTCTTGGTCGTCCCCAGCGCTTCCCTCGTCCCTTATCCCTCATCCCTGATTCATCCCTGCTTATCACCCGCGTCCCCCCCTCCCTCC
>ERZ1739050.30-NODE-30-length-15661-cov-7.620402_pt1 | contig 15661 bp, 11 predicted proteins | sample MGYA00581759_ERZ1739050 | MGnify/ENA primary metagenome ERZ1739050 (study PRJEB42929, sample SAMN08275525) | rhizosphere metagenome | isolation source: Rhizospheric soil replicate 2 | host: Colobanthus quitensis and Deschampsia antarctica | place: Antarctica: Devils... | reverse complement strand
GGGGGTGGGGGACTCTGGCGGCCGGTGTGGCCGCGGGTGGGGACGGGGGGGCAGTCGATGGAGAAGGTGTGCAGAAGTCGTGCGGGCTGGCCATGTTCGGTGACGCTCGTCCCCCACGCGTTGTCCGGGCTGGGGGCCATGGGTTTGGGGACGACGTCGAGCAATAGTCCGAGCGGCCGGCGCTGCAACTCGTCATGCAGCGCGTTGAAATCGTCATCCGTTCCTAGCTCCGGGTTGAGCGCGCTGGCATCGACGACGTCGTAGCCATGTCCACTGCCCTTGCGCGCTTTCAGGATGGGCGACGCGTAGATGTCGCTGATTCCGAGTTCCGCGAGGTACGGCACGATTTCTTTCGCATCGGCGAAGGTGAAGCCGGCGTTGAATTGGATGCGGTAGGTCGCTCGCGGGACGCGATACATGGGTTTTTGCCGAAGGTGCGAAAGAGGTGCCGGGGCAGCCCAGGAGAGAGGGCTACTGAATACAACATCGAGCGATGCAGTAAACCGTTCTTTTCGCGGACGTGTCGGAACAGCTACGCTCTATGCCACGTGAGGCAGCCCTTCGGAGCGACTCTCACCTACCGTCCTGCCTCTGGGCCTCCAGCGGCGCAGATGGGTATCCCTGCTACGCCGCAACGACGTCGGAGTTCAGCGATACCGTAACTTACCCTTCTTCTTCCAAGGGGTCTCCCTTCACCAAACCCATGATACCAAGTAGCTGCGACCAGCAACGATCCGGTGGACATCCACCACAGCAGTACCTGCCGGGGAAAGAAACAGCGATTCAACGGGATCTCGCAGGGTGGCAGAAACCTCGCGGTGGACACTATGGAGGACCTGGTGTGGTTTCTCATTTGGGAACGTGACGCGCATCGTCAGCGTGCCATAGCCCGCGCAGTTCGAGTATGTCTTGGATACGAACGGGCGCATGCTCTTGGACGGGTCATCGACCCGCCTTGTAATATCGAGAACGTATCGTTCGCCCTTTCGCAGAGCTTCGGGGAAGACTACTTGGTGAAAATCTCGATCCTTCCTGCTTACGGGTCCGCGTAACTCACCTGAGCTGTGCAACTCTAAGGTCAACCGTCCCGTGCCAGTAAGTGATTCGCTGAAGGTAAGCACTGAAGTGCTACCTTTTGTAACGAATGTTGATTTCTCGTGAGACGTTAGGCCGTCGGGGCGTATTGAGTAGTCCATCTCGCAGTGCTCAAGTTCAAGAAGTGGATTCAGAATTTCCCGTTGTCCATGTGGACGCGAGCGAATTGTCGAGTGCACGAAAGAAAAAAAACACAGACCAAGCACGACGGAGAGATAGTAGAGAAGGTTTCGGAGGACGGGGTGCTCCCGTGCGGCGGCAGCGGCGGCAGCGGCCACCGCTCCGAGGATGCCCGCCCCCCAGGTAAAGTAGTAGGCCCGCTTGAGCCATGCTTCAATTCGATCTGCCCAAGAGGTCGGGGAATTGTTTGGCTCCGTCATGATCGTTTCCCGTTCCCGCGAGTGCTACCTAACGATCGGCGTGAACGCCGATTCGACGTCACATACGGCGCCTCGGATGGAACACGTGAATGTATCGATTGACAGTCGATCGTAACATGCATCAGACGTGGTTGGCGTTCTCTTTTGTGATGGATCCGATTCTATCCGTCGGTTCATAACCGCTCGTATTTCTTTGCTCTGCTGAGGGTGTCGAACGAGCCTGGTTTCGAGAGAAGCTGTCGCACTGGATCAGCGCAAACGCTTCCGGCTCTAACACCAGTCGCGTCCTGTCCATACGCACGCCTGTTTCAAGCATTGTTGAGTAAAGTCCCTCGTACGGCAACTCGATCTCCTGTTCACGATCGCTGAAGTTGAAGGCGATCAACGTATCGCCGCGTTGAACGAGCAATGTGCGCCTCTCATCATCCGCGTGTGTTTCGACTGCATCGAGATCGAGCGATCGCAGCGCGGGGGTTTCGCGTCGGAGGCGCAGCAATTCGCGGTACAACCCGCGCAAACCAGACTGCTCGGAACGCGTTAACTTCGAGCGGTTGAACGTAGCCTCATCGTGCGGATCGGGCGGTTCGCCATCCCAATCGAAATCGTCGAACTCCTCGGCGCGGCCTTTCCGCACCGCTTCGATCAACTCTTCGTCGCCGTGCGAGGTGAAGTACTGGAACGGCGCGGTCTCGCCGTACTCCTCGCCCATAAACAGCATCGGGATGAAGGGCGACAACACGACGGCCGCTGCGGCGAGGCGCAGTTTGGAGATCGATCCGAGCGACGAGAGGCGATCGCCGAGCATGCGGTTGCCGACCTGATCGTGATTCTGCGCGAAGACCACGAACTGTCTGCCGTCGCGCGTTTTCGGCATCGCGCCGTACTTGCGTCCGCGATATGGCGAATGCTGGCCGGTGTAGAGATAGCCGGTGGTGAGCGTGCGCGCGAGATCGCTCGTGCGGCCGAAGCCCGCGTAGTAGCCGTCGCGCTCACCCGTGAGCAGCGTATGCAGCGAGTGATGAAAATCGTCGCACCATTGCGAATCGAAGCCGAGTCCGAGGTCTTCTTTCCGCGTGATCACGCGCGGGTCGTTGAGATCGGATTCCGCGATCGTGTAGATGCGCCGCCCGAGCGCTGCGGCGCGTTCGTGGACGGCGGTGGTCAGGTCTTGCAGAAACGGCTCGGCGGTGTAATCGACGATCGCGTGCACTGCGTCGACGCGCAGTCCGTCGATGTGAAACTCATCGATCCATTGCAGCGCGTTGTGAATGAAAAACCAGCGCACGTCGTCGCTGTGCGGACCGTCGAAATTGATCGCCAGTCCCCACGGCGTTTTATAGCGATCGGTGAAGTACGGACCGTATTGCGAAAGGTAGTTCCCCTCGGGGCCGAGGTGGTTGTAGACGACATCGAGGAGGAGGGCGAGGCCGCGCGCGTGACAGGCGTCGGCGAGGCGCTTCAGTCCCGCCGGCCCGCCGTACGAATTCTGCGCCGCGCCGATGTAGACGCCGTCGTAGCCCCAATTGCGCGTCCCGGGAAATTGCGCGACCGGCAGCAGTTCGACGGCGGTGATGCCGAGGTCTTTGAGCGCGTCGAGGTGCTCGATGACGGCGTCGAAGGTGCCTTCGCGTGTGAAGGTTCCGACGTGGAGCTCGTAGACGGCGTAATCCTCGATTGCGACTCCGGTCCATCCGCCGTCGTGCCATTCGAACTCGCGCGCCACGACTTCCGACGGCCCATGCACTCCCTCGGGTTGCAACCTCGACGCGGGATCGGGACGATCCGCGCCGTTGACGACGAAGAAGTAGCGGGTACGCGCACCCACATCGATCGTGGCCTCGTGATAGCCGCCCGCGTTCTTCGTCAGCGCGATACGGCGCTCATCCGGCGCGACGATGTGCAGCTCGACGCGCTCGATCTCCGGCGCCCAGACGCGAAACTCACAGCGGCCTGGTTCGATGAGATTCGCGCCGAGGGCAACGTTGGACAACGATGCCGGAATGCGCTCATCGGCCGCGGGCGGCATCGTGTCATGCGGTTGCGGCGCGACGATGTCAGGCGCGGTCGTCAATCAGCTCCTCCGCATCGTCGTCGTCCGCTTCCGGCTCGTTCATCAGAAACACAGCGCCGAGCGGCGGCAGCGTGAGATTGACCGACCACTTGCGCCCGTGCAGCGGAATCGGCGCGGCATCGACGCCGCCCATGTTTCCCTGCCCGCTCCCGCCGTACAACACCGCGTCGCTATTCAGCACCTCGGCCCAGCGTCCGCCGGTCGGAACACCGACCTGGTAGTTGTGCCGCGGGATCGGTGTGAAGTTCAGCGCCACGATCACCGGCTGCTCCGGCTGCGACTTCGATTTCCGCATCAGCACCACGATGCTGTTCTCCGTGTCGCAGCAGTCGATCCATTCGAAACCGTCGGGAGAGAGGTCCAGCTCGTGCAGCGCGGGGATCGTGCGATAAGCCTTGTTCAGATCCTCGACCCATCGTTGCAGCGTCGCGTTCGGCGGCGAGTCGAGTTGATCCCAATCGAGACTGGCGTCGTGATTCCACTCGCGCCACTGTCCGAACTCGCAGCCCATGAACATCAGCTTCTTCGCCGGCTGCGAGTACATGTGCGCGAAGAGCAGGCGCAGGTTGGCGAATCGGCGCCATTCGTCGCCGGGCATCTTGCGGATCAGCGAACCTTTGCCGTGCACGACCTCGTCGTGCGAGAGCGGCAGCACGAAGTTCTCGGTGAAGGCATACATCATCCGGAAGGTCAGGTCGTTGTGATGGAACTTGCGATGGATCGAATCGAGCGCGAAGTAGCGCAGCGAATCGTGCATCCACCCCATGTCCCACTTCATGCCGAATCCTAGGCCGCCCACGTACGTCGGCCGCGAAACCATCGGCCACGCCGTCGACTCCTCCGCGATGACCTGCACGTCGGGATGCTCTTTGTAGACGTCTTCGTTGAGCCGGCGCAGAAACGAGATCGCCTCGATGTTTTCGCGGCCGCCGAATTCGTTCGGGATCCACTCGCCGTGCTTGCGCGAGTAGTCGAGGTAGAGCATCGACGCGACGGCATCGACGCGAAGACCGTCGGCATGGAAGACGCCGAGCCAATACAGCCCGCTCGATAGCAGGAACGAGCGGACCTCGTTGCGGCCGTAGTTGAAGACGAGCGATCCCCAATCCGGCTGAAAGCCTTTGCGCGGATCGGCGTGTTCGAAGAGATGCGTGCCGTCGAAGTAGGAGAGGCCGTGCTCGTCGGTCGGAAAGTGCGACGGCACCCAATCGAGGATGACGCCGATATCGTTCTGATGAAGGACGTCGATCAGGTACATCAGATCCTGCGGCGTTCCGTAGCGGCTGGTCGGGGCGAAAAATCCGGTGCACTGATAGCCCCAGGAACCGTAGAACGGATGCTCCATGACCGGCAGGATTTCGACGTGCGTGAAGTTCATCTTGCGCACGTACTTCGCGAGAGGTTCGGCCATCTCGCGATAGGTGAGGGAGCGATCGCCGTCACGTCGCCACGATCCGAGATGGACTTCGTAGGTGGACATCGGAGCCGTGAAGGCGTTGCGCTGCGCGCGATCGCGCATCCACTCGCTGTCGTTCCATTCGTAATCGAGATCCCAGATTACAGACGCCGTGTCGGGCGGAGTCTCCTGCATGACAGCGAACGGATCGGCTTTATCGACGCGGTAGTTGTTGAATTTCGAACGGATGTGGAACTTGTAGTGCGTTCCTTTGCCGACATGCGGCACGAAGCCTTCCCAGATTCCGGACGGGCCGCGATGCTGGAGCGGATGGTGCTGGGGATTCCAGCCGTTCCAGTCGCCCATGACGCTGACCGCGGCCGCGTTTGGCGCCCAGACGGCGAACGTCGTTCCCTTGACGCCGTCGCGCGTGACGGCATGCGATCCGAGTTTTTCCCAGAGGCGCGTGTGGCTGCCCTCATTGAAGAGATGGAAATCCCAATCGCTGAGATGTGAATGGGGCACAGACACTCCTGTCTGCTCGATCACGGGCGAATCCACCTCAATCGGCACGCTCGGAACGATATCCGCGCCCACCGCCTGCGCCACTTCGGCGACCTCCTCGACGCGCGGCTTCCGCTTGCGCGGTGCACTGGCCGTTTTCGCCGACGTGCTCCGTTTCTTCGCCGGCACATTCTCCGCGCCGTCCTTGTCTTTACGTCTGGTTGCCATCAGCCATCCTTCGTGAGTGATCGATCGCGCCGGGAATCCGCGCGATCGTTGCGTTGCCGCGCAACGCTGCCGTCGACTGCGAAGCGCCGGTTGCATTCGATGCAACGAATAGCAATCGACGCGCCGGAGGGCATCCGCAGCGAAGCCGCGTCTGGCAGGATAGCGCCGGCGCCGCGCGCGGAGGCGCGCTCGACAAGTGTGCCGCGTGATCTCGCGCGGCGCGAGCATTTTGTGGTGCGCGCCGATGTGTTCGCCGCCCTCGGGCGTCAGTCTCAGAAAAAATAAACCACAAAGACACAAAGGACACAAAGATGATCCCTCTGTTCTTTGTGTCTCTGTGGTTCAATCGGTTTCTGATGCAAAACTTCGATGTCGTCATCATCGGCGGAGGAACAGCCGGACTGGTGACGGCGTCCGGCTGCGCGCGGCTCGGGCGTAAGGTCGCGCTGATCGAGCGCGAGAAACTCGGCGGCGACTGTCTGTGGACCGGATGCGTGCCGACGAAGGCGCTTGTGGCGACGGCGCGGCTCATTCATCAGATGTCGCACGCCGATGCGTACGGGCTCGAGCCACAGACGGTCCGCGTCACTCCGGAGGCGATCATGGACTCGATGCGCGCGCAGCGGCACGCCATCGAGCATCACGACGATCCGGAGAAGTTTCGCGCGCTCGGCATCGACGTGGTCTTCGGCAACGCGACGCTCGTGTCGCGCAGCGAAGTCGATGTCGCCGGACGGCGGCTCGTTGCGAAGGACTTCGTCATCGCCACCGGAACGCGAACGGCCGTTCCGCCGATCGAGGGACTCGCGGAACATGGCTTTCTCGACCACGCGAGTTTCCTGAATCAGGACGCGTTCCCCGCCTCGCTCGTCATCCTCGGCGGCGGCGCGATCGGGATCGAGTTCGCGCAGATGTTCCGCCGCTTCGGCAGCGAGGTCGTCGTCGTGGAGATGGGCGAGGAGATCATCAACAAGGAAGACGCGGACGTGATCGCGCGCGTTCGGCGAATGTTGACCGAGGAAGGAATCGTCATCCGCACCGGCTGGTCGGCGAAGTCAGTGCGCGTCGATGGCGGCAAGAAGGCCGTTCGCATCGAGAACGCGCTCGGCGAAACGATGGAGTTGCGCGCCGACGAAATCTTCGTCGCCAGCGGCCGCCGCGCGAATACGGAGAACCTCGGACTCGAAGCAATCGGCGTGAAGACCGAGCGCGGATTCATCACCGTCGACAAGTACCTGCAAACCTCCGTGCCGCGCATCTGGGCCTGCGGTGACGTTCATGGCGGCATGCAGTTCACGCACGTAGCCGCGTACGAAGCGGTGAAACTCGTGCGCAACATGCTTTTCCCGGGACGCTCGGTGGTGACCTACGACGACATTCCGTGGGGGCTGTACACCGATCCCGAAGTCGGGCACATCGGCATGACGGAATCGGAGGCGGTGAAGAAACATGGGGTGGAAAACGTGCGCACGTACAGCGTGGAGATGGCGGACGTCGATCGCGCCGTCGTCGACCGCGCCACCACCGGCTTCCTTAAACTGGTCTGCGGCAAACGCGGCCGCCTCCTCGGCGCGCACGCGCTCTGCGCCAACGCATCCACGCTCATCGAAACGCTCGTTCTCGCTCGCAAGAAAAAAGTGACGGTGTCGCAGCTCGCGCAACTGGTCTCGCCGTACCCATCGCTCGCCGACGCGCTGCAGAAAGCGGCCTCGCTCTACTACCAGGACGTGGCGAAAGGCTGGCTCGGATCGGTGGGCAAGTGGATCGCGAAGCGGTCGCAGTAGCGCGGCGGGAACGGCATTGGCAATAGAATCGCCCGGATTTTGCAAAGGGAGGCTACATGAAGAAACTGATGGTGATCCCGTTCGCGCTCGTTTTCGCCGCGTGCGCACATAGCAAGGGTCCGATGGCGACGGCCACGCTCGACTCCACGAGCGGCTCGACGGCGAAAGGAACCGTGCACTTTCAAAACCTCGGTGACGATGGCATCGAAGTCGTCGCCGATCTGACCGGCGTCCCGCCCGGCGTCCACGGCTTCCACGTTCATGAGAAGGGCGATTGCGGCAACAACGCCACCAACGCCGGCGGCCACTTCAATCCAACCGCGATGGTTCACGGCGCGCCGGACGCCGTTTCGCATCACGCCGGCGACTTCGGCAACGTCACCGCGGATGAAAGGGGCGAAGTCCACGCGCGCTTCACCACACACTCGATCACCATCAACACCGGCGCGAATGCCGTGGCCGGACACGCCGTCGTCCTGCACGGCAATCCTGACGATCTCGTCTCGCAGCCGGCCGGCAATGCCGGACCGCGCATCGCCTGCGGCGTCACGACGCTGATGGGAAACAGGTAGCCATGAAACGTCTTGCGATTCTTGCTCTCGCCGTTCTCCCGCTGGCCTGCGCCACGCCACGCGCCGGCACGACCAAGAGCACCTCCACGCCCGGCCGCGGCGCGATCAAACTGACCATCACGCCGAATCCGGTCGTGGCCACGAACGTCGGCGGGAACACGTACGAGTTCCCGTTCGACGTGGTAGTGAAGGAAATCGGCGGCCATCCCGTCACGATCGAGCGCGTGACGGCGAATGTCTTCACTGCCGGCGGCATCCAGGTAGCCACCGAATCCTACGATGCCGCGAAAATCCAATCCCTCGGCTTCGCGACCGCGATCCAGGCCAAAGGCGAGATCCACTATCACTTCGTCCCGCGCAAAGACGTCCCCGACGAACGTCTCTTCACGTCCGTCTACGGCGACATCCGCGTGGAAGGCATCGACGACAACGGCTCGCGCACCACCACGACCACGACGATTACGCTGAAGAAAGCGTTGCCATAGAGTTATGCGATGACCGACGACGATCTGAAGCGTCTGCTCGAATCGAATGCGGCGCGGATCGAGAGCGCCATCAACGGCAAGACGAACGCGATCGAGCAACGCATGGACCTCGGATTCGCCGACACGCAGGCGATGATCAAGTTCTCCCACGCCGAGCTCGATCGCCGCGTGAAACACATGGAGCAAACGCTGCAGACGTTGGAAGACCGTTTCCTCGGCCTGCAGACTCGGGTCGACCGCCTCGAAGAAGCGACAAAAACGGAGAACTAGCCTCTCTCCGCCCCTCCCCATCTCCGCGTGAACCGTTCTCTCTATCGGAGACGCGGAACGTCTACTCCACCCACTTCGCAATAAACAGATTCATCTCATGCCCCTCCGGCTGCGCGCGGCTCGAAGCCCAGATCAGGTATTGCCCGTCCGGACTGAAAACGCAGAAGCCGTCGAAGCCGGGGGCGGTGGTGATGCGCTCCAACCGCTGTCCATCCTTCCCGACCGTCCAGAGATCGAAGTCGAATCCCTTCGCGTTCACGTTCGACGCAAAGATGATCCGCTTGTTGTCGTTCATAAAGTACGGACAGAAATTCGCCGCGCCGTTGCTCGTGATCTGATGCTGGTTCGTGCCGTCGGCGTTCATCACGAACAGCTCCATGTGCAGTGGCTTGACGAGATCCTTCGCCAGCAGCGCGCGATACTCATCGAGCTCCGGACCGACCGGATGATTGGCGCGCCAGACGATCTGCGTGCAATCGGCGTTGTAGAACGCGCCGCCGTCGTAGCCGGGCGTGTTCGTCAGGCGCTTCACCTTTCCTGACGCCGCGTCCATCTCGTACAGATCGAGATCGCCGTCGCGCATCGACGTGAAAATCATCTTCCCGCCCTGATGGCACCACGTCATCTCCGCGTCGTAGCCGTTCGTCGTGGTGATCTTCTTCGTGTTCGAGCCATCGACATTCGCCTCGACGATGTCGAAGCTCGGGTAGACCGGCCACACGTAACCCTTCGACATATCCGGCTTGGCGGGACACTCCGCCGCGCCCCCCTCGGTGGTCGCATAGACGATGTGATCGCCCTGCGGATAGCGGAAGTAGCCGCACGTCGTCCGCCCCTTGCCGCTGGAGACGAGCTTCGTCTCGCCGGTGGCCAGGTCCATCGTGTACTCCTGGTCGCAACCCGCGCCCGGCGGCGTCGACTGATAGATGATCTTCGTCCCATCGGGAGTGAAATACGCCTCGGCATTCTCGCCGCCGAACGTGAGCTGGCGAATGTCTTTGAGGTGCTTCTCGCCGTCGAACGTTTTCTCGTACGGTTTGCCCGCGTTGATCACGAGCGACGAAACTTTCGGCGCGGGTGCTGCAACGCCGCGCGTCGTCAGTGTTGCGCGCAACGTTTTCTTTTCGCCGTCGCGGACGACGATGATGTCGACGGTATCGCCGGGCTTGTGGTCCTGCAGCGCGTAGGACATGTCGTAAAGATTCTCGATGCGCGTGCCGCCGATGGAGACGATGCGATCCTTGCCGCGGATGCCGGCTTTGTCCGCGGGCGAGCCGGGACGGACATCGGCGAGAAGCACGCCGCCGGTGGTTTCGCCCATCGCGCTGTAGTCGGGGACCGTGCCGAGGTAGGCGCCGTATCCGCGCGAGTCGCCTTCCATGGCGGGGGCGGAGGCGGCGCGCGCATACTGCGGCGTCACGCGTCCGTCGCCGAGGTGCATCATCACGCTCGTGCCGAAATCGACGACGTGCTCCATGCCCGCGTAGTTGAGACTCTCCGCGATGTCCTCGGGTGTGTGATAGCGATCGTGCGCGCCTGTGAAAAAGTGCAGCACCGGAATCTGTTTCGCGTAAAAGCTGGTCTGATCCGACGGTCCGTAGCCGTCGCCGCTCGACGTCACGTTGATCTTCGCGAACGCGGTAGCGTCGTCGACGACCTCTTTCCATTGCGGCGCGGAATCGGATCCAAACACGATCAGCCGGTTGTCGCGCATCATCCCGACCATGTCGAGGTTGATCATCGCGACGACGCGCGGGATCAGCGGCGAGTGACCGGCGAACCACGACGATCCCGCCAGTCCGACTTCCTCGCCGGAGAAGAGCGCCACCACGATCGTGCGGCGATTGGTGACGTCCGCAAGCTGCGTTTTCAACCGCTCCGCGATCGCCATCACCGCGGCGTCGCCGGAGGCGTTGTCGTCGGCGCCGGGATGGATGGCGTGCTCGTTCGGCTTCATCGAGCCCTGACCGCCGTAGCCGAGGTGGTCGTAGTGCGCGCCGAGGACAACGACCTGGTTGGCGAGAGCACCGCGGCCGGGAAGGATGCCGGCGATGTTCTCCGCATCGACGAATTGCGGCTTCACATCCGCGACGCCGCTGATGCGCGTTTCGAGAACTCGCGAGCGCGGTTTCAGATCAACATCGACCTGCTTCTGCCACGCCGTCAGATCGCCGGCCCACTTCTCCGCGACCGAGGTTTTGACCTGCAACACCGGGATTCCGGCCGGACTCTCCGGACCGTCGTTCACGAGCGGCGGAACCTTGTCTTTGCCCTCGTCCTGCAGCGGACCGGTGGTGAAGATCACTGCCACCGCGCCGCGCTCGCGCGCCTGGAGCACTTTGTAGCGCATGGCCGACCAGCGGCTCGGCTTGCGCCCGTCAAACTTCGACGTGTCGTCCTTCTCCTGCGGCTCGTAGCGCAGGATCAGCGCGACTTTGCCCTTCAGATCGATGCCATCGAAATCGTTGTAGCCGATCGGCGTGGCGTCGATGCCGTAGCCGGCAAATGCGATCGGTCCCGAAAACGAGCCGGGGCTGGAGAATCCGAGCGGCGTCCAGTCGCCGTCCGCCACGCCTTCGAGCTTGTTGCCGTTGCCGAGCACGACGCCGGTCTTGATCGGGAACGGCTGGCGATACGATTTTCCGAACGCGGGCTGCAGTCCGATCCCTTTCAAACGCCCCTCGATGTAATCCGCCGCTTTGTGAATGCCGTTCGTGGTGATTCCGCGGCCCTCGGTAGCTGGCGCGGCGAGAAACGCCACGTCTTTCCGAAGCTGCGGTTCATCAGCAAAGGCGACGGTAGACAGGAGTATCGATGCGGCTACAGCGAGGCGGCGGACGTTCATTCGCTCATTCTAGCGGCGATGGACCGATCCGCAGATTGCGCAGATGTACGCAGATAAACGATGGTGTATCTTCGCCGCCATGCCCGGACCGATCACGGAATTCATCCAGCATCACTATCGTCACTTCAACGCGGCAGCCCTGCGCGCCGCGGCGGACGATTACATCAAGCATCTCGACGGCGGCAACAAGATGCTGGTCACCCTGGCCGGCGCGATGTCGACCGCGGAGCTGGGCATCTCACTCGCCGAGATGATCCGGCGCGACAAGGTCCACGCGATCTGTTGCACCGGCGCGAACCTCGAGGAGGACATTTTCAACCTCGTCGCGCACGATCACTACGAACGCGTCCCGCACTACCGCTACCTCTCCGCGCAGGATGAAAAAGCGCTCCTCGACCGGCACATGAACCGCGTCACCGACACCTGCATCCCCGAGGGGGAGGCGATGCGCCGGATCGAATCGGCAGTGCTCAAGCATTGGGTTGCGAAGGACATGGAAGGCCGCCGCCTTTTCCCGCACGAGTTCATGTACGAGATCCTCCGCGACGGCTCGATCTCGGAGTTCTACCAGATCGATCCGAAGCATTCGTGGATGATCGCCGCCGCCGAAAAAAATCTCCCGATGTTCGTCCCCGGCTGGGAGGACTCGACCCTCGGCAACATGTACACCGGCCACTGCATCTCCGGCGACGTGAAGAACGTGCACACGGTCCGCACCGGCATCGAGTACATGATCGAGCTCGCCGACTTTTACACGAAGACCTCGGAATCCGGCACGATCGGCTTCTTCCAGATCGGCGGCGGCATCGCCGGCGATTTCCCCATCTGCGTCGTCCCGATGCTCCACCAGGACCTGCAGCGCACCACCGTCCCGCTCTGGGGCTACTTCTGCCAGATCAGCGATTCGACCACGAGCTTCGGATCGTATTCGGGCGCCGTTCCGAACGAAAAGATCACCTGGGGCAAACTCGGCGTCGATACCCCAAGCCACGTGATCGAGTCAGACGCGTCGATCGTGGCGCCGCTGATGTTCGCGTATGTTTTGGGGTGGTGAGGGAGCCGGAGTTCAACCACGAAGACACAAAGGGCACAAGGTTTCTTTGTGCCTTTGTGGTTCATTTCAGTAGTTTGACAAACGCGCCTGTAGCTTCCCATGGCACGCGGTGGCCGGCGTTCTCGACGATGACCACGCGCGCGTTGGAAGCGAGCGACGCGGCGCGATGCGCCTCGGCCACGTACTTTGAATCGCGCGCGCCGGCGATCCACAGCGTTGAGATGGTCAGCTCGTGAAGTCGCGAGGCGACCGGCGGCAATGCGCCGGATGACCATTCGCGCAGCGCGCGCGGATCGAAGTCGTCGCGCGTGCGCGCGAGCGACGGTCCGACGAGGATCGGCTGCGCGTTCCAATCGGCGATGACCGTACCGAAATCCTCGGATTCGAAACGTTGCGCCCACGTTTCGTCGGAGGCACGCCGTGCGGCGCGGGCGTTTTCGTCTTCGATGCCGAGACCGGTGGAGATGAGGATGGCGCGTTTGTAGTTCGCGCCGGCGAGGAGCGCTTGCAGCGCCAGGCGACCGCCGAGGGAGTAGCCGAGGAGGATGTCGCCGCCGTCGGGGATGGCATCGAGCGGCGGCGTCTCGATTTCGAAGCCGGCGTCGCGGAGAAAGTCCCAATCGCGCGGATTGCCGAGGAAACCGTGGAGGCAGGTGATCACCACAGCGCGTCGTACCTCGCCCATGCGCGGCGGCTGGCGCCGGCGTCGGGGCGCAGCTCGCGGACGCGCTCTTCGATGCTCCACATCGCGGCCCAGTGATCGAAGCGGAGGTCGTGCGCGTTTTCGATGATGCGCTCGCGCATGGATGCATCGAGTTTGCGCAGCGACGGGACGCGGCTGAAAATCCGTCCGCCGCCGTTGTTGATGATGACGATGCGCCAGTCGATGCCGGCGTCGAGCTGTTGCACGATCCACGGCGCGTTGCTGTCGTAGATGGCGGTGAGATCGCCGACGACGCAGACGTTCGACCGTCCGGGATCGCACTGGCCGAAGAAGGTCGAGAGCTGGCCGTCGATGCCGTTGGCACCGCGGTTCGCGGCGATCTCGAAACCGCGTGGCTCGCGGATCGCGGCGAGGTCCCACTCGCGGATCGGAAGCGAGTTGCCGAGGTAGACGCGGGCGTTCGGCGGAATCGATTGCGACAACGAACGGAACATTGCCAGCTCGGAGTACGGCTCGTCGTCAAGAAGTTGCGCGATCGCGGCAGCGCGTTCGTGATCGGCGGTGAAGAAGGCTTCATCGCGTTCGCGGGGTGTGATGTCCGAGGGAAGCGATTCGAGCGGAAACACCTCGCCGCGGCTGCAGCCGGTAAAGGGGAGCGCGCTGAAGCTGATCAGCGGCAGATCACGCCGCGATTCATCGAGATCGCGCCAGAAGCGAAGCGTCGGTACGTTGCCGATGCGGATCACGCTGTCGAAATTGCCGCAGCCGATCATCCGCTCGCCGGCGGTGATGCTGAGGTGCGCAAGATCTTCGCGAAGTCCGGACAGCGGCTCGGCGTAAATCGGGGCGTTGAGTTTTTTTGCGAAGTCGCGGACGGTGGTTCGGCGGGATTCGTGAAGACCGCCGAGGATGACGAGCGGCCGGCTCCCTGGGAGCGCGGGCGTCTCGCCCGCAGTCGACACGGAACGATTGTCGCGAGAACTGCGGGCGGGACGCCCGCGCTCCCAGGTGACCTCCTCATCGATCAGCGGCTCATCGAATTCAACGTTGATGTGCGTGACCGACCCGCGCGCGTAGACGCCGAAAATCTCCTCCTGTTCAATGGACTGAGGAGCCCCGGTGCCGCGATATCGCGCCGGACGGTCGGCGGTGATCAGGATCAGCGGCGTACCGGAGTAATGCGCTTCGATTGCGGCGGGTAGGAGCTCGGCGACTGCGGTGCCGGAAGTAGTGACCACGGCTGCCGGACGGCCGGTCAACTTCGCGCGGCCGAGCGCGAAAAAGGCGGCGGAACGTTCATCGACGAAGGAGTAGATGCGAAGGTCTGACCCGCTCAGGACAGCCAGGAGCGGTGCGTTGCGCGACCCTGCGCAGACGCAGAAGTCGGTCGCGCCGAGGCTGCAGGCCTGCTCGATCACGCGCCGCGCTTCGGCGATGTTGGTCATGCGAATGCTTCGACGTGCGCGGCCAGACCGAAGAGCGCCTTGACCTGCTCGCGTTTCTCGCGCAGCTCCTCGAACTCGCGCTCGAAACGGCTTTCGAGCAGCATCCCGGCGCCGGAGCCGACGCGCACCTGATCGCCATTCCACTGTACGTTGCGGATGGCCACGAGTGCGAGCGCGGAGCGGCCTTCGCGCTCCAGCCCGAACGGCGCGCCGAACGTCCGCCGCTTCACTCCGCGATCCGCTTCGCGCAGCCACCGCTCGCCGGCCTCACAGCGAGGAGATACGCCGAGAGCGGCGGTGGGGTGGAGGCGGCGAACCATGTCGGAGAAAGACATCCGCTCCGATCCGACGCTCTCATTGAAGAAAATTGGCGTGATGAGATGCGCGATTTTCGGCAGGCGCAAGGTGCCAAGCGGTCCGATCTCAATATTTCCAAAAGGAGAAAGGCGGCGGACGATGTCGTCGACGACGAAACGATGTTCGCGCAGCTCTTTCGGATCGCGCAGTAATTCGTCCGCGCGTAGCACTGGCCGCGTGCCGGCCAGCGCCATCGTGCGGTAGCCGCGCGATTCGGCCTGGAAGAGAAACTCCGGCGTGGCGCCGACGAGGCCGTGGTTCTGGTACGCGTAGCCGTACGCGCGCATGCCCGGCGGAAGTTGCGCGAGGCGCGTGAAAAACCAGCGCCACCATTCGCCGCGTTCGGCGAAGCGGCCCGATTCGAAAATCACCGGCACGATTTTCTTGAAATCGCCGCGCTCCATCGCCGCGTGCGCGGAGTTGAAGAGTTTCGTGAAATCGTCCAGCGACGCTGGTTCCCACGTCACCCGCGGCGCGCCGCAATCATCGAAACGCGAGGCCAGCTCGTCGA
>ERZ1739050.29-NODE-29-length-15817-cov-8.402677_pt1 | contig 15817 bp, 15 predicted proteins | sample MGYA00581759_ERZ1739050 | MGnify/ENA primary metagenome ERZ1739050 (study PRJEB42929, sample SAMN08275525) | rhizosphere metagenome | isolation source: Rhizospheric soil replicate 2 | host: Colobanthus quitensis and Deschampsia antarctica | place: Antarctica: Devils... | reverse complement strand
TGGCGCCTGCGGTGGCGCGGTGGCTCCGGCGGGGCGCCCCCGGGCGGTCGGCAGCCGGGGGCAAGCCCAGGGCGTGCTCGGGGTTCTGGTGCAGGGCGTCCCGGCCTCGAAACGGGCCATGCCTTTTCACGACACGCGCGGCACCGCGCGCGCGAACACGCTGGCGGCGCTGGAGATGGGAATCGCAACGTTCGATGCATCATCGGGCGGACTGGGCGGATGTCCGTACGCGCCCGGCGCGAGCGGCAACATGGCCACCGAGGATCTCGTCTACATGCTCGAGAAGATGGGCATCGACACCGCCGTCGATCTGAACCTGCTCGTGGCCGCCTCGCAGATCATCGCGCCGTATCTCGATCATCCGCTGCCGGGCCGTTACCTGCAGGCCTGCACGCGCGCCGCGGCGCCGGTGGCCGCGACGACGGCGACAGTACAATGAGCCGTGGCTGATTCCGCGCGATTCGAAGACGGCTGGTACATCGTTCCCTGGCAGGTCATCTTTCGCGACGTCGACGCGTTCGGGCACGTCAACAACGCCGTCTATCTCACCTACTTCGAATGGGCGCGCGCGCAACTGTGGTTCGCGCTCACCGGCGCGGCAGGATTGCCAACCGACATCGGATTCATCGTCGCGCGCGCGGAGATCGACTTCAAATTGCAGATCGAGATGGAGCCGATCGACATCTGCATCCGCATTACCGAGATGCGCACCACGTCCTTCGACACCGTCTACGAAATCCGCAAGCGCGGCGGTAAGGTGGCCGCGACGGGAACGGTGGTCGTCGTCCTCTTCGACTGGAAGGCGCAGGCGAAGATGCCGATCAGCGACGACCTGCGGCAGAAGGTGCGCGCATTTCAGCAGGAGACCCCGAAATCCATTTGATACACTCCCGGCCTTAACTCACGGCCGCGGCGGAGCTTCCTCGTGATCACCGGGTTCAATACCGACATCAAGCACAACGAGAAGGTCTACCACATACAGACCGAGGACAAGGGGCTCCAGAACCCGTACATCGAGTCGCTTGTCTACGTCGGCGGTGAGATTCTCGCGTCGAAGAAAACGTCGTACGCGGAACAGGCCGGCGCGGGCGTTGACGAGAAGTGGATCGGCAGCCTGATGGAGCAGCAGCATCGGACCATGATCGCGGCGATCAAGCGCGGACGCTTCGATGTGGTCGCTGACGTCACGAAATCGACGGCGCGTCCGACCTTATCGACGCACACGCTGACGCCGGTGCCGGTCCCGACGCGCGTGGAACCGCCGCCGCCGCTGGTCATCGACGAAGAGCGGACACTCGATCAGGTGATCATCGACTATCTCGCCTCCGAGGCCGAGAGCGAGCACCTCGAGCTGTCGCTGATGAGCAGCACTGAGTTCTATGCCGGAATGCCGGTCGAGCTGCGCGTCGCGGCGAAGAAAAGCCTGTCGCAGAATCCGATCGCTGCCGCCGCGATCGAGGTGAAAGTGATCTCCACCGTCGAGCCGCCGCGCGTGATCTTCCGCGGCAAGACCGCCGCCGACGGCACGACGGTAATCCGCTGCACCATCCCGTTGTTCGCTGAGGGCACGGCGGCGATCATCATCTCCGCGCAGAGCCCGATGGGGAATGATGAGGTGAAGCAGTTGGTGAAACGGAAGAAGTAGCGGCTCTAGCTCACTCAAAAGGGGGGCGGCCAGCCGCTTACGCCGCGTCCGTCCCTTTCGCGCGCGCCGGCCGCGCCGGCTCCGCCGCCTGTACCTGATTGCGGCCATTCTTTTTCGCGCGGTAAAGCGCTTCGTCCGCCGCGACGATCAGCTCCGTCGCGGAGTGGATGCACGCGTGCGGCACGGTGGCCACTCCGATGCTGACGGTGGCCGGGATCGCGCCGGCATTCGTCTGCACCGGCGCCGCTTCGATGCTCTGCCGGATCTGCTCGGCGAACGTGAGGGCGTCATCGAGCATCGTCTCCGGCAGCATCAGCGCGAACTCCTCGCCACCGTAACGCGCCGCCAGGTCCGTGGTGCGAATCGATTTCTGAAAGATTGACGAAATGGCTTTGAGCACCTCGTCGCCGATGGCGTGGCCGTACGTGTCGTTGACCTTTTTGAAGAAATCGAGATCGACGATGACGAACGACAGCGGGCGCTGGTAGCGCTGCGATTCCTCGAACGCCCTGGCCAGCTCGTCCTGCAGATGGCGATGGTTGTAAAGCTTCGTCAGTCCGTCGGTGATCGAGAGCAATTCCAGGCGGTGATTCGTTTCGAGCAGCTCTTTCTGCAGATCGACGATCCGCTTCGCGGCGCGGATGCGCGCCATCAGCTCGGGATACTGGAAGGGCTTGGTGATGTAGTCGTCCGCGCCGAGGTCGAGGCCCTGGATCTTGTCCTCCTGATCGTCCTCGCCGGTGAGCATGATGATGTAGCGGTTGCGCAGCTCCGGATCGGATTTGAGCTGATGGCAGAGATCGACGCCGTCCATATCGGGAAGCCGCCGGTCGAGGATGGCAAGATCCCACGCGATCTGCGGAAGCTGCTGCCGCGCCTCCTCCCCCATCCCGAACTCGACGCTCTCGTACCCGCTGCGCTTGAGCAGCAGCCGCACGAGCCGACGAATGGCCGGATCGTCATCGACGATCGCGACTTGAAAGGGCTGAGGTTCGGACATTGAGAACGGCCAGCCGCAAACGTGATGCCATCACGCGGAGATCGCGGAGAGGCGGAGAAAGACAGAGAACCACTCCGCCTCTCCGCGATCCCCGCGTGAACCCGTCCCTTTGTCACTCGATCCGCATCGAGATATCCAACGCAACAACCGAATGCGTCAACGCGCCGATGGAAATTCGGTCAACGCCGGTCTCGGCGATCGCGCGAACGTTGTCGATGGTGATGCCTCCCGATGCCTCGAGCGGCACCGCGCCGGCGACGTGCTCGACGGCGGCACGCATGTCGGCAGGCGACATGTTGTCGAGGAGGATGAAGTCCGGTCGCAGTGCCAGCGCTTCGTCCAGCTCCGCACGGTTGCGGACCTCGACCATGATCTTCTGCGGCATCGTCTTCGAACGAATGCGCTCGACGGCCGCGGTGATCGAGCCGGCGCGGTCGACGTGGTTGTTCTTGATCAGGAACATGTCGTACAGGCCGATGCGGTGGTTGTGTCCGCCGCCGCATCGAACAGCGTATTTGTCGAGCGCACGCAGTCCCGGCGCGGTCTTGCGGGTGTCGTAAATTCCGGCCTTCGTGCCGCGCACGGCATCGACATACCGTCGCGTCGCGGTGGCAACGCCGGACGCGCGCTGCATGAAGTTGAGCGCTGTCCTCTCCCCCGCCAGCAACCCCACCACGCTCCCACCAACCTCGGCGACAATATCGCCGGCCGTAACTTCGTCTCCATCCTTCCGCCTTGCCATAAACGACGAAGACGAATCGATGGCCGCAAATGTCCGCTCCGCGAATGCCAGTCCCGCCACGATCCCGGACGCCTTCATCAGAAACCGCGCGCGTCCGCGGTCGCCCGGGTCGAAGATGGCCTCGCTGGTGATGTCGGGCAGGTCCTCGTCGAGCGCGCGGCGAACGATCAGATCGATCTCACGTTGAAAATCGGCGGAAGTCATACAGGAATGCTGCCACGGGCCGCGGCGTTTTCGAAAGCTCGATCGTTGACAATTTGGGGGCGTACCGGCTTCGACGGGGACATGTCGGGGTCATGGTTGCATGCCGAGCTGATTACCTCGCTAATCTGATCAAAACTGAGTAGCTGCGAACAACAGCGAACTCGCCCTCGCGGCCTAAAAACCCGTGAGCGTCCGCCCGATGGTTGCTCACGCCGTCGGGTCCGGATGTCATCAATGTGAGCTAAGCGTTTGCGCACCGTCTCGGCGCAGACGTCGAAAATCTCAGAGGCTGGTCCACGATCGTTCCCCGCTCTCCGGGCAGAACGAGGACGAGATTTAAAAGGAGAGCTAAGCATGTAGTAGCCAGGCTTCACTGCTCTCGGACGCGGGTTCAACTCCCGCCGCCTCCACCAACGATTTTCTGCATGTCGGGTCCCGCGCCAAGTCTGCTGGCGTTCGACTATCCTGAGCAGGCCATGACCATGTCTCTCCCTTACGCGCGCCACCACTACACGTACGAGGAATACCTCGCGTACGAACGCGACAGCGCGCTGAAACATGAGTTTGAAGCGGGCGAGATCCTGGCTATGGCCGGTGGATCACCGCGGCACAGCGCCCTGGCGTCGAGGATCAGTGCTGCCATCGAGAACACTCGGCCTCCCGGCTGCGTCGCATTTCAGTCGGATATGCGGATCCGCGTTCTCGCCACCGGCAAAGCCACATACCCCGATGCCTCGATGGTTTGTGGCGCGATCGAACTCGACGACGCCGACCGCAGCGGCACGACGATTACCAATCCGACGCTGATCGTGGAAGTCCTCTCCCCGTCGACCGAAGAAGTCGATCGCGGGAGCAAGTGGCGAGACTACCAACTCATACCCTCGTTGCAGGAGTATGTCCTCGTCAACCAGACCCGACGCATCGAGATCTACCGCCGCCACGGTTCAGGAACCTGGGAGTACGTCGACGTGAGAGAAGGCGTTGTGGATCTCGCCTCGGGCGCGACGCTGGATCTTTCAATCCTCTACGAGAATCTTCCGCACTGAAAATCCACCGGCTTCTGATCTCCGGCCAAATTGGCTGGCTCGACGATCGTCCGCGCGCCTATACGCTCTCGTCCGGCACATCCGGCGGCACGATCCGGATTTGAAGCTCCTCGAGCTGCTTCTTCGAGACGGTGGATGGCGCGTTCATCATCAAGTCTTCCGCATTCTGGGTGAGCGGAAATGCGATGACTTCCCGGATGTTCGCCTCGTTGGCCAGAAGCATAACGATCCGATCGATGCCTGGAGCCAGTCCGCCGTGCGGCGGTGCTCCGAAGCGAAATGCGTTGAACATTCCACCGAAGCGTTCCTCGACCTCTGCAGGCGGGTAGCCCGCAATCGCGAACGCCTTCAGCATCACGTCACGGCGGTGGTTTCGTACTGCGCCGCTCGATAATTCGGTCCCATTACAGACGATGTCGTACTGGTCGGCGATAATTGTGAGCGGGTCCATGGTCGTGAGCGCTTCCAGGCCGCCGACGGGCATCGAGAACGGATTGTGGGAGAACGTGATTGCGCCGTTCTCGTCGGTTTCGTAGAACGGAAAATCCGTAATCCAGCAAAACCGGTACGCGCGCTGCTCGATCAGCTCCAGCGCCTCACCGAGGTGCGTGCGCAGCGCGCCGGCGATGGTCGTCACGAGCGGCCGGACGTCGGACACGAAAAAGATCGCGTCGCCCGCAGCAGCTCCAGTCGCATCCCGGACTTCCTGGAGCAGCCTCTCGTCCACATACTTCGCGAGCGGCCCGCGTGGCGGATCGGAGAGAAGCAGGTAGGCAAGACCGCGCGCGCCGGTGCTTTCCGCTTTCTGCGCCGCTTCGTCGAAGAAGCGGCGTGGCCGCGAGGCAGCACCAGGCGCGACCAGGGCCAGGACGGACGCTCCCCGCTCGGCCGCGGCGGAAAACGTCGTGAACCGGCTTCGAGCCATGAGCGCCGTCACGTCGGAAAATACAAGCGGGTTCCGGAGGTCGGGTTTGTCGCTCCCATACCGCGCCATCGCATCCGCATAAGGAATCCGCGGAAATGGCGGAGGCGTCACCTCAAAATCCGAGAATTCCTTGAAGACGCCGTACAGGACGGGCTCGATGGCAGTGAAGATATCGTCGCGACTCACAAAGGACATCTCGACGTCGAGCTGATAGAACTCTCCAGGCGAGCGGTCAGCGCGGGCGTCCTCGTCTCTGAAGCAGGGGGCGATCTGAAAATACCGGTCAAACCCGGCAACCATGAGCAACTGCTTGAATTGTTGTGGGGCCTGCGGAAGCGCATAGAACTTCCCCGGATGCTTGCGACTTGGCACGAGGTAATCACGCGCCCCTTCCGGGGAGCTCGACGTCAGAATCGGCGTCTGTATCTCGAGGAACCCGGCCTGCGTCATGCGGCGTCGAATACTCGATATTACCTGCGACCGAAGCACGATGTTCGCGTGCATCCGTTCGCGGCGCAGGTCGAGAAAGCGGTAACGGAGCCGTAGCTCCTCCGGCGTCGTGGCCGGAGCAGCTACGGGAAAAGGGAGGGCTTCCACGTCCGAGAGCGGTTCAACTTCGGACAATATCTCGACGCTTGCCGCATCCACTTCGATGTCGCCGGTGGCCAGGTTCCGATTGCGGTTGTTCTCCGTTCGGGCGACGACGGTACCCTCGAAGCGCAATACGGATTCAGGACGAATGTACTTGACCACCTCGTAGGCAGGAAGCGAGCTCGAGACAACGATCTGCGTGATTCCGAAATGATCGCGCAGGTCGAGAAAGAGCATCGTGCCGTGATCTCGCTTGCGGTGGACCCATCCCGAGAGCGCCACCCGCTCGCCCACGTTCCCGAGGCGAAGCTGCCCGCACGTGTGTGTTCGATAGGCTGTGGTCATGCAAATAAGTACTCAAAACCGAGATTTCCCCGACCTTACCACACGTGTCGGGTTTGCAAAAAGACCGGAGCCCAGGGGCGGCCGTCCTCATGCGAGAAGTACTCAACGCGTCAGGAGAATCTTCCCGCGCAGTGAATCCTCAGGGCCACACCTGCCATCCGAAGTCGACCGCAATCGGACGATGTCGAGCATGAGTCCATCTTGACGTAGTAGCTTAGGTGCGCATATCAGGTAATCCGAAACGGTAGCAACCGCGCAAGGCTACCGGGATGTCTTACATCAACATTCGCGCCATCGCAGACCAGTTACCTGGCCTACCACGGCAAAGCGTAGATCGTCAGAAGAAGAACAACAAGAGGGAGAATCAATGTCCAATCTGAAGAAGCTGCCGCCAACCCCTGACGCGTGCCTGCCGAAAGGGGTGACCGACCAACACGGAGGGGATGCCTTCCGAGTGCGCTTTGGCACCGCGACGCTCGAGGCGACAAAAACGAACTCCGTGCCACATACGACGAACGGAGACGAGGCGCGCTACAGCGATAAATCCGGCACGTATACGAAATGCTTGGCGCAGGAGACCTACGGCGTCGTCAAGGCCACCGCTTTCAAGAGGTTTAAGACCGCACTCGGCAGCGGCGTCCCCGCCGACTTCGAAGTCGAGGGCCTGCTCGGCGCCGGTCGCAAACTGAATGGGGCCCCTTGGGCGCATTTGACCTCACCCTGGTCGGCGCCGACTCGCAGCACTACGGGGATCAGGTCGTGCCGCCTCCTCCCGCGCTGGCCAGCCCTGAGTACGCAACCGAGTTGGTCGAGCTCTATTGGGCTTCGTTGCTGCGCGATGTCCCGTTCACGGATTACCCTGGGCAACGCGGTTGCCATTGCTGCCGCAAAAGGAGTTGCCTCGTCTCAGAGCCAACTACGCCGGGCCCAAGGACCATGGGGTAGTCACGCCCGACTTGCTCTTCCGGGTAAACGGCGAGCTACATAAGCTTGCGCATAACATCTCCTTCGGTCACGGCACCCATGCCGGTATTCATTGGCGCAGCGACACGGACTATTCGATCCTCCTCGGCGAGGCCGTAGCGCTCGACTTCCTCCAGGATCAGGCTTACACCTACCAGGAGGATTTCGCCGTGAAGCTGACCAAGCTGGACGGCTCGCTATGCACGATGTTGAACATGGAGGGGCCGGCGAAGACGCTGATGAACGTCAAACAGCCGGGAGGGATGGAGAAGTACGGGCCGGATTTCGTGATCTAGCGGCGCGTCGCCGCCTGGCTGTGGCGGGAGGACTCGAACCTCCGACCACCGGATTAACAACTCCGCGTTTGTCTCGGGACATACGCGGATATCTCCTTCCTCAATAGTTTACCTCGGCCTGGACTTGTCTGGACATGTCCGAAGGCGAGCAGATTAGACGTGCGTTAGACGCGGTTGATTGAGCCGGATTCGGCACGCGAACTGTCTCGTCGCACTCCTCACAGCGGGTAGTTGGTCGATTCGAAATGGGATGAACGAAGCCTACCGTTCACCATTGTTTTGTCCATGTATCTTGACTTCTTTGTCATTTTGACAACAATTCCGGTCAGCCCGCGACATTTCCCGTTCCACCTCAACCTTGCACACTGGAGAAAGTGAAAATGCACAAGCCTCTCGTGTTCCTGGCAAGTCTCCTGATCGTCTCCGCCGCCTTTGCTGCCCCTCCCCGTAGTGATGACACTGTATTCCCCACGCGCGCCAAGGATCAGTCACGCCCTCAAATCCACAGAGTGAAAGCTCTCGATGACGACTGCACGATAACGCACACGTGTGAGTTTTATCAGGACCCTGGCGATCCGAACTCAAGCGGTGGAGGTATCCACAGGTTATGCACGACATCGTCGACGGGCACCAAGACCACACAAAGCGTCTGTCGCCGGGACAATACCGGGACGTATTACGTCTGCGTCGCTGTCCCAGACACGCGCGCATGCGACCTGTGGACGGATAGATCTGGTCTTCCTTTGGATTGCGCGACCTGCGTGCAATGATAAGACGAGCGAACTCCGCTGTGTACGCTCTACGCTGGTGCATCTTGCTTCTGGCGGTCGCAATCCCTGCCAGTGCAATTCGCACGGAGTTCGTGGCAGTTCGAGACGGAAAGCGTCTGACAGGCGCTCAAGCGTGCTTTTTTTCGGGCGGGCCCTACGAGAATATTCTCGCTAGCTTTTTCGCCAGCCACGACATTCGCTGCCTGCCTGCCGACGATATAGTCGAAATGCCGGCAACCAACTGGAACATATACTGCACGCATCCCTCTGGTTTCGTGAGTGTTCATACCACCTTCCAGGAAGGGAACGGCGAATCGGCCGAGCAGGCGGCAGGGTACCGAAGAGTCGAAGTCACGATGGTACCCGCCGCGACGCTCGATTTGAGTCTGGTCATCCCGTCATTGCATCCCGAAGAGTCACTTGCCGTGTACTTTCTCAATGAGGGCATGGGGGTGTTTAGCGCGGTGCAACCTTTGCCCAGCGCTCACACGACGATGCTCGTTCCCGCCGGCGTGACGGTGGTCCCCATCATCGTGCGGGGCGGCTTGCCGCGGCTGGCTGGCACGGCGGTACGGTTGCACAAAGGCGAAACGGTGCTGGTGGAGCCGATTTCCCGGCGGCCGGCGGTCATCGCCGCCGTGCGCCTGCTTGCCACTTCCGAAGAAATGCAGCAGCTCAACGCCCTCAATGCCGCCGCTCCGCACATTGTTCTTGTGGATTCTGCCGGTGGCGAGGTTCAACCGCTCCTCGCTGCTCGACCCGGCGCGACCGCCCACCGCTCGCTGTGCATCTTTACTGCCGTTAAGCCCGGGAAATACACGGTAGAAAGTCGTTCGCCCTCATGGCGAATCGTGCCACGGCAAATCGTCGTAACGGACAAGGACTCCGTCGTGCTGGACCGCGACCTGGAATTGCGAGCCGTGACGCCGGTCACCGTCCACTGGTCGATCGACAGCAAGCTTCAGGACGCGCTCGCCGTTACGTGCCCGGATGAGCACAGCACTCGGGCGAATGTGGTGCGCATTCTCCAGTGCGGTCCCGACCCGCGCGATTGCAAGACCATTTACACCGAACCGTTGCCTTCGCACCCCCCATTCGCAGGCACGATTACGATCAACACCGAATTCCCTGATCGTGAACACCGTGCTACGCTCGCGCTCGGCGGGAATTTCGTCGGCCACCGGCTCACCGTACAGCCCTACGCCCTGAATGAGAATCATATTAACTTTAGCGCGGCGACCGTGTCCGGCCGTGTGACGAGTAACGGCACAGCCGTCGCGGCCGAAGTACAGTTCGGCACCGGTGGCAGCGTCTCAGACGCCTTGGGCCGGTACACTGCCGTAGTCGAAGGCGATCCGAAGCGGTCATGGGTCGCCGTTACGCCGTGCGGCTCGACGGATGAGTACCGGTTCCAGCCGGAGACGGACGTGATCAGCGGAAGGGTTTTCGATATCGATATCCCGACACAGATCGTGCGCGTCCAGGTTCGGGCACAAGACTCTGGAGCGCCGATCGCGAGCGCAGGCATTAGCGCCATGAGTGTTGATCCTACCACGCAATACGAGAACGAGTTCCAGACAAAAAGAACTGACCCGGCCGGCCGGGCTGAGTTATCGCACATCGGGAACCGGACAGTTAAGGTCTGCGCCTACGCATCCGACTATGAGCACGCATGCAAAACAGAAGTGCACGCCAATGATGACGTCACGCTCACGCTCCAGCGCAGCAAAGGGCGCTCCGGCCGCGTCGTTACAATCGCACCAATCCCAGCCGGACGGCTGTACTGGGTACTTCCCAACGGCACCGTCAGCGAACAGCTCTCCGTGAAACCTGACGGGAGCTTCCTATACCAGTTGGACCACACATCTGAGGAGTACTGCGTCTTCATTGGCGTCCGCTTGCCGCTCTATGCCTTCCGGCCAGCCAGCGACGACGTCGCTGCGATGACCATCACGCTGCCGGCAGTCGCTGCTGCCGATGTGACTGTAGCGCTTGATCCGGCCGCGACCGTAACGATGGGTGAGTTGGGCATGCGCATCGGTGGGCTCCTCGTGCCAAACGATGCCTTCAACGTGCACCAGCAGTTCCACGCCGAACATGCGCAGCTAACGAAACAGGTACCCGTGGTCGTGCGCAGTGTTGCGCTTACAGGTGCGATCGAGTTGCTGCTTGTGCCCGTACCTTATCCCGCAGGCGTACCCGTTCGGGGAAGCGGCATCGATCCCTTCAGCATTCCCCAATTTGCGGCAACGTTCTTGCGCGCCGCGTTCACGCCCGGTCGACCGGTCGTTTTCCGCTGAGGCCAACGCATTCCTTCGGCTCATCAAGTGGAGAGTCCGTGCAGTTGATCGCCATTGAAACGCGAGAACACCGTCGGCACGATCAGTTTCGCCGCCTCGATGCTCACGGCGACGGTGATGTTTGCGGCAAGGATGGTCGCGTTCCGCCGAATCTCACCATCCATGGTGTTCACGATCTCGCGTCGAACGACGACACGGGAAGCGTGAGCTCGGGGGAGGTTCGCCTGGCTGTGGCGGGAGGACTCGAACCTCCGACCACCGGATTAACAATCCGGCGCTCTACCAACTGAGCTACACCACAGTGCTCGATGCGAGGGCGGGCATGGTGGACGATGCGCGGCGGGCCTGTCAACGCTGAATATTGACGCTCCGGGGTGGGTTCACTACACTCGCCAATCTTCTGAGAGGGCGACGTAGCCAAGTGGTAAGGCAGAGGTCTGCAAAACCTCCATTCGCCGGTTCGATCCCGGCCGTCGCCTCCATTCCTGTTCCTCCCCACTTCAACTTCGCGGCGACGGTCGTCTCGCACGGCTGGTATCTCCTCGCACCGTTTCGGTGGGCGCGCGACGAGCAGACGTTGCATCGTCCAGAGATCCTCGACGGGAACGCGGTCGATCTTCGCATCTTGTTCGATGGCGGTTCTCTTCGAATCGACGGAGCCGAGGAGAGCGAGGAGCTTCGCCGCAAGTTGGCGCGCATGTTCCAGCTCGGCGTCGATACCGGCGAATTCGTCGCGCTGTCCCGAAACTCGCCAACGCACGCGTGGGTCGAGTCGTCGGGATTCGGACGGCTTCTCTGCGGCGCGACGCTCTTCGAGGATGTCGTGAAGATCATCACCACGACCAACACGATGTGGCGCCAGACGATGCGCATGACCGAGCTGCTCGTTGAAAAGTGCGGACGGAAAACGAAATCCGCACGAGCCTTCCCGACTCCTGAAGACGTCGCGCACTTCTCCGCGGACGAACTGCAGGAGGATTGCCGTCTCGGCTATCGCGCGAAAACCATCCACGCGCTGGCCAGCGGCATCGCGAACGGCTCGATCGACATGAACGCGCTCAGCGATCCGTCGCAGAGTACCGAGGAGCTGTTCAAGAGCTATCGCGAACTGCCGGGCATCGGGCCGTATGGCGCCGCGCATCTCCTGGCCATGGACGGCCGGCACGACTTCATCGCCGTCGACACCGAATTTCGCCGCTTCGTGCGCGAGCGCTACCACGGCGGACGCGCCGTCTCCGATCGCACCATGCTGCGGCGGTACGCGAAGTGGGGGCGCTGGAAGTACCTCGCGTACTGGTCGGAACTATGGGAGTCGGTGGCTGCCGGTTTGCAACCCCTCGAAACGCAGAAGGACGAATAGGATACGCCTCGACGCGCCGCTTCGGAATATTGACGTTCGCCGAGGGCGTACTACACTTCCTCGGGCCGATAACCGCTCGCCGCGGCGGCCAGGAACGAACCCTTGGACGACAAAATCAAGCAGCTCCTGCAACAGCTTGGGACGGCAATCAACGATTCGATCTCGAGCTCGGAAGACGTCAACGAACACATTCAACGGATCCGCGACGAGGGCTACAACCTCTACGTCGTTCTCGATGCCACCATCGGTCTGAACCGCCTCGGCGAGGACGATGAAACGCCCGCGCCCAATCCCGCCGCGGGCATGCTCGTGAAGAGCGACCGCGAGGTGCAGTTCCGCATCGACGTAAACGACCTGGCAATGCTGCGCGCAATGGGCATCGATCCGACGCGAAAGGTGAGAGGCGCACGTCGAGTGGAGCCGCTCGCGGCCACCAGTGACGACGAGTAGTCCCACGAATCTCTACGATCTCGCGCCGCCGCGCCTGGAGCAGGCGCTCGGTACGATCGTTTCGCCGCCGTTTCGCGTCAAGCAGATCGAGGAGTGGATGTATGTCCATGGCGTCGATGTGTTCGACGCCATGACAAACATCCCGAAGGAACTTCGCAGCGCGCTGGCGGAGCACTACACGATCGCGTTCCCCGAGGTTGTGGAGCGGACGACGCCGGCGGCGGATGGAAGTCAGAAGTATCTCTTCACGCTGCGCGACGGCGATCGCATCGAGGCGGTCTACATGCCGATGGGGGACCGAACGAGCGTCTGCCTTTCATCGCAGGCGGGATGCGCGGTCGGCTGCACGTTCTGCGTGACAGGATTTTTTGGCGTGGGCCGCAACCTCTCGCCGGGCGAGATGCTCGGTCAGTTCTTCACGATCCAGCACGAGCACAGCGTGCCGATGGAGACGATGAATGTGGTCTTCATGGGCATGGGCGAGCCGCTGCTGAATTTCGACAATCTCGTCACGACGCTCGACGTGCTCTACCGGAACATCGCGCCGAAACGAATCACGTTGTCGACGTCAGGCATCATCCCGGGCATCAACGAGTTGGCGAAGCTGCCGCGGCGTCCGAATCTGGCGGTGTCCATCAACGCACCCGACCGCCGTCGCCGCGAAGAGATCATGCCGATCACGAAAAAGTATCCGCTGGAGGAGCTGATCGCGTCTCTCAAGAAGTACCCGTCCGAAAAAGGACGCGAGATCACGATCGAGTACGTGCTGCTGGCCGGCTACAACGATTCGCATTCGGACGCGCTGGCGCTGGCGAAACTGATTCACGGCCTCCGCGCGAAAGTGAACGCGATTCCGTTCAACGAGGATCCGAACCTTCCCGCCTGGATGAAGCGGCCGAAGGAAGGGTCGATCGACCGCTTCGTGGACACGCTCGTCCGCAACGGCGTCCAGGTAACGGTGCGGCGCTCGAAGGGACGCGACATCGCCGCCGCGTGCGGCCAGTTGCGCGGAAAGTCGGTGGCCAAAAGCCGCTCAGGTTCCTAGGAGTTTGCGCGGTAGAAACTTCACGCGCTACTGTTGGCGGAGCCTTGGGCAACCAACGCCGCCGGCCGTGCCGGCCTAGGCCAGCGCGAACGTCCGCAGCGGCGTATGAATGGCGCCCTTCGGATTCAGCTCGCTGGAGAAGAGCGTCACGGCGTCGACCGCGAACGGATCCGATTTGAAATCGCGCAGGGCGCCGTTGAAGATCTCGATACACGCCGGCGGCCATTGATCGCGGATGCGGAAGAGCGTGAGGTGCGCGCGAAAGTCGCCGCGATCGAGCATCACACCCGCGGCTTTGACGCCGCTGCGAACGGCATCGGCGACGGCGCGAAACTTCTCCTCCGGTCCGGCACCGACCCAGGCCACCCGCGCGTGACGCGCATTTGGAAAAAACCCGCTGCCGCGCAGGTACCCTTCGAAGCGTGGAACACTCGCCAGACGTTCTTCGACGCACGTTGCGAGCGTAGGCAGGAGCGAATCCGGCTGCTCGTCGAGAAACGCGAACGTCAGATGCTGCGTCTCGGGACGCACCCACGCCGCGGGCGGCAGCTTCGATTTCACCATTGCAATGCGGTCGCTGATCGCGCGGAGCTCAGACTCCGGGAAGGAAATGGCGATAAAGATGCGCATTGGATTGGGGCAGACGAATTGTAGTCGTCAATCCGCCCCGCCGGCCAGAAACTCCGGAGTGAAGATGCGCTCGATCTCAGCGTCGCTCAGAATCTTCTTCTCGCGCAGCAATTGCGGGATGGGAATGCCGCTCTTCGCCGACTCTTTCGCGATCTCGGCCGCTTTCGCGTAGCCGATGATCGGGTTCAGCGCCGTGGCCAGCGACGGAGAGCTGATGTAGTACGCCTCGCACTGCGCGCGGTCCGCTTCGATGCCGACGATGCATTTCGCGATGAAGACCGGCAGGTAGTTTTTGAGGATCTCGATCGACAAGAGAATCTCGAACGCCATCAACGGCATCATCACGTTGAGCTCGAGCTGACCCGCCTGCACGGCGTAGTCGATCGTCGTCGCGGAGCCGATGATGTGGAAGCACACCTGATTCATGCACTCCAGCATCGACGGATTCACTTTGCCGGGCATGATCGACGACCCGGGCTGCACGGCTGGCAGGATGATTTCGGCGAGTCCGGTCTGCGGTCCCGATGCGAGGAGACGGAGATCGTTTGTGATGCGCGTCAGCTCGATGGCGAGATTGCGCAGCGCGCTGGAGACCGCAGCGACCGGAAGCTGTGATTGCATCGATTCGCGCAGATCGCCAGCGGCAGTGAGATCGAGATTGGTCAGCTCGTTCAGCCGGCGTACGACGACGTGCCTATAGCCGCGCGGCGCGTTCATTCCTGTTCCGACGGCGGTGCCGCCGATGCCGAGGTCGCGAAGCTCGTTCGCGGCATCGCGCAGCAGGCGCGTGGCGCGTCGCGTCGCCGCGGCGTAGGCGCGAAACTCCTGGCCAAGCGTGATCGGCACCGCATCCTGCAGGTGCGTGCGGCCGGACTTGATCACGTCCGCGAAGGCGGTACCGCGATCGTCGAACGCGTTCACAAGCGCGTCGAGTTGCGGGAGCAGATCGTTCAACAGCAGCAGCGTGGCGATGCGGATCGCGGTGGGGAACACGTCGTTTGTCGACTGCGCCATGTTGACGTGATCGTTCGGGTGGACCGGCGTGTATGTCCCGCGCTCCGGGTTGGCGAGGTTGGCGATGACCTCGTTCACGTTCATGTTGAACGAGGTTCCTGCGCCGGCCTGGAAGACGTCGACGACGAACTGCGAGCGATACGTCTCCGCGTTGTCGAGCAACTCATCGCAAGCGCTGACGATCGAATCGGCCAGCCCGGATTCGATCGCGTCGAGCTCCCGATTCGCCAGCGCCGCCGCTTTCTTCAGCAGGATGAACGAGCGGATGAACACGGGATGCTCGTGCAGTCCGCTGATCGGATAATTCTCGACCGCGCGCTGCGTCTGTGCGCCGTAAAGCGCTTCGTCAGGGACGCGGACTTCGCCGAGGGTGTCGTGTTCGGTGCGCATGGTGGATAGTAGCTTAGTGGATTAGTCGATTAGAGGTGTTTTCAGATCACCGGCTACATCGCCGGGGTGGTCAGTGGTCGGGATCCTCGAGCGGGCTTTCC
>ERZ1739050.28-NODE-28-length-15876-cov-8.671133_pt1 | contig 15876 bp, 16 predicted proteins | sample MGYA00581759_ERZ1739050 | MGnify/ENA primary metagenome ERZ1739050 (study PRJEB42929, sample SAMN08275525) | rhizosphere metagenome | isolation source: Rhizospheric soil replicate 2 | host: Colobanthus quitensis and Deschampsia antarctica | place: Antarctica: Devils... | reverse complement strand
AGGGGTCGCGGAGGCCCTGGCCGATGGCGAGCACGACGGCGCCCACGTCGGTCAGCTCACCGACCTCCCACGGGCGCTGCGCTCGGTCGACCCCCTCGACCTCGCCCTGCAGGTTCTGGACGATGCCGGCGGCGCCGTACCCGTGCTGGATCCCGAAGGGCGACAGATCGTCGGATGGATCACCCACCAGGCAGTGCTGGCCGCCCTACGCCCAGCCCGCCCGCCGGCACCAGCAGGCGGGGGCAACCTGATCGGATGACGAGCCGTACGGACCTCGCGAACGTTCGCCGTATGCTGCTCGGAGACGACCCACTTTCCTCACGGGACCTGCGCGGCCGGTGCGCACTCGCCCACTCGATGGCTGACGTGCAGGACGACGTACAAGAGGAACTGATCTGGGACTTGAGAGCGTTGGCTGCGGCCGATCTGGTCTCTGATGAGCGTGGGGCGTTGGCTGGCGTCCTGAGTCCGGTGGCCGCTTTCTATCCGTCGCTGCACCTCAATCTCGGCGAGTGCTACCGCAGGATCGGCAACCTTGAGCTAGCCCGCGAGCACCTCAAGCGAGCCCTGGACGCTGTTGTGGCCCTCAGGGACGACGGCTGCGGCCGGATGATCAAGGGCGGCCTAGCTAGACCGCCCTGGGCAACGCCTCACATCAGCGTGACCGGTCAAGGATCCCGTTGCGTTGATCGTCACGACCAGCCACGACGTCATCCAAGCGTGTCTCTTGCCGTACGGATATCAGGAAACAGGCCTTAGGCGCTAGCGTGCGCGAGGAGGCTGACGGCCAGATAGCCGGGTGTGTGGGGCGCAGCCCCGTCGTCGGAACCAGGGGAGGTCGGATGCCACAACCGCGAGTCCTCCTGGCGTGAACCGGGAGTGGCTATTGTCACAGTCCCTGACTAGGGGTCCCGTCAGGTCATGACGTGTGGCTGCGCGGCCTCGATGGCTTCCAGGGCCAGGGTCGAGTGGGCGAAGGCACCTCCGGCTCGCATCTCTGCGGCCACCCAGATCGCCTCCATGATGTCCTCGGGCGTGTTGCCTTTGCGGATGGCCAGCTTGGTGTGGCCCTTGATGCAGTACGGGCACTGGGTCACGTGCGCGACGGCTACCGCGATGAGCTGCTTGGTCTTCTCGGGCAGCGCGCCGTCGGCGAAGACGGCCTTGCTGAAGGCTTGGAACGCGTCATGGACGCCGGGTGCCAGGTCCTTGCGACGCTGGGCCTGTTCGGGGGTGGTGGGGTGGTACAGGGACTCGCTCATCGGTTTCTCCTTTGTCGAGGTCAGTCTCTGTTTGGGGGCCAGTGTTCTGGCTTACGCCGAGGCAAGTCGGCCTATCCGCACCCGCCAGACCTCTGGTCCTTCCTCGAGGTAGTCCCAGGAGAACTGGCCGGCGTTTTCCGCCGCGAGCTGGTAGTACAGCGGCTTGGGGTCGTGGTCGTTGACCAGGACGAAGGCCGTGCCAGCGCCCAGCGACGCGAACGTGTCGAAGATCAGTTGGTGGCGGATGCGGGGGATCTCGGTACGGACGTCGACGATGCGGTCGGTGACGGGCATGGTGGGTTCCTCTCGGTGGGGCAAGGGAGTCGCCTCGGGCTTGGGTTCCAAGAGCGCGACGTGGTGCATGGTTCCGTCCAGCCTTTGGGCTTGGACAGGGTGAGTGTGGCGGAGCAGGGCCCACGCGTCTGCCGCGAGCTGGCCCGCTTCCTCGGGTCGTCCGGCGTGGGCGAGCCGGCGGCAGGTGCGCGCCAGGACTCGGGTGAGCCCGTCGATTGCTTCGTATTCTGTGGCTTCAGTCGGCACGAGTGATCTCGACCCGCCACTGGAGTGGTCCGGCTTCTAGATAGCTCCACGAGAACCGTCCGGGCCACAGTGCCTCGGCCTGGTATCGCAGCGGCTTGGGATCGTGGTCGTTCAGGATGACAAAGGTGCCGCCCGGCCGGAGCTGGTCGAGCTTGGCGAAGATAATTTCGTGGCGCCCGCTGTGCGGCAGGCTCTGGACGTCCAGTTCCTCGGGTACGTAGGCTTTGCCGACGATCTCCAGCTTTCCGGCTAGAGCTTGCTCCAGGTCGATGGCCGAGGCGTCGAGCGCCGGGAGAAGGAGGTCGTTCTCCTTGGTCAGATGAACCGTGAATATCGCCTGTGCGGCACCGGTCGCGGCGGCGATCGCGAACGGATCGCCGGCGTAGGTCAGGTCGGCCATCAGAGACTCGATGGCCCGGTGCTCAGCGATCATGGCGTCCACTAGTAGCCGCGTGCTCTCGAGTCGTGAGCCAGCCCTATAGAGGGCAGCTTCCTCGGCGTGCGCATGCGGAAGAAACTCCCTGGCGAACCACGTCATCAGCCTGGACAACGCCTGGTCATGCTCGCCCGAGCGGGCGCCGTCGACCACTGCGGCGGTGAGCTGGCGCATGTCGTTGACGAGGGTGGTGTGGTGACCAGTGATGGCGTCCATGACGTCTGCATTCTTGGCCGAGGCCTGCGGGGCCGCCATTCCGGTCCGGGGCGGCGTGGGGGAGAGCTGGTGGGTATCGAGCGACATCTGGGTCTCCTGACCTGTCGTGGGCTCTGGATCGAGTACCATTCGTTTTTACTATACTTTTAGTAAAAACTACAATCGCACCCACCACCCGATCTCCCATCGAAAGAGGCAACGTCATGACCGAAAGCACTGCGCCTGGTGTCGCCGCGAAGCCTGGGATGCACGACCTGTCGGACGTCGCGAGCCTGGTCGAGATCCAGCCCGAGGCGACCGTGTCCCGAACCGTCCTGCAGGCCGAGGGCGCACGAGTCGTGATCTTCTCGTTCGACGCCGGCCAAGTCCTGACCGAGCACACCGCTGCCGTGCCTGCGCTTCTCCAGGTGCTCGATGGGCACCTGCGGATCACCGCTGACGGCCGCACCGTCGACCTGCACCCCGGCGGGCTCATTCACTTTGCCGCCCGACTGCCGCACGCCGTTGAGGCAGTTTTGCCCTCCCGGCTGCAGCTCACCATGCTCGACCCGGGCGATAAGGCCTGATACGTCGTGGCGTGCTTACTGATGTTCATCGACCTACGGCCACGAAACCCTGGCTGGGGCCAGACCCACGGGTGTCACTGACAAGTCAAAGGGAAAGAATGTCTGCTCCTGAAACGATCGACTCCCGCACACATCGCGTGCTTGCCGGAGTGAGCCGCGTTGCCGTCCTTGAGGCGCTCCGTGTGAACGCCGGCCTGCTCGACGTCCAGACCATCGCCAAGCAGGTCGGGTTGCACACCAACACGGTGCGCTCACACCTGGACCAGCTCATGGACGCAGGCCTGGTCGAGAGCGAGGTGCAGGAACGGAAGACCCCCGGACGCCCGCGACTTCTCTTTCGCGCCACCGCGACACCGAGCGCCGGAGCGGAGGACTCATACAAGATCCTCGCCGAGGTCCTGGCCAGCGGCATCCGCGACAGCGAACCGACACCCGGCGCGTTGGCCGCCAAGGCGGGCTTGCGGTGGGGGCAGCGCCTCGAGCAGCAGGGCGGCGCCACCGCCGAGCCGCTCGACTCCGCACGTGCGCTTGAACGTGTCGTCGGGTTGCTCGACGACGTGGGTTTCGCGCCTCGCATCAGCAAGGCCACCGGAACCACCACCACCATCGGCGCCCCGGTGAATGCCACGGTGATCGAGCTGCAGCAGTGCCCCTTCTACGACCTCGCACGCGAAAACACCGACGTCGTCTGCGCGGTGCACCTGGGCCTAATCCAGGGGGCGTTGGATCAGATGCAGGCCCCACCGGCCACAGTCAGCCTCGATCCCTTGGTGCGCCCGGACCTGTGCCTGGTACACATCACATCCGCTGTCATCGATGGCCCCGGCGTGCCGGCATGAGCCGCGCGCCGTTGTCCGTGACCCAACTCCTGGCCCCGGGGACCGAGACGGAGCAGCTGCGGTACGCGCTCCGGGAAGTGATCGACCCTGAGCTCGGCATCGACATCGTCTCCCTGGGCCTGGTCTACGGCCTCGAGGTCAACGACCGAGTGGCGGCCGTGGTGCTGACTACCACCACGCCAGCATGCCCGCTGGGGCAGTACATCACCGACCAGGTGCGCCGGGTGCTACTGGCCGGTGGCGCGGTCGACCGGGTCGAGGTGGTCATCACCCACGAGCCGGCCTGGACTCCCGAGATGATGGCCGAGGAGACGAAGCGGGTGTTCGGATGGTGACCTCAACAGGCGCAGTCGGATCAGTGAAGGCTGCGGGAGGGCGGATGCCGCCGAAGATTCCGCGCGCCCGCCTTCCGCTCTTCATTGCTGCTCTCGTCTGCCTGCTCGCGGGTCTGTGGGGCGGACTCCTCTTGCTGGGTCTGCCCCTGCCGACCTTGCTTTCCACGACCGCCGAAGGGCACGGAGTCCTCATGGCCCTGGGGTTCCTCGGGACGGTGATCTCGCTCGAACGGGCGGTCGCGCTCGGGCGCCCGTGGGCCTTCGCGTCACCCGCCCTAGCCGGCGCGGGCGGCGTTGCCGTCCTAGTGAGCCTGCCGCCCGTGGTGGGACGTCTGCTGTTGTGCGCAGCATCGATCGTTCTGGTGGTCGTCTACGTCGTGGTGCACCGCATCCAACCCGCCCTGCACCTGCGGGTGATGGCTGCCGGGGCCGTGTGCTGGTACGTGGCGACCCTGTTCTGGCTGATGGGCTGGCCGTTGCCGCGGCTGGTGCCCTGGATCGCCGGGTTCCTTGTCCTGACGATCATCGGCGAACGCTTGGAACTGGCCCGGGTCGCGTTTCTGGCGCCAACCTCGGTGCGCCAGTTCCTCGTGGGGGCGGTTGTCTTTGGTGTGGGGCTCATCCTGACGACGACCACGGCTGCTGCGGTGTCCACGGGGGTTCGCGTCGCGGGCGCCGGCATGATCGCGCTGGCGGTGTGGGGTTCGGTGCACGATGTCGCACGCCGCACCGTCAAGATTCCCGGCGTCACCCGTTTCATGGCGGTCTGCCTGCTCGCGGGGTACGTCTGGCTCTTCATCGGGGGCGTGATCTGGCTGTTCGCGGGCGACCTCGGCGCGAGTGTTGCAATCTACGACGCGGCGCTGCACACAGTGTTCCTCGGCTTCGTGATGTCAATGATCTTTGGGCATGCACCTGTGATCGTGCCCGCCGTCCTTCGCGTCCGGCTCCCGTTTCGCCCATGGTTTTACGGGCACGTCGGGCTTCTTCACGCTTCGCTCATGGTGCGGGTATTAGTGGGCGATGGGCTCGGATCCGCCCTCTACTGGCGAGTCGGCGGGGTGGGCACCGAGCTCGCGGTGCTCGGTTTCCTGGCCTCCTCCGTGATCGCCGTTCGGCAAGCGAACAGGAAGGGGCGGTCGGCATGACCATCACCGACCCGCGGGTTGACCAGCTGACAAAGTCCGGTCCTGAACAAGACCGGGCCGGCTTGCTGTGGGGTCTGGCTCTGGGCGCCGTCATGCTGGTCATTGCCCTTGTGGTCGCGTTGACCGGTAGTGGCGCTGGTTCTGGCGTCGCCTCGCGCGCTGTCGTCACAGCTGGCGGGACCCAGACGGTCGCAGTCAGCCTGGCCGGGATGAGGATCACGCCTTCGGTGATCGAGGTGACGAAGGGGACCCGGCTCGTCCTGAAGGTCAAGAACGCCGACGCGATCCGCCACGACCTGGTCCTGGAGACCGGTCAGCGCACTGAGCTGCTCACGGGTGGAGAGTCTGCAACTATCACCGTCGGCGTCGTCAACACCGGGTTCGCCGGCTGGTGCAGTGTCCCCGGACACAGGGTCGCGGGGATGACCCTGAGCATTGTCGTGACCGGGGCCGGTAATACCGCCAGCTCGGCCGCGAAGGTTCACGGGTCTGGCTTGGGAGCGATGTCCAATGGCGCTTCAGCCAGCGCGTCCGCACCGGTCATCGACTTTCGCGCCTCCCCGCAAGCGGGCTGGAAGCCGTACGACCCGGCCCTGCGGCCGGCGCTCGGCGCCAAGGAGCACCGCCTGACGATGACCGTGCGAGACACCGTGGTCGAGGTCGCTCCCGGTGTGCGCCAAACCTTGTGGACCTTCAACGGGACCGCGCCCGGGCCCACCTTGCACGGCAAAGTCGGCGACCTGTTCACCATCACGTTCGTCAACGACGCCAGTTTGGGCCACGGTATCGACTTTCATGCGGGCTCCCTCGCGCCTGATCTGCCGATGCGCACCATCGACCCGGGGAAATCGCTGACCTACCAGTTTGTCGCGAACCATTCAGGGGCGTGGCTCTACCACTGCAGCACGATGCCGATGGCCCTGCACATTGCCAACGGAATGTATGGCGCGGTCATCATCGACCCACCCGGCCTGCCGGCCGTCACCCACGAGTTCGTCGTCGTGCAGTCCGAGCTCTATCTCGGACCACAGAACGGCACCGCCAACGAGGCCAAGATCGCGGCCGAGAAACCAGACGCCATCCTGTTCAACGGCTACGTCAACCAGTACGACCACGCGCCCATCCGCGTCCCGGTCGGTGAACGGGTGCGGGTTTGGGTCGTGGATGCGGGACCCCAGCGAGCGACGGCTTTCCACGTGGTCGGAACCCAGTTCGACACGGTGTTCAAGGAAGGCGCCTACCTCCTCAGGGCCGGCAACCCCGAGCAAGGCGCGTCGCAGGTGTTGGACCTCGCGCCCGCCCAAGGAGGTTTCGTCGAGTTCGTCCTGCCGCAGCCGGGCCACTACCCGTTCACAGATCACGCCATGGTCGACGGCCAGCGCGGAGCCCACGGCACCTTCCAGGGGTTCTAGGTGCTGGATCTGTGGTCCCTCGTGCGCTTCCTGCACGTGGTCGGCGCGGTCGTGTGGCTCGGCGGGCAGCTCACTCTCTCCTCGTTGGTGATGCCGGTCGCTCGTGACCGCCTCCCCGAGCAGGCTCGCGCCGGCCTGATGCGAGTCCTCGGGATGCGGTTCGGCGTTGCCACGGTGACAGTGTTGATCCCGCTGCAGCTCGCGACGGGAGTTGCCCTGGCCAGCCACAAGGGGGTCACCATGGGCTCCTTGGCCGCACCCGGGTATGGGCGCATGCTCGCCGGGAAGCTGGTTGCGTTCGCTCTGGTCATGCTGGCCGCAGGGTTACATGGGTGGGCGATCTCGGCGGGGCGCCGGACCCTGGCTCGATCCCTGGCGGTGTCATCACTAGCCGGGTCCTTCGTTGTGGTGCTGCTCGCTTCCGCGCTGCCAGTCACCTGAGCTCGGCCGGGGCCCGGCCACTCGCCTTTGTGCTGGCGATCGACGACGGACTTTCAAACCCTGGAAGTGATTCTGAACAGAGGCGGACAATCGACTGATCCCGTCGTCAACCCGAGGAGCTTTTATGGCCCGCAGTCGTTCTGTTGCCGATCAACTTGTCGCCCAGCTGGTCGCCGCAGGGGCGCGCCACATCTACGGCATCGTGGGCGACAGCCCCTTAACCCTGTCGTAGACGCAGTGCGCCGCACCGAGGGCATCGAGTGGGTGCAGGTGCGCCACGAGGAGGCCGGCGCGTTTGCCGCCGCCGCCGAGGCTGAGCTCACGGGCACCTCGCTGTGTGCGCGGGGTCGTGCGGACCAGGCAACCTGCACCTGATCAATGGCCTGTACGACGCGAACCGCTCCCGCGTACCCGTTCTCGCGATCGCCTCGCACATCCCCAGCGAGCAGGTCGGCACCCAGTACTTCCAGGAGACCCACCTCGACCGGCTCTTCACCGAGTGCTCGGTGTACTCCGAGATGATCTCGAGCGCAACCTAGGCGCCGCGAATCATCCGCAGCGCGATCCACCACGCCTAGGGTGCCGCCGGTGTCGCCGTCCTGACCCTTCCTGGCGACGTCGCCGACCTCGAAGCACGTCCGGTCGCACCTGACATCCTCACCCGCCCCAAGGCGCCTCGCGTGATCCCCGACGCCGAGTCCGTGCGCGCACTGGCTGAGGCCATCAACGAGGCTGGCAAGGTGACGATCTTCGCGGGCGCTCGGACCGCTGCGGCGCACGACGACGTGATCGCGCTCGCTGACAAGATCGCCGCCCCGATCGGCCACAGCCTGCGTGGAAAGGAGCACATCCAGTACGACAACCCGTTCGACGTCGGGATCAGTGGCCTGCTCGGATACGGCGCTTGCCAGGCATCCCTGGAGGGTGCGGACCTGCTGCTCATGCTGGGCACCGACTTCCCTTATGACCAGTTCCTGCCTGGCGGTGTCCGCACGGCCCAGGTAGATATCGAGCCGACCCGACTGGGACGGCGCACACGAATGGACCTGGCCGTCCTGGGCGACGTCGGAGAGACGGTCCGTGCGTTGCTCCCCCTGGTCGAGCGTGCAAAGAGCCGGCAGTTCCTCGACTCCATGGTGAGCCGCCATGCCAAGGCCATGTCGGGAGTCATCGGCGCCTACGCCAAGGACGTAGAGCGCCACACCCCCATCCACCCCGAGTACGCCGCTGTGACCCTGGACGACGAGGCCTCCGAGGACGCCGTGTTCACCGTGGATACGGGAATGTGCAACGTCTGGGCCGCGCGGTACATCACACCCAACGGCCGACGGCGGGTGATCGGCTCGTTCCTGCACGGTTCGATGGCCAACGCGGTACCGCACGCGATCGGCGCGGCGCTGGCCCACCCGGGACGCCAGGTCATCGCGATGGCCGGCGACGGGCTGTCAATGCTTCTGGGTGAGCTCGTGACCCTCAAGCACTACGAGCTGCCGGTCAAGATCGTGCTGTTCGACAACGCGACACTTGCCATGGTGCGCCTGGAGATGCTCGTAGAAGGACTGCCAAGCTTCGCGACAGACTCCCCGAAAATCGACTACGCGGCGGTAGCAAGCGCGATGGGCATCCACGCCGGGCGGATCGAGAAACCAAAGGACGTCCGGGCAGCCCTGCGCGACGCGTTAGCGCACCCAGGCCCCGCGCTCGTTGACATGGTCACCGACCCGCGCGCCCTGGCCCTGCCAACGAAGATCACCGGCAAGCAGATCGCCGGGTTCACCACCGCGATGAGCAAGGAGATCCTGGGCGGCGGGATGGGTGAGGTTATGGCGATGGCACGCTCGAACCTGCGCAACGTGCCCCACCCGTGAGGATGTTCCCGCATCGAGGCCGGAGAGCCGGATCAGGCGGACGGCCTGAGTCTTTCGCGCACGGCGTGTGTGGCGGCAAGAATATTCTGCAGCGATGCGAGGGTCTCGGCGTAGCCGCGGGTCTTCAGACCGCAGTCCGGGTTGACCCAGAGCTGACGTGCGGGGATCGACGCGAGCGCCTTCTCCAGGAGTGTGGTGATTTCGGTGACGCTTGGCACGCGCGGCGAGTGGATGTCGTAAACGCCCGGTCCAATGCCGTGGTCGAAGCCGTTTGTCCGAATGTCTGCGATGACCTCCATGCGTGAGCGGGCGGCTTCGATGCTTGTGACGTCGGCGTCCAGGTTGCGGATGGCGTCGATGACGGCGCCGAATTCCGAGTAGCACAGGTGTGTGTGGATCTGTGTCTGGTCGCGCGCGCCTGAGGTGGCCAGGCGGAAGGAGCCGACCGACCAGTCGAGGTAGCCCGCGTGGTCTTTGCGCTTCAGCGGTAGCAGCTCGCGCAGGGCGGGCTCGTCTACCTGCACTATGCGGATACCGGCGGCCTCGAGGTCCGCGATCTCGTCCCGCAGCGCGAGCGCGACTTGGCGCGCCGTCTCGCCGAGAGGCTGGTCATCGCGCACGAACGACCAGGCAAGGATTGTCACGGGGCCTGTCAGCATGCCCTTGACCGGTTTGGCGGTCAGACTTTGCGCATACCTTGACCAGGGGGCGGTGATCGGTTGGGGCCGGGACACATCACCCCAAAGGATCGACGGGCGTGTGCACCGGGTTCCGTAGGACTGCACCCAGCCGTTCTTGGTGACGGCGAAGCCGTCCAGGTTCTCGGCAAAATACTGCACCATGTCGTTGCGTTCGGGCTCGCCGTGCACGATGACGTCCAGGCCGATTTCCTCCTGGAGGTCGACAACGCGTTTGATCTCGGCCTGCATGAGGGCGACGTACTCCGCCTCACTGAGGATTCGTTGGGCCAGTTGTGCGCGGGCGCGACGGATGTCGCCGGTCTGGGGGAAAGAGCCGATCGTCGTGGTGGGCAGGAGGGGCAGGTCAAGAGCGGCCTCCTGCGCGGCGAGGCGATTCGCGTACTCGCCCCGGGAGAAGTCGGCCGTGGTCAGGGCCTGGGTGCGTGCACGTACGGCGCCGTCGCGCACCCCCGGCGCGGACCGGCGTCTGGCGAGAGCAGCAGAGGCCTCGCTCAGCGTCCCGTGGATCATTTCATGCCCGTCGGTCAGTCCTGTTGCGAGCGTCGCGACTTGCCCGACCTTTTGGTCGGAGAAGGCCAACCAGCTCGTCATGGCGGCGGGCAAGAAGGGCTCGTCGAGGACGTCGTGGGGCAGGTGCAGCAGCGAAGTTGACGTTGAGACGGCAACCCTGGGCGAGAGCGGAAGCAGCTCGGTGAGTGTGCGGAACGCGGCCTCGAGGTCCCCGCGCCAGATATTGTGGCCGTCGATCACACCGCCGACGATGGTCATGGCTGCCAGCGCCGTTCTTGTCGCGTGGTCGAGCCCGGTTGGAATCGTGCCACGGACGAGGTCGATCCCGATTGCTTCGACGGGCGACGCAGCGAGCACGGGCAGCGCGTCGTCCAGGCTGCCGTACGGTGCGGCGACGAAGAGCTGCGGGCGATCGGATGCACCGCCCAGTGTCGCGTATGCGGCTTCGACGGCGGCCAGTACATCCTCGCGCTGGTCCGCAAAGCTTTCACTGACGAGGGCCGGTTCGTCCAGCTGAACCCAGTGCGCGCCTGCGGCGGCCAGTCGTGCCAGGAGCTTGCTGTATGCCGGGACGAGCTCGGTCAGGCGGTTTAGGGGGCGGAAGCCTTCGGGTGCCTCATCGCTGGCCTTGCTCAGCAGGAGGAATGTGACCGGGCCGACGAGCACCGGGCGCGTGATGAATCCGGCGGCCTTGGCCTCCTCGAACTCGTGCACGTGGCGGTCGGAGGCGAGTCGGAACACGGTCTCGGGGCCGATTTCCGGCACGAGGTAGTGGTAGTTCGTGTCGAACCACTTGGTCATCTCCAACGGGGTGTGTTCGCCCTCACCGCGGGCAAGCATGAAGTAGCCGGCGAGGTCGACACGTTCGTTCGCATCGACCAGGGATGCGAAACGCGTGGGGACGGCGCCGACGGTGACTGCGGCATCCAGGACCTGGTCGTAGTAACTGAAGCTCTCCGGGATCGAGGAGTCCGTGCGACCCAGACCGAGCGAGGCGAGGCGCTCACGCGTGGCGGCGCGCAGCTTGCCCGCAGCCGCCTCCAGCTCGTCCGCCGTGATGGATCCCGCCCAGAATGCCTCGACGGCCTTTTTCAGCTCGCGACGCCGGCCGATCCGCGGATAGCCGAGGATCGTGCCCGTCGGAAATGCGGACCCTGTGGAGTGCGACATGCTGGTTCCCTTTCGTGGTGGGCTGATTGGAAGGGACCACGTCCGTTGTCGACGAATATCGCGGTCTCTCCTTGGTGGTCGGTTGGCTTGATCTCGGGCTAGATCACACACCTACGAGGGCACGGTGGGATTGGGCGGGTGGGCGAGCCAACGATGCCTCTCCCGGCACGACCCGGCCGCCTTAGAGCACGATGACCATGATCCCCGTCTTGCGCACCTCCTCGCCGTTGCCATCGCGCCCAAGAACGCGGCGCTGGCACATGCTGGCTGGGCGCGCTCCTCGCCGAGGGAGGCTCCGCACTGCGCATGTCAGCCCCCGATGGTCGAGCGGCCAAGAGGCAGCAGCTATTTGGTCTGGGGAATGGGGCATGGATTGTAGTTTTCCCGACATTTGTAGTAAAAACAAGTTCTACCGTGAAATCAGCAAGGGAGCAGCGATGAAGGCCGTCAGGCTCATGCACCACGACGCAGCCGAGCGACCTTTCATCGTGATCTGGGAGGTCACGCGTGCCTGCCAGCTCGTGTGCACTCACTGCCGGGCCGACGCGATCCGGACTCGTAACCCCTTCGAGCTCACCACCGACGAGGGCCGGCGGCTGCTTGACGACCTCGCCTCCTTCGGTTCCCCGCGTCCGCTGGTCGTCCTGACCGGTGGCGACCCCTTCGAGCGACCTGACCTGGCCGAGCTGGTAGCGCACGGCACCCGGAACGGGCTGAGCATGGCGCTGTCGCCCTCGGTGACCGACCGCCTCACCCGCCCCGTCCTGGAGGAGCTGCACGACGCCGGAGCCAAAGCCGTCTCGCTGTCCCTGGACGGCGCCACCGCCCAAAGCCACGACGCGTTCCGCGGTGTCCAGGGAGTCTTCGATGCCACGTTGGACGCGGCGCGCACCGTTCGTGAAATCGGCCTCCGCCTGCAGATCAACACCACCGTCACCAGAGGAAACGTCCATGAGCTCCCACGGATGCTTCAGCACGTACTCGAGCTGGACGCCGCGCTGTGGAGCGTGTTCTTCCTGGTCCCGACCGGGAGGGGCAAGCTCCTGGAACCCCTGACCGCGGCGCAGGAGGAAGAGGTCTTGCACTGGCTGCATGACGTTTCATCGTTCGTCGCGATCAAGACCACCGAGGCACCCCACTACCGGCGGATCGCCATCCAGCGGGCCGGCGTCAAGGCACTGGACGAGGTATTTCCGGTGGGGCCGCTTCGCTCTGCGCTGCGTCGCGACACCGCCGAGACCCTTGCCGGGCGCGAGCCCTCGCGCCTGCCGCGACCACCGATAGACGTCAACTCAGGACGCGGCTTCGCCTTCGTCGACCACGTGGGAGCGGTGTACCCGAGCGGGTTCCTGCCCGTTGCCGTCGGCTCGGTGCGTGACCTGCCCTTCTCAGAGATCTACCGGGGCTCCGAGCTACTGCAGGAGCTACGTAACCCGGACGGCTTTGGTGGTAGATGCGGGCAATGTGAGTTCAGGACCGTCTGTGGAGGATCGCGTTCACATGCCTATGCAACGACAGGGGATCCATTGGCCGAGGACCGGAGCTGCCTCTACGTTCCCGTGCTTGCCCATAGCACGGACGTGGGTCAAATGGGCAAGATCTGCTGATTTATTTTTTACGGCTTTTGTGTGGTAAAAACGTCGATGTCCATCCAGACGGCGTGGCGCAATGCAGAGGCAATGGACTGCTGCGCATGCCGAAGCCAGGAGGTAAGACGTGTCACAGGTGAGCACGACCCGGCCCTCGCCGGATGGCAAGCGCGCAATGATGGTGTCGCGAACCTGGGTGCAGGCTGCTGCCCTCCTGCTGCTCTTCGGCTTCGCGGTGCTGGGCTTCCTGGCCTTCCGCACCTACGAGACCGGCCCGCCCATCGCCGACAAGGTAGTCAGCCAGAACGGCCAGGTGCTCTTCACCGGCGCCGACGTCACGGCGGGCCAGCAGATCTTCCTGCGCGACGGTCTGATGGAGAACGGCTCGGTCTTCGGACACGGCGCCTACCTAGGACCTGACTTCACCACGGACTACCTGCACCGCGCCGCGGAGATAGCCACTCGCGAATACGGCGGCAGCGCCTCGAGCACGGCGGCGCAACAGGTGATAACGGACTTCAAGACCAACCGGTATGACCCGAAAACCAGGACGCTGACCTACACGTCCGGGCAGGCGACGGCGTACAAGGAGCTGGTCGGCTACTACGGCAACTACTTCGGAACGACTTCTGCGACCAAGGGCCTGCGTCCGAACGCCATCACCGATCCGACCGAGATCCGCCAGCTCACCGCGTTCTTCTCCTGGACCGCCTGGGCCGGCTCGACCTTGCGACCGGACAAGAACTACAGCTACACCAACTCCTGGCCCCCGGAACCGTTGGTCGGCAACCAGCCACCCGCCAACGTGTTGGTGTGGAGCGTGCTCTCTCTGATCGCCCTGCTGGCCGGCATCGGCGCGCTGTTCGCCGCCTTCGGACGCTGGGGCGACCGGTTCGGCTGGAAGGGCCGCCAGGCCGAGGCGATCTCCTTCCGCCCGCCGGGTGACGTCGTACTCACGCCTGCGCAGCGAGCCTGCGCCTACTTCTTCCTCGTTGTCGGCCTGCTGTTCTTCATCCAGGTCATGGTCGGTGCCGCCAGTGAGCACTACCACGTCGACATGAACAGCTTCTTCGGCTTCGACCTCGCCCACTGGCTGCCCTACAACCTGGTCCGCACCTGGCACGTGCAGCTGTCCATCTTCTGGACCGCGACCTCGTTCCTGGCGGCCGGCATCTTCCTGACCCCGATGATCGCCGGACGGGAGCCGCGCCGCCAGCACTGGCTCGCCTACGGCCTACTCGGCGCCCTCGCCCTGGTCGTCTTCGGCAGCATGGCCGGGGAGTACCTCGACATCCACGGGTTGCTGTCCGGAACGTTGCATGCCTTCGGGATGCAAGGTTTCGAGTACCTCGACCTGGGCCGGTTCTGGCAGGTCCTGCTCACCGGCGGCATGGTCATCTGGGTCATCATCTTGTTCCGCGGGCTGCGAAGCCGCCTGCGCAACGAGTCACGCGGCAACATGCCGTGGATGTTCTTCTTCACCGCACTGGCCATCCCGGCGTTCTACGCGGTGGGCCTGCTGACCAGCTCTGACTCGAGCTTCACCATCGCCGACTTCTGGCGGTTCATGGTGGTGCACCTGTGGGTTGAGGACTTCCTGGAGATCTTCACCACCGTCCTGGTCGCCTACATCTTCGTCATGCTCGGCGTGGTCAGGGAGCGGGTGGCACTGAAGGTGATCTACCTCGACATCCTGCTCTACTCAGCCGGCGGGATCATCGGCACCATGCACCATCTGTACTTCTCCGGCAGCGCCGCCGAGGGCATGGCGCTGGGCGCGTTCTTCTCGGCCCTTGAGGTGATCCCCCTGACGTTCCTGACCGTCGAGGCGTGGTCCTTCCTGCAGCTCGGTGCCCGCCAGGAGTCCAAGTCGAAGACGCCGTTCCCGCACCGGTGGGCCGTGATGTTCCTGGTCGCCGTCGGTTTCTGGAACTTCCTCGGTGCCGGCATCTTCGGTTTCCTGGTCAACCTGCCGATCGTGTCGTACTACGAGATCGGCACCGCCCTGACCGCCAACCACGCGCACGACGCGATGATGGGTGTCTACGGGATGCTCGCGATGGGACTGGCGCTCTTCTGCCTGCGCTACCTCATTCCCTCCGAGCGCTGGCCCGACCGACTGGCCAAGATCTCCTTCTGGTCGGCCAACCTCGGGCTCGCCTGGATGTCGTTCGCGACACTGCTCCCTCTCGGCTTCCTGCAGCTCTACCAGTCGGTCAACCACGGCTACTTTGCCGCCCGGCAGCTCTCGTTCATCACCAACCCCACCAATAGCGTGTTCGAATGGCTGCGACTGCCCGGCGACCTGCTGCTCATCATCGGCGGTGTACTGCCCTTCCTGTGGATCTGCTGGCTGGGGGTTCGCTACCGCGTGAAAGCCTCGACGCTGGAGTTGCCCGAGGGCGTTCTCTTCACCGAAGTGGTCGAGCGGGTGCCTGCCGGAGCCGAGGACCGCGAGCGGTGAACCTGCACCCCGAGGTCCTGATCATCGGGGCATACTCCATCTTGCTGCTCGCGGTCGCCGCCATCCTGGACGCGATGGGCGCGCATGCCCAGCGCCGCTCCGAGCGGTTCCGGACCACGGGCTTCCGATACCTCCCGCAGCACGACGCGTGGACGTGCTCGGAGGACGCGATGCTCTGGCCGATGGAGTACGACGAGCAGCACCACCTGGTGCGCTACCGCGCCAAAGCATCGGTGTGCAACGCATGCCATGCCAAGCCCGACTGCACCAGCTCCTCGAACGGGCGCGAGGTCACCCGCGCGGTCGCGCCGTGGCCGCACTCGGAGGCCGGCCGGTTCCACCGCGGCATATCCCTGTCACTGGTCGCTCTCGCGGCCGT
>ERZ1739050.27-NODE-27-length-15901-cov-8.112268_pt1 | contig 15901 bp, 14 predicted proteins | sample MGYA00581759_ERZ1739050 | MGnify/ENA primary metagenome ERZ1739050 (study PRJEB42929, sample SAMN08275525) | rhizosphere metagenome | isolation source: Rhizospheric soil replicate 2 | host: Colobanthus quitensis and Deschampsia antarctica | place: Antarctica: Devils... | reverse complement strand
CGCTCCTTTGCGCCTCCGCGGCCGCTCTGGCTTGAGGAGGGTTTTGCCGAATATTTTTCGCGCGTGACGCGCGCCAGCTACCAGCGCGCCCGCCATTACATTGCCCGGTCGCGCTCGGAATCCATCGAGCGCGATCAGCTCATTCCCCTTTCGCAGCTGATCACGCTGGCGGATTATCCAGCGCGCGACGAGGTCGAAATCTTTTACGACGAGTCCGAACGGCTCGTGCGCTTTCTCGTGGCCACTAATCCGGCCGGTTTCCGCGGTTTCCTCGCGGACATGGCCCGGGGCGAATCGTTCGACACCGCGCTCGCGCGCAATTACGCTGGCCGATTCGTCGATGTCACCGCGCTGGAAAAAGTATTCTACCCCTACGCCGCGAAAGACGCGGCCGTTCCCGCGCCCGGGCCCTAGCCCGTACCTGATCTCCATTCTCGCCGCCCCCACGACCCGTGCCCTCGTCATCCTCCCCCCGCTCGTCCCCCAAACACCGCCCCCCCCGGCCCCTGCTGCGCTCGCACGCTCCCCCCTCCACCTGCCTCGGCCCGCGCGCGCACTGTCAGCCCCGCTTTTCCGTCGGTCCACAACACGCGAAAACGAATTCCCTGTGGCTCATATCGGGCGACTCCGGCACGGGCAAGGAGCTGATTGCGCGGGCGATTCACTACAACTCCGGCCGCCGCGGCAAGTTCGTCTCGATCAACTGCGGCGCGCTGCCGGAGACGCTGCTCGAGTCGGAACTGTTTGGCCACGAGCGCGGCGCGTTCACCGGAGCGATCCGCGAGAAACGCGGACTGTTCCACGAGGCCGACCGCGGCACCATCTTCCTCGACGAGATCGGCGAAACCTCCACCGCCATGCAGATCAAGCTGCTTCGCGTGCTGCAGGACCACGTCGTCCGGCGCGTCGGATCGAACGTCGAGAATCAGGTGGAAGTGCGCGTCATCGCCGCCACCAACCGCGATCTCGCCGAGTCGATCAAAGCGGGCACGTTTCGTGAGGATCTCTTCTACCGCATCAACGTCATCCCCATCACGCTTCCTCCGTTGCGGCAACGGCGCGAAGACATCGCGTTGCTGGTCGAGCACTTCCTCACCAAGTATTCAAAGTCGATGGACGTGCCGCTGAAGAGGATCTCGTCCGACGCCATGCGCTCCATCGAGAAGTACCACTGGCCCGGCAACGTGCGCGAGTTGGAGAACGTGATCGAGCGGATGATCGCGCTCGAACCTTCCGACGTCCTCACCACGAAGTCCCTCCCCGAGCACGTCCTCCTCGGCGGCTCCATCCCGGACATGGCCTTCGATCTGCCACCCGAGGGGATTTCGCTGCAGGATCATTTGGAAGGAATCGGGAAAATCTTCATGCTCAAGGCGCTGGAGCGCACCGGCGGTGTGCAAACGCAGGCCGCGGAACTGCTGCGGATGTCGTTCCGCTCGTTCCGCTACTACGCGAAAAAATACGACCTCATCTCCCGCGAGTCCCGGCAGGAAGAGGCGGTGGAGGTTGAGAATGAAAGCTAGTCTCGTGCTGATGCTTGCACTGGCGTGTACGCAGCGGAGCGCCCCCGCTCCCGCTACGACAACGAGTGCCGCGGACGCCGCCGCGCCGCGCATCATCTATCCCGACCATTCCGCGGTCATTGTCGAAGTGGCCTCGGACGACCCCACGCGCGAGCAGGGCCTGATGTACCGCGATCACATGGCCGACGATCGCGGGATGATTTTTCTTTTCCCGCAAGCCGGCGACTATCCGTTCTGGATGAAGAACACGCTCATCCCGCTCGACATGATCTGGATCGACGCCGATCACCGCATCGTCCACATCGCACACGACGTCCCGCCGTGCAAAGCGGATCCGTGTCAGAACTACCCGCCGAACGCGAAAGCATCCTCGGTGCTGGAGCTCGCGGCCGGCGTGGCGGCGAAACACCATCTTCGCGATGGGGATGTGCTGCGGTTCGAGGGGATGGATTCGGTCGTGGTGCGGTAACCCGATTTCCTGCAAACGAATTCAACGCCTGCCCGTCACATCCGTACTCAATCCACGCGCGGGAGTTGAATTATTCAATCGAGAGGGTACGTTCGCACCATCATGTTCCGCAGCCGCGGTGAAAATCTGCGCTCGACGTACATCCTCATTTTTCTGAACGTCGCGTTTTTCATGCTGCAGTTTCAGGACGGCGCCAAGTTCACGCGCCTCTTTGGCTTCGACCGCAACGCCGTCGCCGCGGGTCAGGTCTGGCGGCTTTTCACCTATCAATTCACGCAGGCCGGCCACGTCGGTCTCATCACCTTTCCGCCCATCCTGACGCTCTTCCTCAATCTCGTGCTGCTCTCGCTGATGGGATTCGCGGTCGAAGAGCAGTGGGGAACCGGCAACTTCCTGCGCTTCTACCTGATCTCGACGATGGCCACTGTGCTCGTGGCAGCGTGGTTCAGCACGCCGTTGATGGGATCGTTCTTCATCAACTTCACGCTGCTGTTCGTCTACGCGGCATTGAATCGCGACCAGACGTTTTATCTGTCGACGATCCTGCCGATCCGCGTCACCTTCCTGGCCTGGATGGCGCTGGCGGCGCTCCTGACCGGCGTCTTCTTCGGCAGCAAAGCGAACCTCGCGGCGCTGGCGGGAGCGGCGGCGGGATTCGTGTACTACATCTCGCAACGCGTGCGCGTGCTGGCGATTGCCGCGGCCGATCTGCCGCAGCAGTTTGATGCCGCCGATGCCGCGGTCGTCGCCGCAACGCGCAACATGACCCGCGTGGCCGCGGTGAAGAAAGCGCTGTCGACCGGATCGCATTCGGATATCGATCGCCTCATCGATCTCGCCGAGCGCGAGAAAGTCGCGGGCGTGAACATCTGCGCGCCGGCCGACTTCAAGCCCGAGCACTCCGACCGCTACTGCATCCGCTGCGAAGGCTTCGCCGAGTGCACGGCGCGCCATCTGCGTATCAATCGGCCGGCTGTCATCCCGCAGGCGCCCCCGGCGGCGGCATCGCTCGAAACAACGTAGACGTCGTACGCTGTCATCCTGAGCCGCCGAAGGCGTCGGAGCCGAAGGCGGAGCGCCGCAGGACGGTCGAAGGACCCCCCAAGTGCTTGCCTCGTGCAAAAGCCGCCGCCCTTCCCTCGTTACCAGGAGGGGGTCCTTCGACCGTCCTGCGGCGTTACGCGCTTCGCGCTCAACGCCTCCGGCGGCTCAGGATGACAGCACGGCAAACACCGCCGCGTGTCACGCTACACTTCACCGCGGTGGACGAGCTCCGCAACCTCTATCGATATCGCCAGCTCATCGCGGCGCTCACGGCGCGCGATCTGAAGGCGCGTTACCGCGGCTCCATCCTCGGATTTTTTTGGTCGCTCGCCAATCCGCTCCTGCTCCTCACTGTTTACACGGTCGTCTTTACGTTCTTCTTTCCGTCGAACGTGATCCGCCCCTATCCGCTGTTCCTCTTCGCCGGAATTCTGCCCTGGACGTTTTTCTCTGCCGCCGTGCTCGAATCGACCACGGCGATTTCGTCGAACGCGGGTCTCATCAAGAAGGTCATGTTCCCCGCCGAGGCGCTGCCGCTGGTGACGGTGGCATCGCATCTGGTGCACTTCGCGCTGGCGATGCCGATCCTGCTCCTGGCCACCGTCGGTTTCGCGCTGCACGGCGACATCACCATGAGTGCGACGATCCTCCTGGTGCCTTTCCTGATGATCATGCAAACCCTCTTCGTGGCCGGCATCGCCATGACCGTCGCGTCGATGTCCGTGCTCTTTCGCGACCTGCGCGACATCCTTACGAACCTGATGCAGCTCGGCTTCTTCGTCACGCCGATCCTGTATTTGATCGACAAAGTCGCCTCGCGTCCGTTCCGGGCGTTGCTCCGGCTCAATCCGATGACGCCGTTCGTCGTCTCGTATCAGGACGTGCTCTTCTTCGGCCACATCCCCGGCATCGCCGACACGCTGCTGATGATCGCGTACGCATTCGTGTCGTTGGCGATGGGCGTGACGGTCTTCGGCAGGCTGCGCGACAAGCTGGCGGAGGCGATCTAGCGATGACCGATTACGCGATCGCCCTTACGAACGTCTGCAAGTCGTACCGGCTGTGGGGACGCGGCTCGCAGTTCGCGACGCTGAAGAGCGCGCTGTTGAAACGCGATCTCGCGCTGACGCCGGAAACCAGCGTGGAGGCGGTGCGCGACGTCTCCTTTGCCGTCGACCGCGGTGAAGCCTTCGGCATCATCGGCCGCAACGGCTCGGGCAAATCGACGCTGCTCAAACTCATCTCCGGCATTCTCAAGCCAACCAGTGGAAGCGTGCGCGTGAACGGCCGCGTGGCCGCGCTCATCGAGCTCGGTGCCGGCTTTCATCCTGAGATCACCGGCCGCGAAAATATCTACATCAACGGCATCATGCTCGGACTCTCCCGAAAAGAGATCGACGCCCGCTTCGACCAGATCGTCGCCTTCTCCGGCATCCCCGAGTTCATCGACCAGCCGGTCAAAACCTACTCCTCGGGCATGTACGTCCGCCTCGGATTCGCCGTGGCCGTCCATGTCGATCCCGACGTGCTGTTGATCGACGAGGTGCTCTCCGTCGGCGATGAGGAGTTCTCCGCGAAGTGCGTGGCGAAGATTCAGGAGATGAAGTATCGCGGCGTGACGCTGGTTTTCGTCACGCACCAGCTCGACCAGGTCCGCAACCTCTGCGACCGCGCGCTCTGGCTCGATCACGGCGAGCCGGAGACGATCGGCGATCCGGTTCGTGTCGTCGACGCGTATCTGCAAGCCGTTTCGTCGACGCAGACCACCGCGCCCCGCGTTGCCGTGTCTGAACCCGAGGCGCCGCGCGACGATCCAAATGAAGAAGAGCGATGGGGCTCCGGCGAAGTGGTGTTGTCGCGCGTCGCTCTCGTCGATACTCGCGGCAACGAACTCGTGGCCCTCGGCCCCGGCACTCCGGTCGCGATCGAGATGGACGTCACTGTCCGCGTGCCGCAGGACGAGTTCGTCATCGGCATCGGCATCTACCACGCCGACGGCGCCTGCGTGTACGGCACAAACACCGACCTCGAAGGGCTGATGCCGGAACGGATCGAAGCGAACGGGCGCGTCCGCTTCATCATGCCCGCCCTCGACCTCGTGGCCGGCACCTACCGCATCGACGCCGCCATCCACACCCGCAACGGCCGCGCCTTCGACTACCGCCGCGGCGCGATCCGGTTCGTGGTCGGCTCCCGCGTCCACGACATCGGCGTCTACCGCCCCAAACACCAATGGAAATTTGAAGGCGGCATCGCGTTCAACGAGATCGATCTGGAACAAAGGAACGTGCCAATGGAAGTGGCGGAGGCGATGCGGACGGTGCGGAAACCGAAGAGGCCGCGCTGAGTCACCGAAAAGCTTTCACGCGGAGGCGCGGCGACGCGGAGCGGGGTTTCTCCGCGCCTCCGCGGCTCCGCGTGAAAAACGTCTATTCCGCCCCAGAACGGAGAGTTTCTGGCGCAATGTCCGCTCCGTTTGGCCAGCACACTGTTCCGCCAGCGATGAAGAAGCGTTTGAATTCGCGCTTGTTCACGAGCTTACGGAACACCTCGCCGTGAAGCCATCTGGAAAAGTCGACGGTCTTTTCAACGCCGTCTGAGAACTCGATTCGGAGCAGATGTCCGCGAACGTATTCGGCGCTGACGACACGACCTAACTGTTTTGCCATTTCTCTCACTACCCCTTCACCCACGGCAACTCCCACCGCCCTTCCCCTTCGTCGAGCTTCGGCAGCGGGACGACCTTCCCCTGGCGTTTGAGCTGCGTGAGTTCCCAGAGTTTCGCGTACTTCCAGAAGGTGTAGCAGACATGCATGCCGACGGAGATGAGGCCTCGGGTGCCGTCGAGGAAGCCGAGGTTGATGATGAAGTCGCGGACGAATTTGGCGATCGGGTGGCCGAGGATGCCGAGGATGTTCGTGGTCTTGCCGTCGATGTACATCTGCGCGGCGCCCCAGTTTGCGTAGCGCTCCATCTTGGCGATCATGTGGTCGAAGGTGCGGATGTAGTAATGGTCCATCTTCGCGTTGAGGCGGCCGGTGGCGCCGTCGACGAGCAGGTCGGCGTGAACGCGCTTGTTCGGATAGCGGGCGTGGAGTTTGTGGAAGAGGCGCGTGACGCGGTCGCGCTGCAGACCGGAAAAGCGAACCGGTTTGCCGATCATGAAGTTGAGACGGCCGACGGACCAGGCCCAGAAGTCGAGCGGACCTTCGAGCGTACGTAGAATTTCGTCGCGCAGCTTCGGTGTGACGCGCTCGTCGGCGTCGATGACAAAGATCCAGTCGTGCGTGGCGCGGTCGATGCCGTAGTTCTTCTGTGACGCCGCGCCGAGGTATTCGCGCTGTTCGATGCGGACTTGGGGGAACTTCTCGCGCACCAGCTCAATCGTGCCGTCTTTCGAGAACGAATCGAGCAGGTAGATTTCGTCGGCCCATTCGACGGAACGGATGCACGCCTCGATGTTCTCGATTTCATCGAGGGTGTGGAGCAGGACGGTGACGGGGACGCGCGGCACGGGACGAAATCGTACACTCTGCGAATGCGAATTCGCGTTCTCGCTCTGCTTGCCGTCACGCTCGCCGCTTGCGCTCACACAACGCCGCCGTCGGAAACGATGCGCGCGCTGGTCACCGAGGGGATGAATCTGGACTTGCTGAAACAGAGCGTAAAGCAAGCTGCGCGTCCCGCACCTCGATCAATTGCGCGGCCACGCTCACCGCAATCTCGTAAGGGTGGTTCGTCCCGATCGAAAGGCCGATAGGACAGAAGAACGCGCGTTGCGCGTCTTCCGGCAACCCAGCCTCGGCGATGTCGCGCCGGAGGATGTTCGCTTTCGCATCGCTGCCGATCACGCCGGCGTACGGGAACGTTCGCGTGCGCAGGATCTCGATCAGGATCGGCTTGTCGGTGGTGTGGCCCATCGTCATCAACACGACGAAGGCATCGTCCGGCAGCGTCTTCACGACGGAGGGCATGTCGGATGTCAGCAATTTCGTCAGCTTCGGCGAGTCGGGAAGTTTCGCCAGCCACTCTTCGCGCGGATCGATGCAGGTGACGGCGCAGTCGAGATGGATCAGCAGATTGACGACTGCGTTGGCGACATGCCCGGCGCCGAAGACGACGATCTTCCAACGTCCGACGTTGTGAGATTCGAAGAAGAGTTTGACGATGCCGCCGCAGGTCATGCCGACGTCTTTGTTCAGGTTCCACTGCGCGAACTTCGTCGTCTCCGCCGTTTCGCCGCGCAGCATCGCCTGCGACTCGGCGATCGCTTTCGTTTCGACCTTCCCGCCGCCGACAGTCCCGAACCGCAGCCCTTCCGCGGTGACGATCATCTTCGCGCCACGGTCCTGCGGCGCGCTGCCCATCGTGTCGACGACGGTGACGGCGACGAACGGCGTCTCGGCGGCCATCAGGTCGCTCATGATGTCGAAGAAGGTGGGCATGGAAACGATTGTAGCGTTGCGAAAGAGAGACGGTCACGCGGAGGACGCGGAGAGCGCGGCGAAAACCGTCACCAGCCGCTGCGCGACCGCAACGATGTGATGTGCGCGACGTGATGGCGGCCGTGCCACGCGTACATGGCGATGAGGGCGTCGAGGGTCATGACCCCGTGCTCCGGATGCAGGAGCGTCCGTTCGAAATCGGCATCCGTCATCGCGCGAAGGATCGTGTCCCATCGCTGGTGCAGCGTGTCGAGCAGGACCAGCGACGTCTCGATGGGCGTGTCGCGAACGTCGTTCAACTTCGCCCAGGCGGCCTCGTCGTACGGCTTGATGGTCGGCTGCTCTTCCGTCAACGCGAGCTTCACGCGCGTGTAGGCGTTCATGTGCGAGTCGGGAACGTGATGCACGACCTGGCGGACGGTCCAACCACCGTCGCGATACGGCGTGTCGAGTTGCGACTCCGTCAGACCGGCCACGGCCTCGCGCATGCGCGCGGGCGTGGCGGCGATCTGATCGACGAGCTCCCGCCGTTCAACGGCGGTCAACGTACTGCTCGGACGATTGAACTTGCCGACGGGATAGCGAGGATCCGTTTCATTCATGACGCGCGAGCTTACAACGTGGCCGCGTCGAAAGGGGACGGGTTCACGCGGAGATGGGGAGGGGCGGAGAGAGGCGGATCATCTGTTTCCCGAAGCCGCCGCCTTCTTCAACAACGCAATTTGGCCCGCGTGGTAGATCGTGTGTTGAATCACGCCGTGCAGCATCACGTAGATCGTGTATTTCCGTCCGGCGACTTTTTTGTCGAGGTCGTCAACCGTCAGCCGGGCGATGACATCGGAGAGGCGGCTGATGGCGTTCGTCATCTCTTCGACCGCGTCCGGCCACGACATTTCGGTGACTCCGCGCCAGTCCTCTTCCGTCGTCAGCTCGCGCTCGCTGCCGGCCAGGCGATGCGCGACGGCGTCCATCCATGTGCTGCTGTGCGCGACCAGCTCGATGATCGAATGGGCGTTGGGAATCGGATGCGCGCGCGCCTGCTGATCGGAAATGCCCTCCAGCAGCGGCCCGATGTCGACGCCGGTCCAGGACGGGCCGCCCCAGGCGCGGTTGAGTTGGTCGAGAATGCGTTCGATCTCTCGCATGCGGCGCGATTCTGCTACATTCGCGCCTCAACGCAAATCGAGGAGCTCGATGAGTTACGTCGTTCGTGAGTGGCTGAATCTCGCCGTCCGCTGGACTCATGTCTTCGCGGCCATCATGTGGGTCGGGCAGACTTATTTTTTCACCTGGCTCGACCACGCCTTCCACGGCGAGAAGCAGGTCTGGATGGTCCACAGCGGCGGCTTCTACATCGTCGACAAACAGAAGCGCCCCGAAGTGCTGAACCAGACGTTGCATTGGTTCAAATGGGAAGCGGCCTTCACCTGGCTGTCGGGAATCGTGCTGCTGATCCTGGTCTACTACACCGGCGGGATCATGGTCGACGAAAGCGTCCGCGCGATGTCGAACGGAATGGCCGTGGCGATCAGCGTGGGGATGATCGTGATCGGCTGGCTGATCTACGATCTCCTCTGGATCTCGCCGCTGGCGAAGAACGAAATGGCAGGGACGATCGTCTCGTACATTCTGCTCGCAGCCACGATCTTCGCGACAGCGCACATCTTCAGCGGCCGCGCCGCCTACATGCAGATCGGAGCCATGCTCGGCACGTTCATGGCCTTCAACGTCTGGGTGCGCATCATCCCGGCGCAGCAGCAGCTCATCGGCGCCGTCAAAGCGGGCACGGAGCCGGACATGCGCCTGGCCGACCGCGCCAGACAGCGCTCCAAACAGAACACGTTCATCGTCCTGCCGGTCGTCTTCATCATGATCAGCAATCACTTTCCCGTCGCCACCTACGGCAATCAGTACAACTGGATCGTGCTCTCGGTGCTGGTGCTCGTTGGATGGGGCGTGGCAGCGGTGATCCGGACGCGATAGACGATGAAACGAACCTTTTCCGACGACGACCTGAAATCCGCCGCATCAAGGCTCGATCCGGCGCTCGAAACGTTCATGGCCCGCTTTCCCGGCGAGTCGGGCGCGCGCCAGCCGGTGCACACGGTCTACGGCGGCGCGCATCTCTTCAAGAGCGATACGACGCAGAAGCTCGGCGCGCTCGCGCTCCGCTCCCTCGATGACTTCGCGCCCGACGCCGCCACCCTCGGCGAGGCCATCGGCATCGATGCGAAGTTCCGCGACGTCGTCTACGCGCGGGTGATCGAGAAGCTGCGCCGCGAGCCGGTGGAAGACTTTCGCATCGATTTCGAAGACGGCTACGGCTACCGCGCCGATGCCGAAGAGGATGCTCACGCGGACGCCGCCGCAAAGGAAGTGGCGGCGGGAATGAAGAATGGCACGCTGCCGCCGTTCATCGGTATCCGCATCAAGCAGTTTTCGCAGGAGCTGATGCCGCGGTCGATGCGAACGCTCGACATCTTCATCTCAACGCTGCTCGACAGCGCCGGCGAATTGCCGTCGAACTTCGTGGTCACGCTGCCGAAGATTCAGCTTCCCGAGCAGGTCACCGCGCTCGCCGATCTCTTCGACACGATGGAGCCGAAGCTCGGTCTCGGGAAACACACGCTCCGCTTCGAGTTCATGATCGAGACGACGCAGGCCATTCTCAGCGAGAACGGCGTCTCCAACCTGCCGCTCTTTCTCGACGCCGCGCGCGGCCGCGCCGTGGCCGCGCACTTCGGGACGTACGACTACACCGCGAGCTGCAACATCACTGCGGAGCATCAGCGCATGGATCATCCGGCCTGCGATTTCGCCCGGCACATGATGCAGGTGGCCTACGCCGGCACCGGCCTCTGGCTCTCCGACGGCGCCACGAACATCATGCCGATCGCGCCGCACCGCGGGAACCTCACGCCCGAACAGATCGCCGAGAATCGCGCCGTCGTCCATCGCGCCTGGCGCCTGCACGCCGATCACATCCGCCACTCGCTGATCAACGCCTACTATCAGGGATGGGATCTCAATCCTGCCCAACTGCCGACGCGTTACGCCGCCGTCTATTCATTCTTCCTCGAAGGCCTGCGCGCGGCGACCGATCGCCTTCACAACTTTATTGAGAAGGCAGGGCAAGCCACGCTCGTCGGCGACGTCTTCGACGACGCCGCCACCGGCCAGGGACTGCTCAACTACTTCCTGCGCGCGCTCAACTGCGGAGCGATCACCGAGGATGAAGCGATGGCCACGGGCCTCACGCTCGATGAGCTGCGCAGCCGCAGCTTCGTCAAGATCATGAAAGGGCGACGTAAGAGTTGAACCACAAAGACACAAAGAACACGAAGAGTTTCCTTTGTGCCCTTTGTGTCTTTGTGGTTCAACTCCCTCGGTACGTGGAGTACCCGAATGGCGAAAGAAGCAGCGGCACGTGGTAATGCTGCGCGCCGCCGCGAACGGTAAACTCGATGACCACGCGCGGAAAAAAACAATGAGGATCGTAGCCACCTGTATCGAAGGTGATGCGATACCTCCCCGATTCCGGCGGATCGTCGAGCAGTTTCAGACGTCCGTCGGCGTCAGTCACCCCGCGCGTGATGACACCACCATCATTTTCCAACGTGATGCCGACCCCCGCGGCCGGACGGCCCTTCGCTGTGTCGAGGACGTGCGTCGAAATCCCCATCAGCCCACCAGTTTCATCAGCCGCAGTTTCGTGATCTTCATCTGCTCCTCGGCCGCCACGTGCAGCTCGTGGTGCGGCGTGTTCTCCAGACGCTGCCATGCCACCGCCAGCATCTCGTCCGCGCTTCGCCCCGTCGCGCAGACGATGTAGATGTACCCGAAGCGTGCCTCATACTGGCGGTTCGCCTCGGCCAGCGCGTCCTGAAGCTCGCTCGGCGCTGACGCCGCGCCCGACTGCTCCTGCCGCGCCCATTTCGACGACGACCGCTCGCCAATCCGCGGATGCGCGGCAAAGGCTTCGCGCCAATCATCCGGCGACAGCGAGTGCCAGATCGCTTCCGCATCGCGAATCAGATCGCTCCACGACGCAAACGGACGCGCGGCGATCATGCGCCGCACCCATTCGCTCGACCCGCAGCAGTTGCGTAACTGTACAGTGATAACATCGTCGATTAACGTGTTGATATATCGCGCTACCGCGTCACCGCGGCCTTCTTCTGTCGCCACTCCAATCACCCGCAACCGGCTCACGCCCCCGTCGGGGAAAACGTTCAGCCGCAGATGCGTCACCGGACCCTGATTCGCCAACTCGTCGATGAATAGATGCCGCGTGTGCGCCTGCAGCTTCGTCCGCGGCAGCACTTCGAACCATTCGTCGTCGGCAAAAGCCCGGGTCCCGTCGATCGAGCAGGTGTCTGGGTAGTTGCCTTTGAAATGATTCGTATCGATCTCGACGCGCCGCAGCGAACCCTCGGCCTCGAGTTTCACGATCACCCAATCGTTTCCCGGCCCGCGCCGCCGTTTCGTCTCCCATCCGTCGCTCATGTTGGCCGCGCGGCCGGGCATGATCAGGTTGTGCTTCGGCCCGAAGAACATGTCGCTGCACGCCAGCACATCGCCGCCATGCTCCGCCGCCGCGAGATCGGTCTCGATCGACAATCCGCCTTCGCGCCGCCAGTCGGGAACGACTTCGCCGTGCACGCGCAGCCGCGCCACGCCGCCGTCGGGATAGATGTGCAACCGCAGATGCGTGAGGGCGTACGGCGAGTCGATCGCGAACAGGTTCTCGCTGTCGCCCTTCAACTCCGACTTCGGCAGGATCTCGATCCAGTTCGCTGCCAGCAACGACTCGACGTCGTCCTCCGGACGCGCATGACAACCTTCAATCGAACAATGCGACGGAAAGTTGCCGCGAAAGAACGCCGTATCGACGACCACACCGCGCACGACGCCGCGCAAACCGAGCCGGATGATGGCAAAGTCGTGGCCGGGCGTGCGCTTGCGGCGGCTCTCCCAACCGTCCATCCACTTGCCGCGATCGGTGTACTCGTGCTCCTTCCACACCGGCTTTTCCGGGCGAAGGAGGTTTTCCTTTTCCGCGAAGTAGTCGTCGGTCGCGTAGAGCACGGAGCCGCCGAGGCGGTCGGAGGCGAGGTCGAGGAGGTCTTGAAAGTCGCTCATGACCGAGCGGAAGACGAATGTTGAATGTTGAATGTTGAATGTTCAATGTTGAATGGACTCGGGATGGGTCGCCCGAAACATGCAACATTCAACATTGAACATTCAACATTCAACATTCGTTTCATCTCCTGATCCATTCGCCGATCGCATTTCCAAGGTGCCGTCCATCCTCCCACACCTTGTGTCCGCGAACATACGTCGCGCGAACGACGCCGGTCAGCGTCTCGCCGGCGTACGGCGTGACCTTATGGCGATGCTGGATGTCGCCGGTATGCACGACGAAGGCAGCCTTCGGATCGAAGGCGATGATGTCCGCGTCGTAGCCCGCCGCCAGCTTCCCTTTGCGATGTCCGAGTCCCGCCAGCGTGGCCGGCCCGATTGTCATCAGTGAGACGATCTTCTCGAACGCAATCCTCCGCCGTTTCGCCTCGGTCCAAACGATGGACAGGCTCAGTTGCAGCGACGCGATCCCGCCCCACGCGCGCGCGATGTCGCCTTCCTGCATCCGCTTCAGCTCCGGCGTGCACGGCGAGTGATCGCTGACGATGGCGTTGAAGAGTCCCTCCTCGATGCCGCGCCACAACGCCTCACGATTCGCATGCTCACGGATCGGCGGCGCGCACTTGAACTCCGTCGCGGCGTCAGGGACGTCCTCGGCGTCGAAGTAGAGGTAATGCGGCGTCGTCTCCGCCGTCAGCGGAACGCCCGTCTGGCGCGCCAGTCGAAGCGCCTCCAGTCCGTTCGCCGAGGAGAGATGGACGATGTGCGCGTGCGTGCCGGTTTTTCGAGCAAGCGAGAAGACGAGCGCGATCGCATCGTCCTCAGCTTTCGCCGGACGGCTGGCGAGATAACTTGCGTACGAACGCGCGTCGCCCGCCGGGGCGTGGATATGTTCCGGCAATTCCGCGTGAACAAGAAGCGGCGCGGCCGTTCCATGCAGTGCGTTCAACGCGGCTTCAACTTCGACTGCGTCCAGACATCCAAACTCCGGCACGCCTGAATCGACGAGGAAACATTTGAATCCGCGAACGCCCGCATCGAGCATCGGCCGAAGCTGATCGACATTCCCCGGAACGGCGCCGCCCCACAACGCCACATCGACGCGGCACTTGCCCTGAAGCGCATGCACCTTCGCCTCGATCGCGGCCACGGAAGTCGTAGCCGGGATCGAGTTCAGCGGCATGTCGACGATCGTCGTCACCCCACCCGCCGCCGCTGCATGCGTCGCCGTCTCGAACCCCTCCCACTCCGTCCGCCCCGGCTCATTGACATGCACATGCGAGTCGACGACGCCCGGCATCAGCGTGAGCTCGCCGAAATCCACTGCCTCTGACGCGTCGTCGTACGCGGCGATTCGCTCGATCACACCATCATGAATGTGAATGGACGCGGCGTGGATCCCCTCTGGCGCGACGACGTTGCGGCTGCGAAGAATCACCCGCGGATGATAGTGCGGCAGGCCGGTGTGGCACAGACACTCTTGTCTGTGCTGGTGAGGCTCGGGAGAGCGGAAACAATCAACCCGCTCAGGTTCCAGTCGCTGCCCAGGAATTTCGGCCGCTGCCGCTTGTCAAAGCACAGACAAGAGTGTCTGTGCCACCTTACAACTGCGGCGCCGCCACTTCCCTCGCGTCGCTGCCGCGCTGCGCGTGGCGATACGCCATCATCCGCAGAAGAATTTCTTCTCCCGTCGCGGGCGCGTGCAGCTTCGGGATCTCGCCGTTTGTGAGGAAGGACAGCGCGTTCTTGACAGCCATCCACACAGAGATCGCCAGCACCAGCGGCGGTTCGCCGACGGCTTTGCTCGATCGGATGTTGAGCGGATTCTCGGCGTCGATCCAGTCGACGTTGAAGACTGGCGGCACGTCCTGAATGTTCGGAATCTTGTACGTCGTCGGCGAGTGCGACAGCACATTGCCCTTCGCGTCGCGGCGGAGCTCCTCGTTCGTCAGCCAGCCCATGCCCTGGATGAATGCGCCGGTGATCTGGCCGCGGTCGATGCCGGGATTGATCGGCTTGCCGATGTCCATCAGCAGGTCGCTGCGCAGTACGTGCATCATGCCGGTGAAGCGGTCGATCTCGATTTCGGAGATCGCGGTGCCCTGCGTGAAATAGAGGAACGGCGCGCCGCAGCCTTTGTCGACATCCCAGTCGAGACCTTGCGTCGAATAGAAGCCGCGCTCGCCGACCGAGACTCGCTCGAGGTGACACATCTTCACGAGCGCGGCGAAGGGAACGCGTTGATCGGGAGTGCGGCGATCGAAGACGTCGCCATTTTCAAAAACGATTTGGTCGACTGATGCTTCGCCACATCCGACGCGCTCGAAGTACTCCGCCGCCACTCCCGCCATCCGCGCGCGAATTTTTCGACAAGCATCGGCGGCCGCGCTGCCATTCAAATCCGCGCCGCTCGATGCTGCTGTCGCCGAGGTGTTGTTGTTCTTCTCCGTCGACGTCGGCATCAGGAGAACGCGATCGGAATCGATCCCGAATTCGTCCGCGACGATCTGGCGGATTTTCGTATTCACGCCCTGCCCCATCTCCGTAGCGCCGGTCGACACCTGCACCGAGCCGTCGAGGTACACGTTCACCAGCGCGTTCGCCTGGTTGAGGAACTTCGTGTTGAACGAGATGCCGAATTTCACGGCCGTGCACGCGATTCCGCGCAGATGCGTTCCCGATGTCGCGTTGAAGCGTGCGACTTCTGCGACGCGAGAGCGATACTCGCCGCGTTCGGCGATCTCATCGAAAAGCCGCGGCAGATGGTTGTTGCGGACCACCTGGCCGTACGGCGTGATGTTGCGATCGTCGATTCCGTAGCAATTCCGGCGGCGCACTTCGAGCGGATCGATCTTCAGCAGCACCGCGATCTCTTCGAGGATGTTCTCGATCGTGGCGATTCCCTGCGGGCCGCCGAAGCCGCGGAAGGCGGTGTTCGGCGGGAGATTCGTGCGGCAGACCGTGCCGCGGATCAGCGCGTTCGGCAGGTAGTAGGCGTTGTCGGCGTGCGTCATCGCGCGACCGAGGACTGCGGTCGAGAGGTCAGCGAACGCGCCGCCGTCGGAGAAGAAATCGATCTGCGCGGCGGTGATGACGCCGTCGTCATCGAATGCAACCTTGTAGTCGTTCTGGAACGGATGCCGGCCGCCGGTGACGCGCATGTCGTCATCTTTGTTGTAGGCGATGCGGGCCGGCCGCTTGAGCGTGTGCGCGACGAGCGCCGCGATCGCGGCCGGATGCGTGGCTTGGCACTCCTTGCCGCCAAAACCGCCGCCCAT
>ERZ1739050.26-NODE-26-length-16123-cov-8.174010_pt1 | contig 16123 bp, 16 predicted proteins | sample MGYA00581759_ERZ1739050 | MGnify/ENA primary metagenome ERZ1739050 (study PRJEB42929, sample SAMN08275525) | rhizosphere metagenome | isolation source: Rhizospheric soil replicate 2 | host: Colobanthus quitensis and Deschampsia antarctica | place: Antarctica: Devils... | reverse complement strand
GTGTGTTACGCTGGGGTGCGCTCGTCCCTCGAGCACAACGTTGCTTACTGGCTCCGGGGCGGGGGGCCGAACGCCCGCGTTGCCCGCTTCGTATCGACTTGACCATTCGTCCTTCTTTATGTCAGTGTCGTCACTCTCGCCGAGATGCGGTGTGGCATCGAGATCGCGGTGGACATGGCGCGGCGAATGGAAGTGACGGAGTGGCTCGCGAAGCAGGTACGCCCCATGTTCGAAAATCGCGTTCTCGAGATCACTGAAGACATCTTGCTGATTTGGCGGCTTCTCGTTGAGAAGGGGCGGAAGACCGGCCACACGTTCTCGCAGACCGACCTCATGATCGCGGCGACCGCCCGACATCATGGGCTGACGGTTGTCTCTCGCGATACGCGTGAATACGAAGAAGCCGATGTGCCGATAGTGAATCCGTGGACATCCTAACGGCCGCGGCCGTGACGAGTAGCACGCTAGAATGCGCCGCCTGTGGCCGACCTCACCTTCTCGCAGTGGCGCCCGCATCCGTGGCACGGGCTGAGCGCGGGCGCTGATGCGCCGCGCGTCGTCAACGCGTACATCGAGATCACGCCGTTCGATCTGATCAAGTACGAGGTCGACAAAGCGTCGGGATATTTGCGCGTCGACCGGCCGCAGCGAACGTCTTCACAGCCGCCCGCGCTGTATGGATTCATCCCGCGCACCTATTGCGGTCCGCGCGTGGCGGCGCTGACGCCCGTCACAAAGCGCGGAGACGGCGATCCGCTCGATATCTGCGTCCTCAGCGAACGGCCAATTGCGAAGTCCGAAATCCTCCTGTCTGCGCGCGTCATCGGCGGACTGCAGCTCGTCGATCGCGACGAAGCAGACGACAAGATCATCGCCGTCCTGCAGGGCGACTACGTCTGGGGCGACGCGCAGGATCTCAGCGACGTGCCCACCGTGCTGGTCGAGCGCCTCGAGCATTACTTCTCGACGTACAAACTCGTCCCCGGCGAGCCGGCCCGCATTCGCATCTCCGGCTCGTACGGCTACGCGCACGCCGCGAACGTGGTGCAGGCGGCGATGGAAGACTACGCCGAGTTGTTCGGCGCACACGCGTGAAGGACTTCATCCTCGACATCTCGTTCGACGCACGCGACAACGCGATCGATGAGCTCGTGCAGTCGCGGCTCTATCTGACCCCGTCGACCGGCAGCTCATCGTCCGAGACGAACGGCACGACCACAATCTCCGCGTATTTTGATGATGCCGGTCACCGCGACGAAACCGCTCGCGAGCTCGCCGGCATCGCAGGAATCGAACTGCATGCGGACGATCGTGACCGCATCGACTGGCTCGATCGCTATCAACAGTCGCTCGAGCCGCTGTACATCGGCGAGCGCTTCATCGTCGCGCCCGATGCGTCGCTGATCCCGCGCGATACGAAACGCCATACTCTGGTGGTTCCGCAGGAGCAAGCGTTCGGAACCGGCTCGCACGAGACGACGTCGCTCTGCATCGAGATCCTGGAGACCCTCGACGTCGCCGGCAAACGCGGACTCGACATCGGCGCCGGCAGCGGCATCCTCGCACTGGCCATGTGCCGCCTCGGCGCGGGTCACGTCATCGCGTTCGACAACGATGTCGACGCCTTCGCCGCCCTGCGCGACAACCGCGTCCGCAACGGAATCGATGCCGCGCGGATGCCGATCTTCATCGGCGGTCTCGAAGTGCTCCGCGGCGGCGCTTTCGACCTCGTCACGATGAACATCATCCCCGAGGTCATCATCCCGCTCCTCGGCGACGTTCGGCCGCACGTACGCGGATCGCTCATCCTCAGCGGGATCCTGGTCATCAAGCGCGACGTCGTCGTCCGCGCCTGTGCTGAGCACGGTCTCGAAATCGCCGAAGAGCGGACGAAGGGCGAATGGTGGGCGGGCAGGTTTAAACTACGCGCGCTATGAACCAGATCAGCGATCGTTTGCGTGGCCTCGTGCAGTCCGATATCCGCCGCATGTCCCGCGAGTGCGAGCGTGTCGGTGGCATCAACCTCGGGCAGGGCATCTGCGACCTCCCTACGCTTCCGGAACTCGTCGACGGCGCGTGCGATGCTATCCGCGCGAACAAAGCGACGTACTCGAAGTTCGAAGGGATCGACCTCCTTCGTGAACGGATCGCCCGGAAGGTCGAGCGTTCTAACGGATTCACGGCCGATCCGGCAAAAGAGATCGTGGTCACAGTCGGATCGAGCGGCGGGTTCCTCGCCGCTGCCATGGCCACGCTGAACGTCGGCGATGAAGTGATCCTCTTCGAGCCCTACTACGGCTACCACCTGAACACGTTCAAGGTCCTCGGCTTCGAAGCGAAATTCGTCCCGCTGAAGGCGCCGGACTGGTCGATCGATTTCGACGTTCTCCGCGCGGCCTTCACAAACAAGACGAAAGCGATCGTCGTCTGTACGCCGTCGAATCCCTCGGGAAAAATGTTCACGCGCGACGAACTGGAAAAGATCGGCGCGCTGTGCCGCGAATTCGGCGCCTGGATTTTCACGGATGAAATCTATGAGTACATCGTCTACGACGGCCGCAAACACGTGTCCGTCGCCTCGATCCCTTCGTGCCGCGATCTCGCCATCACCATCAGCGGATTCTCGAAAACGTTTTCGATCACCGGATGGCGCGTCGGCTACGTGATCGCCGACGAACGCGTGGCCGGTCCGATCGGTCTGATGAACGATCTCTTCGCGATCTGTGCACCGACTCCGCTTCAATGGGGCGTCGCCCGCGCGCTGGAAATCGGCGACGACTACTACCTGAACATGGCCTCCGATTATCAAAAGAAACGCGACATGCTCGCCGACGCACTTTCCGAGGCGGCCTTCAAGCCGTCGATTCCACAAGGTGCGTACTACATGCTCGCGCAGATTCCGGACGAGTTCCGCGACGACAAGGAAGCCGCGCAGGCACTGCTCGAAACGACGCGCGTGGCCTCGGTTCCCGGATCCGCGTTCTTTGTCTCCGAGGCGGGAAAAAGGATGCTGCGATTCTGCTTCGCGAAGGATTTCGATTCGTTAGCCGAGGCCTGCAAGCGGCTGCGCGCGTTCAAGCCGGCGACTGTGTAGAACAGCGTCATATTTTTCAAGCGCTCCGAGCCTCACCAGCACAGACAAGAGTGTCTGTGCCACATGAATCCTGCTTTTCTTCGCAGAACTCTTTTTGATACAGGCCAGTGTGGCACAGACACTCTTGTCTGTGCCGGTGCTTGGCAGGAACTACGTCGAAGCCAACAGACGATCGCCGCGCGCTCAAGCGACGAAAACCGGTTACTTCTTATGCGCCGCGTCCAATTCCGCGAGCACGTCTTCCGCGTGACGCTTCGTATCGACCTTCTTCCAGATCTTTTTGATCCGGCCGTCGGGGCCGATCCAGAACGTTGTGCGCGCGACGCCCCAGTAGCGTTTGCCGTACATGTTCTTCTCTTTCCAGACGCCGTACATCTTGGCCACGTCGGCGGTCGGATCGGAGAGCAGCGGGAAATTCAGCTCGTACTTTCCGCGGAACTTGTCGTGGCTTTCGAGCGAGTCAGCGGACACGCCGAGAACCACCGCGTGCGCTTTGGAGATGTCGGATTCGTGATCGCGAAAGTTGCAAGCCTCGGCGGTGCAGCCCGGCGTGTCATCCTTCGGATAAAAATAGAGGATCACGTCCTTGCCGCGATTCTCGTTCAGCGTCATGTCCTTGCCACGCGTCGACGGTAGTTTGAAGTCGGGGGCCAGGTCGCCCACTTTCGGCTCGTAGAAGTCCTGCATGGTTTTTATCTCCCAAATTAATCCTGCGCGCTTCGCCGCAGGATTAGTTAACTCCTCCGCTTCCGAACAGCACCTTCTCTGCGACGAGAACCGCATTCAGCGCGGAGCCGCGGCGGAGATTATCGCAGACCGCCCAGACCCAGAAGCCGCCGCGGATCGAGGCGTCCGCGCGCACTTCGGCGATAAGAACTTCGTTCTTCCCCGCCGCGTCGATCGTGCCGAAGGCCTGATCGCCCTCGGCGAATTCGATCGCCGCATTCGCGCGCAGCGTGGCCGTGACGCGGCCGGCGTCGAGCGTCTCTTTCGTCTTGCGCAGAAGAAAACGATGTCGCAGTCTTCCAGCTCGTCGTCCGAAACCGGCAGGACGACGGCTGGCTCGTCGCCGATTGCGGTCAGCGCGCCGGTTGCGGTTCCAGTGCTGTCGAGCAGCACGACCTTGCCGAACGGGAACGCGCGCTCGCGCAGGAGGATTGGATTTCGGTGCCGACGAGCGTGAGCGGATTGACGATGCCGAGTCGATAGCCGACGGCGGATTTGGGCTCGATCATTGCGGCGCGATTTGTAGCACGTCGCTCGCCTTGCGCGACGGAAACGCGATCGACCAGAGCCGCATCAGCGGGCCGGACGCGAGATACGAAATCGCGAACACAACGCCGGCCTGCCGCGGCCAGGCGAAGGCGATGGCGATGATCGCGGCGATGACCACGATGTACATGAGCGATCGCCCCTGGCGGAAGTTCAGCCCCTTTTGCGCGCGCCAACGGATCGGCGACACCATCGCGAAGGCTGTACACGCCGTGAGCACGAGGATCACCAGCGCGAAGCGGCGATCGAGCACCGGCGCCGGCGCGTACCAGATCAGCGCCGCGATCGTCAGCGCGCCGGCCGGACTCGGCAATCCGACGAAGTAGCGGTAGTCCGTTTTTCCCGTCATCACGTTGAAGCGCGCCAATCGCAGCGAAACGCTGACGAGAAACAGAAACGCGATTCCGACGCCGAGTTTGCCGAGCGGGTGCAGCCCCCACGCGTACACGAGCACCGCCGGCGCGGTGCCGAACGTGACGACGTCCGCGAGCGAGTCGTACTCCTTGCCGAACTCGCTCGTAGCGCCGAGCTGCCGCGCGATCATGCCGTCGAACGTATCGAAGATCGCCGCGATCAGCAGCGAAACGCACGCGATCTCGAATGCGGCGATGGCCAGATCGGGATGTCCAGCGGTCATCGCCTCGCGCGCGCGAAGGCTGTTCACGATCGAACGGAAGCCGAAGAAAATATTCAGGATCGTGAAGAGCGTCGGCACGATGTAGACGCCGCGGCGGAGATTCTTGCGGACGTCCGGCCGCTGCATCACTTCACTCCAAGCTCGGCCACGATAGTCAGGCCGACCTTCACCTTGTCGCGCATCCCGACTTTGATGACCGCATCGGCGGGGAAGAACATGTCCACGCGCGAGCCGAACTTGATCATTCCCACGCGTTCGCCACGCACGACTTCATCCCCTTCTTTTTTGTCGAACACGATCCGCCGCGCCAGCAGCCCGGCGATCTGCTTGAACGCCAGCGTGGCGCCATGCTTGTCTGCTACGACGATCAGATTCTGCTCGTTCTCGGTCGACGACTTTTCCGCGAACGCGGCGATCTTCTTTCCTGGGTTGTAGCGGTAGTGAATGATCTTGCCGGTGATCGGCGCGCGATTCACGTGCACGTCGAACACGGACATGAAGATGCTGACCTGCTTCGTCAGGCCCGGCCAGATGTCGCCGTCGGGAACGTCTTTGATCGCTACGACGGTGCCGTCGGCCGGCGAGAGCACATCGACCTGATGTTCGGAGCCGGTGCGGCGTGGATCACGAAAGAAGTTGATGAGGAAAAGCGCGAGTAATCCGAGGACGATCGCGGCGACGGTGTACTGGAGCAGCAACGCCAGCGCCGTGAGGATCAGAACCGGAATCAGGAACAGCCATCCCTCGGACGCCCATGGCATTTTCCGCATCGGCGCGATGGTAGTGCAAAGGCGGAGCCGATGGAAAGGAACCTCGCCTAGCGCCCTCAAGAGGCTGCAAACGCGCCACTTAGCGTGGTCGAAAGCTGGCAGGCGGAGTGCTACAATTTCCGGCGAAGGTACTTCGAAGGAGGATAGAGGATGTCGAATCAAATCGCTGACATTCAACGGATTCTCAGCACCGAAGACAATGCGTTCCGCCAGTGGCTTGACGAGCACCACGCGTGCGAGTCGCGCCTCGGCGAGCTCACAACGAAGAACGAGGTCTCCATCGATGAAGAGCTCGAAGAGAAAACGTTGAAGAAGCGAAAACTCGTGTTGAAGGACCAGATGGCCGCCCGGATCCGCTCCTACGAAACATCGAACGCGATGGCATAGCGGAAACAACGACACACCTGATCATCGAAAGGCCGCGGATTCCGCGGCCTTTTTGTTTTTGTGCAGCACTGTCATCGTGAGCCGGCGTAGCGCCGCAGGCGCGTAGCTCGGTCGAACGACCCCCTTCCTTCCGCGCGGCGGTTGGGGGGTCCTTCGATCGTCCTCCGCGCCTGCGGCGCTACGGCGACTCGGGATGACAGGGGGATCAACTGATCGACTAATCTACTCGGCGCATGCCGCGCCGCCTTCTCATCGCCGCAATCCTTTTTCTAATCGCGGGCGCGCTCATCACCCCACTGCAGCGCGATCTCTTCGTCGGCGATGAAACCAAGTACGGTCAGGTCGTCCGCGAAATGCGCGCGACCGGCGCGTTTTTTCTGCCGACGCTCAACGGGACGCCGTTCACTCACAAGCCACCCATCCACTTCTGGATGATCGACCTGCTTACGTTTCCGCTCGGCGTCTATTCAACGTGGGCGTTCGTGCTGCCGTCGCTGATCGCGTTCGTGTTTCTGCTGTGGCTGATGTGGAAGATCGGCGGACCGCTGGCGGCATTTATCTGCGGTTCGTCGCTGATGATCTGGACCTCGGCACAATCAGCGCGGATGGACGTCAACTTCACCGCCTTCATCGTTCTCGGAATCTGGCAACTGGAGCGCTTCTTCGACCGCGACGACTTCCGCGCGTTACTCTGGTCCGCGCTCGCCATCGGCATCGCCGTTCTGATCAAAGGTCCGATGGCGCCCGTGATCGCAATCGTTCTTTTCGTGCTCGAGTGGATGCGCCGCAAACGAATTCCGAGTGGCAACTACGCGCCGGCAATTCTGGCGATGATCGTTGTCCCACTCCTCTGGCTCATTCCGGCCATGCTCGTCGGCGGACGCGCCTACACGCGCGATGTCATCGTCAAACAGACGGTCGGTCGCGCCGTCGCGTCATGGGTCCACAACGCGCCGCCGTGGTTCTACGTGATCCATCTGCCGGCGTCGCTCTTTCCCTGGTTTTTCCTCGCCGTCGCCGCGGTCATCGCGCTCTGGCGAACGCACCGCTTTCTCATCAACTGGATCCTGGCCGTGCTCGTGCCGTACTCGCTGATGAGTAGCAAACTCGATGTCTACATGATGGCGATGATCCCGCCGGTCGCGCTGCTGATCGCGGAGTACGTAACGACCTGGGAGCGCGGGCGTCCCGCCCGCTGGTTGAACGCCATCTCGATCGCAATCATGGCCCTCATCGGAATCGGCGGACTAATCGTCACTCCGCAAATGATCAAAGGTCCGGAGGCGGTGCTGATCCAACTACCGGCCGTGAAGATCTTCTGCGTCATCACGTTGGTCGCGGCGATCATAGCGTTCGTGATCTCGCTCCGTTCCTCGCTCATCACCTCTACGATCGCGGCCGGACTCGTTCCGATCATCGCGATGATCGTCATCGCAATCGCCCTCATGCCGGTCGTCAATGATCTCTGCTCGACGCGCCCGCTCGTCGCTGCGTTGCAAAAACAGAATGTTCCGCCAGAACAGATCGCCCTCTACGCAGCGCCTTACCTCTGGACGCGCGATATGCCGCGCGATTACGAACGTGTCATGTACGCCACGCCTTATACACTGGCGCAGACGACGCCCACCGTGATCGTGACGGCACGCGCGCACGCTGGCGAAATCGCACCGTCGCTGTACGGCTACCAGATGGTCGATGCCGTGCGCATGATCGGAAAGTGGTTCTATGTCTATCGACGCTAGACGCCGCCTTGCCGCCGCGGCGTTCGTCGTCCTCCTCGCGCTGTCGGTCTTCTGGCCCGTTCCCGCGATCGAGATCAATCAGCTCTGCTGCCACGCCCACCTCGCCGTCGACGACCTCTCCTTCCTCGGACGCGAAGCTCCGGCTTGGGACATCGCCTTCTGGTGCATCGCCGGCCTCTTCCTGCTGGCCATACTGCATCCGACAGGCGACTACAAACGTTCCGACTTTCGCGAAATCTGGACGCTCGCGCGCGCGACGCGAATCCGTCTGCGCAAGACGGATGCTCTCATCGTCGGCGTATCCGCCACGCTCGTCGCCATCGTCTGGCGATTCGCCGACGCGCCGATCACCGCTGTTGCAGAACGCATTCAGTCGTCGAGCGTTCAGGACACGATTCGAATTGCCAACCGCTTCGGCGGCGGCATGAACCCGGCCATGGTCATCTTTTTCTTCCTCGTCGCCGGCGTCACCTATCGACGTTGTCGCTGGGTCGCTTACGGTGTAGCGATGGCCCTCGCCGGCGCCGCCGCCGGCGTCTCCGTCCAGATCGTCAAATACACCGCCGGCCGCACTCGACCGGAACTCTGGCTCGGCCCCTTCCACCACGCCCGCGCCGCCGCCACCTCATTCCCCAGCGGCCACACCGTCGGCGCCTTCGCGCTGGCTGGAGTGCTGATGCTCGCCTCGCCGTCGCGAACGATGCGCGTCGTCGCCTTCCTCCTCGCGCTGTCCGTCGCCGTCTCGCGCGTCATGGCCTTCCGCCACTGGACCAGCGACGTACTCGCCTCCGCAGCCATCGGCATGATCCTCGCGGCCATCGCGGTCCGTACAGTGATGCCTGCCGAGGTATCATTTCGCGAATGACGGAACTGGCGCTGCGGCCCGCGACGTACGAGGACCTGCTCAAGGTTCCGGACAACTTCGTCGCGGAGTTGATTGATGGCGAGTTGTATACATCGCCACGACCCGGGTCTCGGCACGCACGCGCCAGCTCCGTTCTCGGCGCGAAGCTCGTCAACTCCTTCGACAGCGGCGACGGACCAGGTGGCTGGTGGATCGTCGACGAGCCCGAGCTGCATCTTGGCGCGAACGCACTCGTCCCCGATCTCGCAGGCTGGCGCCGGGAGCGAATGCCCATCTATCCCGATGCCGCAGTATTTGATCTCGCGCCTGACTGGCTGTGCGAAGTGCAGTCGGCAAGTACTGCCCGCGTCGATCGCGTCAAGAAACTCCCCATCTACAGAGACCATCAAGTCCAACACGTCTGGCTGATCAACCCGACTGATCGAACTCTTGAGGTTCTACGCCTCGATCACGGTCGTTGGATGATCGCCGGCAACTACGGCGGCGATGACGTCGTGCGCGCGGAACCGTTTGAGGCCGTGGAAATCGATCTCGCTCGACTGTGGATTGATCCGCCGCTCAAATAGCGTCGGAAATGCAGGCGGCCGAAGCTAGTACGCGCTGCTAAGCCTCCACCTCCGCGAAATTCACCGACACCAATCGCGAGCAGCCCGCTTCTTCCATCGTCACGCCGTACAGGACATCCGCGGCTTCCATCGTGCGGCGGCTGTGCGTGATCACGATGAACTGCGTATCGCGCGACATGTCGCGAACGAGGCGGACGAAGCGTTCGTTGTTGATCTCGTCGAGCGGCGCGTCGACCTCGTCGAGGATGCAGAACGGGGACGGCTTGTAGCGGAAGATCGCGAAAAGCAGCGCCAGCGCGGTCAGCGCACGTTCGCCGCCGGAGAGTAGCGCGATCGACTGGTTCTTCTTGCCCGGCGGCTGCGCCACAAGCTCGATGCCGCTTTCGAGGACGTCTTCCTCGTCGAGCAATTGCATGCGTGCCGTGCCGCCGCCGAAGAGCGACATGAAGATTTCCGTAAAGTACTCGTTGATCGCGTGGAACGCGTCGCGGAAAAGCTCGCGCGAGGTCAGATTGATTTTGCGGATGGTGCCGCGCAACGACTCGATGGCCTGGACCAGATCGTCGCGCTGCGTTCGCAGGAACGACTCGCGCTGTTCCAGTTCCGTGTGCTCGTCGATCGCGAGCACGTTCACCGGACCAATCTTCTCGATTCCATCCGACAGTTTCGCGACCTCGGCTTCCAGCGCCGTGCGAGCATCATCGTCTGCAGGCGCCTCGACATCCGCCAGCGCATCGATGCCCGCGTGGAGATCGAGCGCGATCTGTTCGCGCAGCAGGTCGAACGCAGACTTCGCACGATCGCCGCGCCGCTCCGATTCGAACAGCGAATCCTTCGCGGTGTTCCAAAGCTCGCGCGACGCCACCGCGCGCGCCTCCAACTCTTCCACGCGCACCTGCAGATCGGCCACCTCGGCTTCGAGACCGATGCGAACCTCGCTCAGGTCATGCAGCTTCTTCAGCGACTCATCGAGTTGACCACGCGAGCGCTCCACCGCCGCTTCCGTCTCCTCGCGCTTGCGCGCCAGTGACTCGATCTCCTGCTGGAGCTGCGTCGCGCGCGATCCGAGGGAGATCACGATGCGCGAGAGGTTCTCGTGCTCGCGCTGGATCGCATTTACGTTGCCGGCGGACGATTCCACGTCGACGCGCGCCTTCGACGCTGCCTCGGTAACCGCCTCGAACGTCGAGCGGAGATTCGTCAGTTGCTCTTCATGCTCCCGGATCTGCGACTGACACTCGCTTTCCTGCTCTTCCAGTTGCTGCAGATCGGCGATGGCGGTGGTTTTCCGCGCGATGAGCTGAATCTTCTCCTCGGCATAAAGAGTCTGCTCTTCCGACGCGACGGCCAGATCACGCTCGAAACGATCGAGCTCCTGATTGGCGCGCTCGCGATTGCTGCGCCGCTCGCGCAACTCCTGCTCCGCCGCACGCGCCCGCTCCTCGGCAATGATGCGCGCGTCATCCGCGGCGCGAAGATCTTCTTCGATCGTCTGCAACTCCGCCGCGATGCCACTGGCACGCGTCTCCTCGGTGCCGAGGAGCGCTTCGAGATCGGAGAGTTGTCTTTTTAGCGAGAAGACGCCGGGCGTCGCATTCTCCGACTTACCGCCGACCACGAGCGGACCGCGAACGATGTCGCCTTCGAGCGTGACGAACGTCGCGCTCGGACGCTCTTTCGATCGATCGAGCGCCTCGCCAAGTGTGCCGACGATGTACGCCTCGGGCATCGCGCGGCGAACCGCATCGGCAACCGGACCCTCGCCGACGACCGCGTACTTCGCGTCGCCGCGACGTCCGCCTTCGCCGGCCGCATCGTAATCGAGCGTGATGAACGCGCCGCGCCCGGCACCGCGCTGCCGGAGACGCGCGATCGCATCGATCGCAACGCGCGCGTTATCGACGACGACCGCCTTCGACACATCGCGCAGCAGCGTATCGAGCGCCGCTTCGAATCCTTCCGTCGCCCGCACAGCCTCGGCGGCCGGCGTCGCGTTCGGGATCAGTTCCAGAATCGCGCGGCGGACATCTTCTTCCTGCGACTCGAGTGAAATCAGCAGCGTCCGCAGCGAATCGATCTTGTACGTCATCTGCGACACGCGGTCACGCGCTCCGGCCATCGTGTCGCGCAGTCCGTTGCGGCGCGTCGTCAGCTCGTCGTTCAGCACAACGGCTTCGCGCGCGAGCTGCCGCGTCGTTTCGAGCAACTCCTCGGCTTCATGGACACGCTGATCCCATTCCGCGCTCAACGAACGCGCGCCATCGCGGCTCTCGGTCGCCTTGCGCGCCGACTCGCCCAACTTGCCGAGGTAAAACTCGCATTTTTCGACGGCGACTTCGATCTGATGCACCTGATTGCGCGCTTCCGAAATCCGGGCGATCGTGCGCATCAGCATTTCGCGCGCATCGGTCAGCGCCTTCTCGTGACGACGTACCTCATCAGCGCGCTCCTGCCGGTCGCGCTCCGCCTGCTCGGCAATTTCGCGCAACTGATTGCGTTCGCCGCGCGCCACTTCCAACGCCTGCGCGCGTTCATCGAGGAGCGCCTGCTGCTCGGCTCCTTCGCTTTCGAGTTGCGCGATCTGCGTCTGCGCGTTGCCGCTGCGCTGCACCAGATCGCCGAGGTTCGTTTCGGATTGCTGCATGAAGGAGCGGAGTCGTTCAACGTCACCCGAGATCGACGCAACTTCCTCGCGCACATGCGACGCGCGCGACGACTTGCCCGTCAGCGACGTGCGGTTCTCGGCCAGTTCCGCTTCGTCGGTAGCGAGTTGCGCAGCCAGCTCCGACTCGCTCGCCTGCGACGCGGCCACGCCTTCATCCGACGCCGACTGCTCCGCCTGCGCGAGCACGATGCGACCCTTGTACAGCGCGCGCTTCGCGGTCGACAGTTGCTCGCTCAGCTCCTTGTGCCGCCGCGCCTTGCCTGCCTGCCGCTTCAGCGAATTCAGATTGCGCGTGACCTCGGCCAGCGTGTCGTCGATGCGCAGCAGGTTCTGCTGCGTCTCTTCCAGCTTCATCTCCGCCGCGCGGCGCTTCGTCTTGTACTTCGTGATGCCGGCCGCTTCTTCGATCAGGCGGCGGCGGTCCTGAGGCTTATTGGAGAGGATCAGATCGATCTTCCCCTGCTCCATCACCGAGTAGTTGCGGATGCCGAGGCCGGTGTCCATCAGGATGTCGGAGATGTCTTTGAGGCGGACGCGCTTGCCGTTGAGACGGAACTCCGACTCACCGGTGCGGAAGACGCGGCGATTGATGACGATGCGTCCGTCGTCCGACATCGGATGATTGCTGTCGCCGTTCGTGGTCGCGAGCGTGAGCGTCACCTCACCCATCGACAGCGGCCGGCGGCGCGCGGAGCCCTGGAAGATGACGTCGTCCATCGTCTCGCCACGGATGTGCGAGGCGCGGTTCTCGCCGAGGACCCAGATGATGGCGTCGCAGATGTTCGACTTGCCGCAGCCGTTCGGACCGACGACAGCCGTCATCGGCGCGGGAAACGCGAGCTGCGCCGGATCGTAAAACGATTTGAAGCCGTGAATTTCAAGCTTGTCGAGACGAAACATTAATGAAGAACACCTGACCCGATTCTGATTTGGACGCGCCGGATGGTACTGCAATCGCGCGGCGCGCCGTGATGCGATTTCGCCGCGTGTAAACCGCTCATTGCAAAGGGAAATTCGCCGTTGACACGAGAGCGGCGCAACCGTTCCTGTGCAGCCTGGGACCGCGGGCGTCCCGCGCCCGCCCCGGGCGGGTGGGGAGATTTGCGATCTTGCGAAAGCGGGCGAGGACGCCCGCGTTCCCAGGGGCGCCCGATCATTACAATGCGTCGCCGTGAAGTCGATCGACGAATTCCTCCGCCGCGAGATCGCCCTCGGCAGTTTCCCGAGCGCCGTCTACGCGATCGGCTCGTCGGCTGGCATAGAGCACGAGAACGCCCTCGGCAACGCGGTCGCGGTCCCGATTCGCATCCCGGCCACGCTCGACACGCTTTACGACTGCGCGTCGATCACAAAGCCACTGATCACGACGGTGCTGGCGCTGCAACTACTCGACATCGACACGATTCGCCCTCTTCTCACGCACACCTCAGGTCTCCGCGCCTGGATGCCGCTCTACACCTATCCAGACTACCTGACTGCGATCCACGAGCACGGCCCCGAGTACGAGCCGGGCACGCGCGTCGTTTACTCCGATCTCAACTTCATCCTGCTCTGGTCTCTTCTCCCCGACTACGTGTCCCTCGCGCGCCAACGAATCTTCGCGCCCCTCGGCATCGAGAACGACGCGATGTTTCACCCGCCGCTGACGCTCCGCCCCCGAATCGCCGCAACCGAATGGGGCCAGCGCTTGGAAGCGAAACTCGCCGGCATGCCGTCCATCGCCGCGAACCGCGACGGCTTGATGTGGGGCGAAACCAACGACGGCAACTCGCACGGCGCTGGAGGAACTGCCGGCAACGCCGGCCTCTTCGCGACGGCGCGAGTGGTCTTCCGTCTCGCGCAAACATGGGCGAACGCCGAGCTGCTGCCACGCGACATCGTCTCCGAGGCAACGCGTAATCAGACGGAGGGCCTAAACGAATCGCGCGGCCTCGGCTGGCAGATTTCGCCAAGCGGCATGTACGGCCACACCGGCTTCACCGGAACGTCCGTCTGGATCGATCCCAGACACGACCGGATCATGGTGCTGCTGACAAACCGCGTCCATCCCTGCGCCGCGCCGGTGGCAATGCAGCAGATTCGGAGGGAGTTCCACCGGCTGGCTTTGACTTCTTAAGCGGAGAGCGTAAGGTTTTCTCATGCGAACGAACGCTTGACATTCCCGAACCGGATTCCAAGTGTGAAGAGAAGCGCATGCTCGACCTGATGAAGTAGGTCGGTCGGCAATACGCCGATCCGTGCGTGGAGGCGAGACTTGTCGAGAACACGGGCCTGATGGCACAACACGACGGAATCGGACGGCAGACCAGTACCAGCCGAGGGCACGAAGACCGCTGAAGGAAGTTGGGATCGGCGAAGAGTGGTCGTTAGTGGGATGGCGATGACCGTGGTGGTGAATAAAGAGAGATCGTCATTCTGAAGAACCAGAACAGGACGGCGGCCACCCTGTTCAGAGCCGACGATCGGATCGAGGCTCGCCCACCATAGCTCGCCTCGCAGAACCGTCAATCACGATCCTCCGCCCCAAGACCGGCGTTGTAGTCAGCCATGCCCTGTTCCGCGAGCCGGCTGTCTTCGGCAGCAAACTCACGGTAAAGAGGGCCGTAGACCGCCGGATCCCAGGAGGGCAACGCTGCTTCGCTCGGCCTCAGACGGAGCGATTGGACGAGACGGGCGACGTACTCCAGCTCCCGTTCATCGAGAGACTCCATTTCATGAATCACAAGCTCGCGAGCCGTCATGCGTGCATTGTACCGTCAGCAGGGAGCCATCGCAGGGTCCCGCTCAGGCCAAGCCAGCGCCTCGGCGAATCCGGGAATCGCGGTCGCCAGCTCCTCGGAGTGCGCGCTGGCGATGCCATCCAGCTCGCGGGTGAGAACGCCACTGACGGTGGTCTGTTGCTGCTCCGCCCGATACTCGAGCATCTCCACATGATGGCGCGGCAGACGGACGCGCAATTCTTTCGTGCGGATCGCCTGTGGCAACACGGAATCCGCATCGTTACCGAGCGCCTCTTCGATGACGTGCAATGGCCATGTCTCCAGCGCCTTCGACATCAGTTCATGCCGCCAGAACCACTTGCCGATCGGAGTGGTCATCAACTCGACGTCACCCGATTCAATCGCCTCATTCATCTGGCGCCACGTCCATCCGAGGAGCGCTGTCGCCTGAGAAATGCTGACGTGAGGGCGCGGGTGTAGGAAGATATGACGAATGCGGTCGATGACGCCGGAATCGAGCATGATTGAGCCGCTCTTCGATTTAATCAATAGCTTAAGTCCGCATGAGACGAAAAGCAAGAGGAAAGTACCGTCGTGACACGGCCGACGCAGCCCGAGGGTCAGGTGTTTGGCGTTCGCCTGCGCGAGCTACGAACGCGCCGTCGGATGACGCAACAGGAACTCGCCGACGCCGCCGGCCTTGCAGGACCATACGTGAGCGATATGGAGCGCGGCTTGAAGGTTCCAAGCCTCACGACTCTTCTACGTCTCTCCCTCGCGCTCAAATGCAAGGTGGCGGAATTAGTGTCCGTCTTCGACAAAAAAGACGTTAGGGCGTTGCTTCCGGACTGAGAACTTATCGCTCCATAAGCGGCTGCAGAAATTCTGGACCGACCCATCGAACTTGACACGATCGGTGTCATGTGCAATTTCATTTCGGGCTGAGTTCAGGAATTGGAGCGTGTCTCGATCCGCCTCGAACTCTGAACCTGACCAAAACAATGTCGACGAGTTTGGCGAACGGAGATCATGGTGCCGTTATACGCCATTCCGTAGTCCAAAGGGACCGGTTCACGCGGAGCCGCGGAAGCGCGGAGAAAAGCTCTTCCTCCGCGTCTCCGCGTGAAAAAGTCTCAGCTCCAAACGCTGCCCGGCGCCCAAGCCGCCGCCTTGGCACGAAGCGCTGTTGCGCGCGAAACATCGCCTCCCGCGTCGCTCAGCGCGGCGAACATCAGCAGCGTCTCGGCCCGCCGCGGATCGGGAGCCGGGGAGTCGCCGCGGCAGCGGGTTTCGGGCGGTGCCCCGTGGGCGGGCGGGGTGCGGCACGGGCGCTCCAGGGCGAGGCCCTCCACGCGGATGGACGGCGGGCCCGGGGGCGCGAACGCGTGGGGCGGGGGGGGGGGGG
>ERZ1739050.24-NODE-24-length-16636-cov-7.204089_pt1 | contig 16636 bp, 18 predicted proteins | sample MGYA00581759_ERZ1739050 | MGnify/ENA primary metagenome ERZ1739050 (study PRJEB42929, sample SAMN08275525) | rhizosphere metagenome | isolation source: Rhizospheric soil replicate 2 | host: Colobanthus quitensis and Deschampsia antarctica | place: Antarctica: Devils... | reverse complement strand
GGTCGCGCTCGTCTCGCAGCGAATAAATCAACAACAGGATGAAACACTACACTAGTGAATCAACGATACGGCGATCGCCAGCAGCAGCACCAGCACGACGCCGAGGGACACCCACATCGCCTGTACGGTGGGGCGGTGCATGTTGACGGTTTCGCGGCGCTCGCCGAGGAGGTATTGCAGGTACTCGATGCGCGGGCGGACGCTGGCTACCTTCTCTTCCAGATCGGGATAGACGACTTGGTTGATGTCGGGGACGATGATCACGGGGATGAACGTCGCGCCGCCGGAGCGAGTGACGTAGCCGGTGAGCAGATCGTTGTGCGGTTGATCGCCGTCTGTGACGAGGCAGTGATAGACGGTGATCGACTGGAGCACCGAGAGCGCCTTGCCGGAAACGCTGCGTGCTTTATACGAGTTCACGACGCTGTCCGAGGTTTGCCGCAGGATCTTCTCGGTAAGGTCATGGACGCGGGTGAAGATGAAGACCGTTTCGCCGGATGCGAAGGAGATCTTCTCGGCGCGGCGGTAGATGATCTCGCCGTAGCTCCGCCAGTCCTCTTCCGTCAGATCGGTCGTGAATCCTTCCTCGGTCAGGCGCGCCATGAGGCGGCTGGCGGGATCGGAGTCAGCGGGTGATTCAGGCGGCTTTTCAGCTTTCAGTTCTTGCATACTTTTCAACGAGCCGGATCAGGTCCGGAAACTCAAAGGGTTTGCCGAGGTAATCGTCGGCGCCGCACTGCTTCGCTTTTTCAGCGATGTCGCGGTCGCCGGAGAGGACGATGTAGGGGATGGAGCGCGTTTCAGGCTGCCCTTTCAACGCGCTGCAGAGTGCTTCGCCGTTCATCCCTTTGATGGTGAGGTCGGCGAAGATCATCTGCGGATGCAACTCCTTGGCGCGCGACAACGCGGTCGTGCCGTCCGCGACGACCTGGCAGTCGCGCCCATTGCGCTGGAGGACCAGCGAAACCAGCCGCGCCACCTGCGGATCGTCTTCAACGACAAGGATCAATTCATTCCCCCTAATCGAAACGGACGCGAAGCCGCTTCCGAAGATGCCCTGCGATGGCTCCTGCCAGGCAGCCGAATGTGTTCCATCCCGCATCTTCCCATCCTGTCACTCGTGTCGGTAGTGCGCTTTGCCACGCCACGAGGCCCAACGCAAATGTCAGGCCCACCGTCAGCGTGAGCAGATACGTACGAAGGCGATGACCTTCGCCGCCGTCAAACGCCAGAAAGGCAAGCGCGCCCCAGGGCATGAAGAAAAGGGTGTCGGCGATGCCGGGCGCCGCGGTGGCGATGAGGGCATCGTTCGAGAGCGCCCCTCGGTCGTAGCGATGTACGAGCGCGACGATTTCCGCCATCGTCAGCCGCTGCCGGAGGTAGGCGCGACCCGACAACATCACGATCAGACCGGCCATCGCGATCGAGACCAGGATCAGCAGCGCGACGGTGACCCAGCGCGGCACGAGGATCGTTCGAATCGTCCGCTTGCCCATCGCCGGCGATTAGACCACGGGTTCGCGAATGGCGCCGAAGCCAGGACGGGCGTTCTCAAAACGGCGTGAATCGGGAAAAATGAAGGGCTACTTTTTGACCAATTGTTCATCGGCTGACCCGGCAAAATCGGCTCAAAAGGGTCAGACAATGAGCCGTCTTGAGGTATCATCAAGTCAATTGTTGTTTAGTATCAACGACTTATACATGTAACGGATCGGTGGCAGCGCCATTGCTCTAAGGAGGGCCAATGCCGTCAACGCGGCTCGTCTGCCTCACAGCCATTTCACGCAACTTAAGGAGAGGGACCCAGTACATGAAAAAAGCTTTGGTCTTCGTTTTTGCAGCCGCTCTTGCGACCTCGGCGTTTGCTCAGGGCAACAGCGACAATGACGTCAACAAGGGCAATGGCCACGGTAAGGTGAACAACGAAGCCGGCAAAGTCGCCAGCAGCGGAAACCTCACTTATCACAGCGGCGGCAAAGTCCTGCGAAATGCGCACGTCGTCCTGATCTTCTGGGGCTCGTTCCCCAGCGGCTACACGACGAACATGCAGAACTTCCGCAACCAGTTCGGCACGACGGGCGAGTACAACACCATCACGCAGTACACAGGTATCGACGACGCCACCGGCACGACCGGCGCCATCGCCCTCTCCAACCTGGCGGGAAGCTCCAGCCTCGACTACTTCGACACCTCCACGCCGCCGACCGCCTGCACGGACGCCGTCGTTCAGGGAGAAGTCAAAAAGGTCATCGCAGCACAAGGCCAGGTCGACTACAACGCCATCTATGAAGTCTTCATCCCGAGCGGTTCTTACTCGCAGGATGGTTCGAGCACGTCATGCGGCGGCCCGAGCCTCGGTTACTGCGCGTATCACAGCCACTACGTCGACGGCGCGGGCAAGAACGTGAAGTACTCGATCGAGCCGTGGGCTGGTTGCTCGGGTTGCCAGGCGTTCGGCAACACGTCGCTCGACCAGGAGCACTTCGTTTGCCACGAAACCCGTGAGGCCGTCACCGACGCCCTCGGCAATGCGTGGTTCGACCGTCGCGGCAACGAAGCCGACGACAAGTGCGCGTGGACCCCGGCTCCGTTCATCGGCACCGGCGGCTTCGGCTACCAGTACGAGTGGTCGAACGCCAACAGCGGCTGCATCAAGACCCGCTAATCTCTCTCTCATAGCAACGAAAAGGCCCCGCGCGAGCGGGGCCTTTTTTTGTGCGCGGCGAAGCCGCGCGAAAGCCGCTGGAGGCGGCAAGCGGTCGAGGCCGTTTCGATCATTTCCCCGGCGTCCCGAGCATCACCGGCACAGACAAGAGTGTCTGTGCCACACCGATCCTGCCGTACTCGCGCGACTGCTGCTAACGAGAGAGCCTGTGTGGCAATGGCACAGACACTCTTGTCTGTGCTTTGGCATCACTGGCATCTTTTCATTTCAGTGCTGCCGGTCCCACGTCTTCTCGTTTTCGGTGATGTCGAAGTAGACGGTGCGCTGGGAGTGATCGGCGAGTTCGATCTTCACGACTTCGTACCGTCGGGTCGCGGAGCCTTCGCCCGCGTGCGCGATTCCGCCTCCCGCTCTGCGGAAGCGGCCGTAACGATCGAAGATCCAGTTGTTCTGGAAGTCGATTCCTTCGTTCGGCGCATCGACCGGAACCATGACCGCGGTTTCGGGTGAGTCGCCGGCGTGATCGACGAGAGCGGTAGCGGCGACTGCGGCGGGTTTCGGCGTCGCTGCAACCGGCGCGATAACGGGCGCGGGCTGCGGTTTCGGCGCACACGCCACGGCAGCGGCGGCGAGGGTAAGAAGGAGTTCTTTGCGCATGGTTGCGGCGTCAACGACTCGACTCCGATAAATCTTCCGCAATGCGCACGTAAGCGTCGTACCGGGCGCGACTCAGCTCGCCCGATTCGGCTTTTTCTTTGACGGCGCAGCCGGGCTCGGGGAGATGTGTGCAATCGTTGAAGCGGCAGTACTCGCCCGGCTCCGAAAATTCGGGAAAGTAGTCACGCAACGTTTCCAGCGTCAGATTCCAAAGGCCGAACTCGCGGATGCCGGGCGTATCGATGAGATACGTGCCGCCGCCGAGGTCGTGAAGGGTGGAGGCGGTGGTGGTGTGGCGGCCGGTGCCGCGCCTGTGCAGCTCGCCGGTGGCGATATCGAGACGCTCATCGAGCGCGTTGAGGATCGACGACTTGCCGACGCCGCTATGGCCGACCAGCGCGCAGGTTTTTCCTTCGACGAGATCGCGCAACTCAGCAATCCCTTCGCCCCCTTTGACCGAGCAGGCGATGACCGGCACACCGAGCGCGCGATACGGATCGAGCGTCGCCAGTTCGCGCACGCGATCCGCGTCGTCAAGCAAGTCGATCTTGTTGACGCAGATCGCCGCCTGCGCACCGCCGCGCTGGATGGCAATGAGGAAGCGATCGATGAGCCGCGGCCGCAGCGGCGGCGCTTTCACCGATACGACGTGGATGACCACGTCGATGTTGGCGGCGATGAGGCGCTGCACCTGAGGATTGAGCGGATCGGGGCGCGAGAGCACGGTGCGCCGCGCCAGAACGCCGGCGAGGCGGCAGCCGCCGTCGGAGGTTTCGGTGGCGACGCGGTCGCCGACAGCCAGCGCGCTTTTCTGGCGTTTCGCCAGCTCCGGCGGGACCGTGCAATCAAGTTCGCGCTCTTCGTGAAAGAGTCGGCAACGGCCGCTGCCGATCGAGATGACGATTGCGGCATCGCGGGGATTGACGTCCGCCACAGTTCCCCACGCGCCGGTTTCGATTGCGCCGTCATCCGCTTCGACGGGCTTGCGCCGCTTGCCGCCACGCCGGGCGGCCGGCTCGTCCCATTCATCATTTTCGCGTCCGCGCTTTCTCACCAAATGCACCTCATCAGGGCGACAGTGTAAGATGCATGCAGTTCCATTAATCGGAAACGCGAGAGCTTCAGGCATGTCCAGAGTTGAGAAACCTCATGTCCTCCTTGCGGATGACAACGAAGCCACCTGTACGCTTCTGACTGCGCTTCTGCATCGCGACTTCAACGTCGAAGCCGTGTTCGACGGCCGGGAAACGATCGAGCGTCTGCGCACGCGGCGCTACGCCGTTCTGCTCCTCGATCTCCGCATGCCGAACGCTGACGGCTTCGCGGTGCTCGATTTTCTCAAAGAGCACCAGCCGGCCATGCTGCCGCGGGTGCTCGTCGTTACAGCAGCCGTCGCCGCGCGCGATCTGCAGCATGCCGAATCCTACGGACTTTGCGGCGTGGTCACGAAACCGTTCGAGGTGGAGACGCTGCTGGCGACGGTGAAAAAGTGCGCGGCGCTCGACGACGCCAACCCGCTCGGTCCGATGCTCTGTTCGAGCGGACCGGTGATCCTGTTTCTCGCGGATCTATTGCGTCAGCGGCTGATGTGAACTTAAAGCTTTGAACCACAAAGACACAAAGGCACAAAGAAATCCCTTTGTGCCTTTGTGGTGAAAAGCCTTTAAGAAAAGCGATTCAGCAGCGCCAGCAGCGGACTTCCCGCAATCACCGTGGCGATGGCCATCGTCTCGAACGTCTTGCGGCTGCGAATCTCCGCGCACGCGACGACGAGCGAGGCCAGTTCGTCGGGATCGAACGGCTTGCGCACGATGCCGTGGATTCGCTGCGGATCGAGATGATCGACCGCGCGCCGTTCCGCGCCGGTGATCACCAGCACCACCGGCGGCGACGCCATCGACGGCCCGTCGAGCGCCTTGAGGACGCCAAAGCCGTCGAGCAGCGGCATGATCAGGTCGAGCACGATCACGCTGTATGGATGTTCTTTGATCAGAGCCAGCGCCGCGAGACCGTCGCCAGCTTCATCGACGGTCAGCGAGTGCCGCTGCAGCGTCCGGACGAGAAGGCCGCGGACGACGGGGTCATCGTCAACGACGAGTACGCGCTTCTGATGCTCCGCAGTCATCCTCTACTCTTGCCGCGGCGACTCTTGCACACCTCATTCCGCGCCTGTCAAACTCAGCGCTATTGCACGCCTTCTTTGAATGGAATCAGCGGATCGATGTCGACCGGAACGTTGTTCGCGGCGTCGAGCGCGCTGCGAAGATCGGCCGGCATTTTGTCGTATTTGTTGAACCATGCCTCGGCGCGTGCGCGATCTCCCGTCGCCTCGATTTCGAGCAGTTCCTTCGCCAGCGCGGCCAGCGTGTCCGGCATCTTCGCGTAGTCGATGACGTAGCGTCCTGACGCCGCGCGCGCAATCGCACCGTTCTCGGCCAGGTAGTTGAACTCCATCATCTCCGCCCGCCCATGCGCCTCGGCGGTGCCGAAGCGGACGGTGCGGAAGATCCCGGCCACGTACGACGCGTAGTACTCCTCGAGACGCTCTTTCGGCAGCGCTCCATGATCGACGAGCCACTTCAGTCCGAACATGCCGGTGACGTCCGCCTTCGCTTCTTCCAGTCCGGAGTACGTCGGTCCGATGGCTTCACGAATGTCAACATGTTGACCACCTTTGCGCGCGAAGGCGGGGCCGAGGCCATGACAGATCTCGTGCATCATCACCGCGGCCAGATACCCTTCGCCGGACGCCTGCGCGGCCTGATCGGGACGCATGATCAGTTTCGCCACCGGCAGGATCACGTAGTTGACGCGCGCGTCGGTGAAGTTCTTGAAGAAGATTTTTTTCGATCCGACTTTCTCGTGGATGCGCGGATCGTTTGGAAGATTGTCGGCCGCGGCCTGGTAGCCGTGACGAAGATCGCCGGCGCGGAACGGCGCGTCCATCACCTCCATCGGCGACTCCAGCCCTTTCTTCGACGGCCGATCCTCGGCTGCCAGCGGCAGCGCGTCCTGAATGTCGGGAACGTACTTTTTGAACACCGCCAGTTTCGCCGACTCGGTTTCATTGCGCACGAGCACCGACGCGCCGTACGAAGTCTTGATGCCGAGGAGATCGTCGAGGTAGGTTTCGTAGGGAGCAAAGATCAGATCGAACTTCGGATCCTTGAGACGAACCCACGCCAGATCGCTCGGATAGTAATCGTCGGTCAACAGCGCGGTTGCGCGCATGCGGAGGTAGTTCGCGAATGCTTTGTCGTCGCTCGCCGCTGCCGCATTGCGGAGATGACGCGCCGCCGGAACGAGCCACTGCTTGTACTTGACGTGATACGGCGTGGTCTTCAACCGCAGCGGATTGCGGCCGGCGATTTCGACGACCGTACGCTCGTCGTAGATGGCCTTCTTCTCCTTCGGATGCGCCTTGACATACGCCTCGATCTCGTCGCGCGAGAGCCCTTTCGGCAGCAGACTGCGGCCGGGCGGCATCGGCTCGCTGCCGATGAACGGCTCGTTGTGATTGAGCAGATCGAAGCGGCTGCTGTTGATCCAGAGGTAGTGCCGCGCATCGCGCAGTTTCGGATCGGTGGCGTTCGCCAGGCTGTTGTAGAGCGCGACGTTCGCCGGGTCGTTCTGACGCCAGAAGATGTTCTCAAGGTCGCGGCACGCCGCGATCATCTCGTCGACGACGCGCCGCTCACGCGCGGACATGCCGGCGTACGTGAACGGCATCTCGACCTTCTGAAACCTGGCGACCCGCTGCGCGATATCCGGCGCAACCTGGGATGGATCGAGCGACACGGCGGCGAGCATGGCGATGGCGAGCAGTTTCATGGGCGGGATTCTAATACCTGCGATCAGAATCCCCCGCGGATCAGTGCCCGGCGAAATGTCCGTTCCGGCTACCGGCGGCGCAGGCGCTTCTGCACCGACTCGATCTCGCCGCGGATGAAGTCGACCTGCGCGAGCAGTTCGTCGACTTCGTTGGCGACGGCGCGTCCGTCGTTCTTGCGGCTGCGGTGCGTTTCCCGCTCGGCGGCCAGGGAGCGCCAGAGCTGGGCGCGTTCGCCGGTCGGCATGCCACTGATGGCGCGCACGAGCGGATCGACGCCCTCCTCGCCCGCGACGTCGCCGAGAACTTCATGCGGCGTCAGCTTGAGGATGCGGGTCAGTGTGAGGAAGAGGCCGAGGTCGAGATTCTGCTTGTCGCGCTCGATGCGGGAAAGGGTGGCGGCACTGATATCCGCGCGTCCGGCCAACTCGGTGAGCGAAAGATTGCGCGACTGCCGCGCCACGCGGATGCGGTTTCCGACCATGACAGCCTGCATCGTGCCCCCCCGAATGGTTTGCGCCTTGCCGAGCGTTCACCATCATTCGCGCTCCTCGCCGCGGGCTACGCGGGGCTTGCGCGGAATACAACAAAGCATACTCGTCTGTCGCCTCATGCAAAAGCCGCGCAGCGTCAGGCGGCGGCGTCCGGAGCGATGCGCCCGGCCCACTTCTCGTCCGAGAGCACCAGCTTGCGGCTGAAGAGCTTCTTCATCAGCTTCAACGCGCCGGTCCGCCAGAGGATGTAGCCGGGATAACCGGTGATGACCGAGAACTCGCCGTGCTTGAGATGCCGCAGTCCCTGCTGGATCAGCCACGGAATGCGCGCGAGAAGGATCAGAATCGGATACGACGTCTGCGGCTCGTCATACGCGCGGACTTTCGTCAGCCAGCGGTCGAAGAGTTTGCGCGGCGGCGTCCAGACCATGAGCACGTACAGCAGCACATTCGCCCAGGTCGGCCGCAGCGCGGTGTAGTTCTCATTGATCTGCTCGACGTCGAACCCCTCGGCGATCATCTGTTGTTCGAGCGACGTATTCGGGATCACGCGCAACGAAAAGATGTTCAGCGTGAACGGCTTCTTCAATCGATAAATCAGTTCCAGCGTGTCGATCACGTCCTGCCGCGTCTCGACCGGATTGTCGACGATGATGTCGTACGACGGATTGATCTGATAATCGGCGAACTCCGCCAGCGCCGCCGCCGCTTGCTCGATGCGCGCCACCGGCGTCGGACGCTTGTAAAACTTGAGGATCCGCTCGCTGCCGCTCTGGATTCCCATCCGTACGCGGTTCATGCCCGCCCACGTCAGGATCTCCACTTTGTCGCGCTGCACGTAGGTCGGGATGACGCCGTAGATGCAGAACTCGATGCCCACTTCCTCGCGCCAGCGCGTGGCGAACCCGGTGAGCTCGCGCAGCGAAATGGCCATGAAACTGTCGTCGTAGAAGAGGACCGTCTTGAGATATGGATGGACCTTCAGCGCCGCCTGGACCTCGCCGATGATGTAGTCGACGCCGCTGTGCCTGATCTTGCGGTAGTTGGCGTCGTTGGCGATGAAGACTGTGTTGCCGCAGTACGTGCAGTGAAGCGGACAGCCGATCGACCAAACCGCCGGATACGCGAGACCATTGTTGTTGAGATAGTCGCCGCGCGTGACCGGGCGAAAGCCTTTCGCCGGCTCGTAAATCCCTTCCGCTCCGCCGTACTTTGGATACGGAAGGGCAGCGAGCTCCGATGACGACATCAACGGCCGGAACGGATTGCGTTTGATGTCGCCGCTCTCCCGATCCTTGAACCAGAAGCTGCTGGTCTTCGAAAAGTCCGTGCCGTTCTCGAAGTGATGCAGCCATTCGGCGAAGGCGAGCTCTCCCTCGCCGGTACAAATCGCGTCCACATCCGCCTTGATGGCATCCTCGGGATAGATGATCGGATGAATCCCGCCCCACATCGTGTACGCCTTCGGATTCAGCGCGCGCACGCGCGTGGCCAGCTCTTTGGTGAGGTCGGCGTAGCCGGTCATCGAGGAGAAGGCGACGACATCGGCGTTCGCCAGCTCCTGCGCGATCTCCTCAACCTCGGCCGCACCAAACGATCGCCCCTCGCCGACTTTCCGTGCGAACGACTTCCACATCGAGCGATACCGCTGCGTCCCGACGTAAAACGTACGCGTATCGGGATTGATCTTCTCCGCATACGCCGCAAACTTCCGGAACCCGGTGGCGGTGATGCCGTCTTCGAGGGAAACGAGATGGATTTTCATGCGGTGGCGTGGTGGCGAAGCATGACGGACGCTGATGTTATTCCGATTTTGGCGCGTCATCGAAATGGAGGGCGGTTCACGCGGAGGACGCGGAGAGGCGGAGAACTGAGGCGGAGACTCGGGCAAAATGCCGCAACTATGGATTATCAAGACGTCATCACCGTTGAGCCGGACAAGCGCGGGGAGGGCGGCCGGGGATGACTGAAACTAACTCGAGAACTCCTCCGCCTCCCCGCGCTCTCCGCGTGAAACCGTCTCCTAATGTGCCGCCCGCGCCGGCATCTCGCTCCCGTCGCTCACGCGCAACGAAGAGCGCGTGATGAAGATCAAGATCACGGAGTCGCGGAAGAATTAGCCCTGCCAAAGTAGTGGCACCTCGAACTGCACGTCTCCTCGATGGTGATGCGATGCAGTTGCGGGATCTTTGGCGCGAGCTGGGTCCAGATCCAGATCGCGAGCAGTTCCGAGGTCGGGTTCTCCAGGCCTTCGATTTCGTTGAGGAGATAGTGATCGAGGCGATCGACGACGGGATCGACGGCGCGCTTCAGATCGGCGAAATCGATCAGCCAGCCGACGGCGGGATCGATCGTGCCGCGCACCGCCACTTCGCCGCGGAACGAGTGGCCGTGCATTCGCCGGCACTTGTGTCCCTCGGGTACATGCGGTAGAAAGTGCGCCGCCTCGAAGCGGAAATCCTTCACTAACTCGACGACATCGGCAGGCATCGCCCGCGATTGTAGCGGCGGGGCACCTCTTTTGCTCTGACAAGCCCGTTATGGCTCGAAATGCAGATCAAACAGATTCCGAACGCTCCCTTGGCACGATCATCAAGGAGCTGACCGAGGACATCACCACGCTTTTCCGCGGCGAGATCGCGCTGCTCAAACTCGAAGTCAAAGACACGGTCGCGAAGCTCGGCGGCGGCATCGGCCTCTTCGCCGGCGCGCTGTTCGTCGGCCTTTTCGGACTGGCGTTCCTCTTCGTGACGATTCTGCTGGTTCTCGTGCGATTGGGCGTTCCCGCGTGGTTGTCGGCGCTGATCGTGACGGTCGTGCTCCTCGCAACCGCCGGAGTTCTGGCGATGATGGGGAAGAAGAAGTTCGCAGCGGTGGAGTTCGTGCCGTCGAAGTCGATCGAGAGCATCAAGACCGACATCGACTCAATCAAGACCGACATCGCGCAAGCGAGGAGCAAGTAGATGGACGACGAAAAGCAGCAGCTCGATCACACCATCGTCAGCGCGCGCGACCGCGTCGGTGACCGCATCGATGAGCTGGACCGCCGCTTGCGCAAGCAGCTCGACTTCAAAGCGATCGCCGCGGAGCACGCACCGCAACTCGTCGCCGGCGGCGCCGTAGTGGGATTGCTGGTCGGCTTCGGCTTTCCGAAGCTGTTCAAGCGCGTGATCCAAATCGGATTGCCGGTTGCGGTTCTCGCGTACAGCGTGAAGAAGGCGAAAGCAAGTCACGACGGTGCAGACGCGAATTACGGCGAGATTTAGGCGGTGTGGCACAGACACTCTTGTCTGTGCTTTGGCAAGGTGCAGCGGCTCATCGTGGAAAAGCGGGATTCGGTTGATTTCTCAACCGTTCCCGAGCCTCACCAGCACAGACAAGAGTGTCTGTGCCACACAATCCGCTACTTCGCCGCGACCGTCTTCGTATCCGCTGCCGCGCCGATCGTCTCCGCTTTCGCCAGCATTGCGCTGGTTCCCGGCTGGAACGCGGCGACGAGATCGATCCCTTTGGTGATGCGCGCGAAGCCGATGCAGAGCTTGTCCGCCGGAATCGAATCGACGGTATCGATGACGATGGTCGGCAGCGGGTAGAGACCGCCGCCGAGGCAGTAGGACACGGTTCCCGTCCGCCGGGCTACGCCGCTTTCACTGTGGAACGGCTGCATGTTTGGTCCCGCTTTCTGCGACGGCAGTGCGACGGCCACGCCGTTCTTCTGGCCAATCAGGCGCGTCTCATCGAGAGCGCCCGACAGCGCGTAGCGCGCCACCTGGATCACTGTCTCCGAGGCGTGCTCGCGGTCGAAGGTGGCCGTGATGTCGCCGATGTTCGTGTGGAGCACGAGCGACTTGCTCTTGAAGAGCGCGGCCGAGGCGCGCGCCAGTTGCTCGGAGGTCGGGATCGTCAGCTCTGGATCGTCGAGGCCGAGGAAGACCGAAGCCATCGAGTCAGCGTTTGCATTCGTCGGATTGTCGTAGGTGCTGATCAGTGAATATTTATGCGCCTGTTGCAGAAGCACACCGTTCGGACTGGAGAACTCGTCGACATGCGTGAGGCCGACGCCGGTCGTTGGATTCTCCGCCTTTGCCACGAAGACGGTCTTGCCGGTGGTCATGTCGCGCATCTCCAGCGACTTTGCGAACGGATGCAGATGCACGGCCGCGTAACGGAGGCGCGTGTCGTACTGCAGGTTCATGAACCAGGTGATGTCGCTGTGGTTGACCTGTTTACCGGGCGGCACGATCCAGTGCCCGGTCATTTTGCGTCCCTGCGGATCGGTGTAGTCGGCGGAACTGCTCGTCGCCTGCGGCGCGCGGGCGCCGACGAGGCAGCTCATATTCGGATTCATCGTTGCGCCGTCGTGCCCGGCGTCCGTCGTGACGCTCGCCGTCGACGGCATCGACATCATGGAATGGGACAGCGCGAGCGGATTGTCGTCGAGGATCACCATCCCCGAGGCGCCGACGTTGAAGAGCGGCTTGATGGGCGTGGTGACGTCGCGCGCGCGTACGTAATCGATCGTCACGCGATGGCGCACTTTGAGGTTCTGCGGATGCTGGATGTTGAGGTTGAGAACCTGCGTGAAAAGCAGCAGCGGCTCGTTCGACGCAAGCGGAAATCCGAAGCCGGCCGGCAATTTCGCCGCGAGCATGCCCTGCGAAAGCGTCATCAGTCGCGACGCCGTGGCCCGGCGGAATCCGAAGAGCGCCTGATGTTTGGGCTGATCGAGATCGACGTTCACGTGGCACATCAGCTCGGGAAGCTGCGGCGTGGTGCCGTCCGCGTCGACCATTTCCGTGCGGATGCCGATGACCCACAGCAACTCCGCGGGCGCGTTCGGATCGCCGAGGTAGATGCGCTCAACGCTCGAAGGTCCTTCCATCGAGTGATAAATCTTGTCGATCGTGTAAACCGGCGAGATGAACTGCTTCGATTGTTCGGCGGGGGCCGCGAAGAGCGATGCGGCGGCGAGGATCGCCATCGTGACGAGCAGCAGGCGTTTCATGACGATCGAAAGAGTAGCACCTGCGCGGCGCGGATGAGGATTTGCGCGATCGTCGCGCCCCCTGCGTCGAGGAGTACGTCATGCCACGTACCGGTGCGCGACGGGACGAAGCTCTGATGGATTTCGTCGATCGATGCGATGAACGTCGCGAAGACGATTGCACCGATCGCCCAGCGCGCATTCCACGATCTTCTTTCGCCGCGGAGCGCGCGAAACGTCAGCGCACCGAGGATGCCGTACTCGGTCAGGTGCGCGGCCTTGCGGATGACGTGGTTCAGCATCTCCGCGGTGGCGGGCGCGAAACGATGTCCGAAGATCGTGAGAGCAATCCGCTGCAGCACGCCCGCGGTATTCGATCCGGAGAAGAGATCGGTGGAGGCGACGAGAATGATCGCGGTCCAGACGATTGGCGGAAGCCAGTAGTTGAGTTCGCGTCGCACCGTTGCGTGCACCTTATAATGCACACCTTCGCATCCACCACCGGAGGCCTTTCGTGCACGAGTCGAAGACGCGCGTGCGGTTCACTGTTTATCAGCCGGGACTTTCGCCGCAGCAGGTGACGCTGCCGGCGGAGAACATCACGCTTGGCCGCGCCTCCGACTGCACGATTCCGATCAAGGACCGTTTCCTCTCGCGGCGTCACGCCGAAATTCTCAACGAGCACGGCACGTGGTTTGTGCGCGACTGCGGCAGCGTCAACGGTACGACGCTGAATGGCGTGAAGCTGGTCGAGACCGCGCTGCTTCATCCGGGCGACCGCATCGGCCTCGGCGACAGCGAAGTGGTCTTCCATTCCGATGAAACCACGTCGCAGTTCATCGCCATCGACACCGATTCTCAGGCGACGAATCTGGCGATCTCTGTCGATGACGACGAGAAGGAGCGCAGCAGCGAGAAGACGCAGATCCTCTCGACGCTGGCACTCGAGTTTCTCGCGGACCGGCCGATGGCGGAGCTCTTCGACTTCATCCTCGACCGCGTCGTTTTTCTTCTCCGACCGACGCGCGCCGCGATCGCGCTCCTCGGCGACGATCGCGTTTCCTTTGCGAACCTGAAGCTGCGCCGCCTCGACGCGGCCGAGTCGAACGATCTCGCCATCAGCCGCACGCTGCTGCGCGACGTCGTCGAAGGGCGCAAGGTCGTTTCGTACTTCGACACGGAGCAGAACGACAAGTTTGCCCGCGCGCAGTCGATCATCGCGCAGCGCATCCGCTCCGCGGTCTGCGCGCCGCTGCTCATCGCCGACGCGGTCCTCGGCGTTCTCTACATTGACTTCACCTCGGCGCGCGGAGTCGTGGCCGAAGATGACGTGCGCCTGCTCGCCCAGATCGCGCGCTTCGCCGCCGTCACGCTCGAGCGCACGCGCCTTCGCGAGGAAGCGTTCGCGAAGGCCAAGATCGACGAAGAGCTCCGCACTGCCTACACGATCCAACGCCGTCTCCTGCCGGATGCGCTTCCGGAGATTGACGGCTATCGCTTCGCCGGGGCGAACCGCCCCTGCAAAACCGTCAGCGGCGATTATTACGACGTGGTCATGCGCCCCGACGGACGGATCTACTTCGTCATCGCCGACGTGAGCGGCAAGGGCATTACCGCCGCGCTGGTGATGTCGAGCGTGGCGACCGCGTTCGCGATTTTCACGCGGCATGATCCGACGCCCGCCGATCTGCTGCGCGACATCAACGAAACGCTGGCGCCGAAGACGTCGCCGTCGAAATTCGTGACGATGGTCGCCGGCGTTCTCGACCCGGCTACCGGCGTCGTCTCATTCGCCAACGCCGGCCACGTGTCGCCGCTGGTCATCTCGAAGAACGGCGTCGAAGCGATGCACTCGACCGACATCGTGGTCGGCATCCTCCCGAACGCGCAGTACCGCAACCAGTCGCTCACGCTCGGTCCCGGCGACTCGCTCGTCCTCTTCACCGACGGCGTCACCGAGGCCGAGAACATCGCCGAGGAGCAACTCGGGCTCGACCCCGTCTGCGAAATGCTCCGCACGATGCACGGCAGCGAAGCCCGCGAGATCCTCGAAACGATCGACACCCACGTCCACGAGTTCATCGGCGAAGTCCCCAACGGCGACGACGTGACGATGCTCGCGATGTCGCGCTGCGCGTAGCCGCTGGCGCCTATGATGGCAAGTGCCTTTAATCGCCTACATGGACGAATCCGGAACTGCGTCCCTTACGACGATTGACAGCCGCGCGCCTGTGTTCGGACTCGGCTTCCTCGTCTGTGATTCCGATAGGTATGTGAATGAGATCGTCCCAGCGGTGACGCGATTGAAGATCGCGACGTTCGGTCACGATGCCGTGATTCTTCATGCGGCCGAGATGCGCAACCAGACCGGCGACTTCGCAGTGCTCTTGAATGCCCCACAGCGCGAATCATTTTTCGACGCGCTGAACGCGATCATTCTCGCCGCGCCTTTCGATCTCATCGCGGTTGTAATCCGAAAACGGGAGCACGCGCAGAGGTACGGCAGCCGTGCGACCGATCCGTACGAACTTGCCCTCGAGTTCGGACTAGAACGATTGAAGCCATGCATGGAAGAGTTGAATCAGACGTCGATCGTTCTCGTCGCGGAGAGCCGTAACATGACCGAGAATGCCGCACTCCTCGCGGGTTTTGATCGACTGATGAGCCAAGGTTCGTACTACCAGTCGTTCGGTCATCTGAAGATCGATCTCCGATTTGCGCCGAAGTCAGCCAACTCCGTCGGCCATCAACTCGCCGATATCTGCATCAGTCCCATCACAAAATTCGCAGATACGAGGGCGAGAACCCTGCCGTTCGAAATTGCGATGAAGAAGATTCTCAATCGCTCTGGATGGCAAAATGGTCTGAAGATTTTCCCCTGAAAAGCAAACGACCCGCCCGGAGGTCCGGTGCGGGTCGAGTGGCGTCGCGGAGCAGTCTCAGCGACGACTCGGGCGGAGTAGTCTCAGCCCTGTGTGACGGTTAACTTAGGCTGTTAACGGTTAGCCGTCAAGAGCGATTCCGAGCCCCTTACAATGCGCCGTGCCTTTCCACTTCAGGCTGGCTGCGGTTCCCTGGGCGGTGATGTGTCTCCTGCTCATCGTGTTGGCGGGCGTGATCTTGCAGCGGCAGCGTGCGTCGCGGGTGGCGCGGCTCTTCTGTCTGATGTTGTTTCTCGTGGCCGGCTGGTTCCTTGGATTTGCGGCGATGTTTGCGACAACGTCGCCGACGCTCGCGGCGATGTTCGGACGGCTTGCGATTTCGTCGGTCGCGTTTCTGCCCGCGGCGGTTTATGACTTCACTGCGACGTCGATCCGGAGCTACGTCCGTCATCGTTCCATCGTTCTGATCTCGTGGCTCGCGGCGACGCTCTTCGCGTTTCTCATCCTGGCCACCGACTTCGTCCTCGCCGGTACACGGCAGTTTTCGTGGGGCGGGTATCCGCGCGTGGGGCCGGGTGGCTCGCTCTTCCTCATCTACTGTTTCATCGTGCTGGCGTTGCAGATGTTCGAGTACTCGGTCGAGTATCGCCAGACCACGGATGAACGGCGCCGGCGGCGCATCCTCAATCTCATGGCGAGCTTCGCCATCGTCTATCTGTCGGTGGTCGACTTCATGCCGATGTTCGGCGTCGATCACCGGCCGGTCGGCTACGTTCCCGTCTTGGCGTTCGTGCTGTTCGCGTGGCGATCGATTCGCAGTCATCGCTTCCAGGCCATCACCGCGGCGCGCGCCGCGAGCGAAATCCTCGACACGATGGCGGACGCGCTCTTCGTCATCGATGCCGAGGCCAGGGTGCGCGTCATCACCGACGCGGTCCACACGCTGTTCGGCTACAGCGAGGCCGAAATCCTCGGCAAGACCATCGACGCGCCAGAATACGTCGATCCCGAAACCATCATACCCCACACCCTCCGCGGCACGACGCAGCCCCCCGCGACCCCACCAGCGGATACCGGCTGGCCCCGGCGCGAGGGGTGGCCCATCCACGCCCGCAGCCGACCGCC